>ENA-UOWE01003285-UOWE01003285.1-activated-sludge-metagenome-genome-assembly--contig:-NODE-3285-length-16728-cov-38.907455_pt1 | contig 16728 bp, 13 predicted proteins | sample MGYA00249841_ERZ761562 | MGnify/ENA primary metagenome ERZ761562 (study PRJEB28883, sample SAMN05720200) | activated sludge metagenome | isolation source: Anaerobic digester | place: Japan... | reverse complement strand
TGAACTTGCCCCACGGCGAAAGCAGGTCATAATTCACCGACACCGCCCCCGCCGCCGGCAAAATATCCCAGAAGCCCTCCCCGGTTCCGGCGAACAGCATTTTCAACAGCATGCCGAACGCGAACGCCGGGATCGCGTAGCCAATGAACACCACCACGCTACTCGCGGCATCAAACGCACTCCCGTGACGCAACGCCTTGGCAATCCCCAGCGGGATGCAAATCAGGTACGTCAACACGAACCCGGATATCCCGAACACCAAGGAAATCCGGAAGCGATCCACGATCAGTTGACCGACGGTTTTATTGGGGTACTTGTACGACCGCGCCGCCAACCCCATTTTATCGCGCGCCAGCCACGTCCAGTAGCGCTGCAACACCGGCTTGTCGAAACCGAAATGCGCCTCCAGCGCCTTGCGCTGCTCGGGCGAAATGGCCGCCCCCGCATGCGGACTGCGCCCCGCCTCCCCCGCTCCCATTCCGCGCATACTCGCCAACGCCTGCTCCACCGGCCCGCCCGGTACCACCTGGCACAACGCAAAACACACCAGCGTAATCCCCACAAACGTGGGCGCCATCAGCAACACCCGCCGCAGAAAATAACTCAACCGATCCATTACGGCCCCGGCCTGCCCGGCAAACGCGCCATCAGCGGGCTTCGGCCACCGCAATCAGCGACAGCCCCGAAGTGGGCAGACAGCCATCTATTCGCCTCAAAACCGGCACCATCATATCGAAGAACTTCAATTGGAAGCGCCCGATTTGTCTCCGCCGGAAAACCACGGAACTCAACCACCACCCCAACGCACCCACGCGGTTGAATCCCTGAATGCGGCTAACACTAAATCCTGCCGCCTCCAACTTCTCGCGCAGACCCTCTTGTTCATAGCGCCGATGACGCCCAATCAGCCGGTCATACGAACCGAACAGCCGCTCCCCTTGCGGAACCAACAGCAAAAGTTTCCCGCCAGGTTGCAAAATGCTCCGTACCCGCTGCAGCGCGGCGGCATCGTCCTCCATGCGCTCCAAAACATTCAAGCAGACAACGGTGTCATACCCTGCCCCACGCAAGCGTTCCACACCCTCATCGCTGGCGAGATCAAATTTCTCCACACCAACCAGTTCGTTTCCTTCAAAGGCCGATTGCAATACTTCCAGACATTCCTCGCTACAGTCCGACACCGTCAAATGCTCCCGCTTGGGCAGCAATCGGCTGATGCGGCCAATACCCGCCCCGATCTCCAGAATTCGTTGCCCCATATCGGGCAGAAAGGCCGCCACTTGCCATTTCGCATATCGCCGGGCATGCGCCATGACATGAAGAATGGCATGGTCATTCTTCTCGTCAAAGCAATCATCCACCACCCAAAACTTCACAATGGTCCACAGCGCCGAAAACCCGTCCTTCCAGCCGATTTTTTTGCCCTCCGCATAGCCCCGCCCGTAATAGCTGATAGGAACTTCATAAATAACAGCATTCCGCTTCGCGATTTTTGCCGTGATTTCCGGCTCAATCCCAAAACGACAGGAACGCAACGGGATGGATTTCAGCAAATCGCCCCGAAACGCCTTGTAACAGGTTTCCATGTCCGACAGGTTGAGTCCGGTGAACCAATTGGAGCAGAAGGTCAGAAACCGATTCCCCAGCTCATGGTGAAAATTCAAAATTCGCCGTTGCTGCCTCCCCGCGAAACGAGAGCCATAAACCACGTCCGCGCCATGTTGCAGAATCGGCTCCAGTACTCGCTCATATTCGTACGGATCATATTCCAAATCGGCATCCTGAATGATGGCGATGTCGCCGCGCATCTCCTGAATCGCTCGGCGAATAGCCGCCCCCTTGCCCTGGTTTTTCTCCTGATAGAAATCCCGGAGCACCCCCGGATATTGCGCCGCAAGCTCCCGCAGATATTCGCGAGACCCATCCGTTGACGCATCATCCACGGCAACGATTTCCCGCGCCATATTTTCCGGCAAAGGCACCGCCAGAATTCGTTCCAACACCCGCCTCAGATAAGCCCGCTCATTATAGATGGGCATCAAGATAGATAGTATACGAGGAGAACTCATCTTTCCACTCCTTTTGTCACTCTCATCGGCCAGCCGAACCGCAACGTATCAGAAATGGCCATAAAACGCACATGGTTTTGCTCATCCGCCCGAAGCGTCCATTTCGCGGGCAAATGAGCGCAATTCTTCCGCCATCCGCCGTGTCAGCCGTTCGCGGCCGACCGCGTTCAAATGACTCAAGTCCAGCCAATCCAGTGGAGTTAATTCCAAATTCTGTTCGTCAACGGATACAAAACGATAGCTGCTCACCAGTGACAATTCTTCCAGATACTCGCGGATTTCCGCTTTGGCGCGCAGCCGATCCGGCGAATACAACGCGGGATTCACATCGCCTTCAAATATACACAGCGCAACACCTTTTGTTTCCAGCCGTCGCGCAAACTCTTCTAATCCATTTTTTTCTGCGACCGAAAATCGAATCCTGGCCTTGGCATTTTCCGCCAATTCGGCTGCCGGGTCTGGGCCGGAGGCCGCCAGCGTTTGCGCTTCGGGCTGGGCCCACATATGAAACGCTATTTGTCGGATAAAATCGCGCGCGCGCCACCATTCGGTACTGGCGGCAATGCTCACATCGCTCACTTGCCGCCAAAAATGCATTCGGGTTGTCCAGGGGATGCAATCGAGAACCCCCGGCAAACTGGCCCATGTGGAGTAGGGCCGCAACCATGCATAAGGGAAAGGGTCCTGATTGGTAAAATCGAATTCAGACAAGTACATCAAACAGGTATCATCCTTCTGAAAAGGCATAAATGGCTGCATGGCCAGCGCCTTCAGGGGCGACATCCCAAACATGGCTCGACGAATAACGGGGCAAGGCTGCAATTCTGAGCGCAATAATCCGATATCCACCCCATTAAGAACCTGACTGGAGCCCACCACAATAACGGACGGATCGTCGGTCGCACGACCGGCATTTTCTTCCAAGCGAACATAACAAACTTCGCGCATGAAATGTTGACTGGGCTCTATCCTTGGCTCTACGGCCAGCCAAAGGGCGGTCTGAACGGTGGGTTGACGCAACCCCCATTCCGCGGCACATAAAACCAGCAATACACAAAGTCCAGTCCACGCACGCGCCCGGCGAACCTTTAATCCGAGCCGCCACCCCGCCGGAATCAGCGAAAAAACAGCGGCCAGAATAGCGGAGCGCAGGGTACATATATCTTGCCAGTGAATAACCATCGGCTGGTTGGCCACCCAAGCCCAAAAAGGCCCGCCAAACAGCAAAGAAACCAACACGCCCAAAACGGGGAATAACCACCAGGCCTTACGCAAAATCATGCGCTCAATCTCAATAACTTGGAGGTGATTATTCATTTCTAAAACTGGAAATAGATAAAAGCGCCGCCGCCGGTGTTGCTCAACGCCAAAAACATCAAAATCATCAGACTCAACAAAGCCGTACGTGGAACCAGCGACAGCTCCATGGGGGCCGCCAAATTGTTGGTTTTCTCCTGCAAGAGTTGGACCAACCAGAGCGGCAAACAAAAGAGAATCATAGCGGCCAAGAGATTGGTCGCCGCCGGTGTCCATGAGAAATCAGTCAGAATTTGAGTCAGCATCACGCCCACTTGGCCCATGGACTTGGCCCGGAAGAACAACCACCCCAGGCATACGAGATGGAAGAACGCAATTCGTCGCACCCAGAGCCACCGGCCAGAGTCCGGCTTGCCCTTGAGAGAAAAATTCTCCGCCCACCAGTGATAGGCCACCAGCAAAGCGCCGTGAAAAGCGCCCCACGCCACAAACGTCCACGCCGCGCCATGCCACAGACCCCCAAGAAGCATCGTTAACGACAGATTGATATAGGTTCGGCGGCGTCCCCGGCGGTTGCCACCGAGTGAAATATACAGATAATCGCGCAGCCATGATGACAGGCTGATATGCCAGCGAGCCCAAAATTCCTTGGGGTTAACCGCAAAATACGGGTTGTTGAAGTTCAGCATCAACTCAACCCCCATCCAACGCGCCAAACCGCGAGCAATATTGCTGTAGCCAGCGAAATCACAGAATATTTGAAACGCGAAGGCGTACAGCGCCAATAGGCTCATGGCTCCCGTCGGCGTTGGCGAATCAAAAACGCCATCCACCAAAATCGCCAGGTTGTCGGCGATGACACACTTCTGAAACAGCCCCCAAAAGATTAGCCATGTGCCACTTTCAATACCGGCCCGCGTAACCTTGCGTGGATTTTCAATTTGAGGCAACAGATTGGACGCCCGCTCAATGGGTCCGGCCACGAGTTGCGGGAAAAAAGCGACAAACGTCGCAAAATCCAAAAAGCTTCGAGCCGGCCGAAGATGCCCACGATAAATGTCCAGCGCATAGGACATGGCCTGAAACGTATAGAAAGAAATCCCCACCGGCAGAATAATGTTTAGGTGGCGCGTAAACGTCGGCAGGCCGGCCCATTGCAACAGAACGACAAGATTATCCGCAAAAAAATTGAAATACTTAAAAAATCCCAAAATGGCCAAATTGCTTGTCATGCTGACAATCAGGGCCACTTTTCTGCGGCGCGGACGCTCTTTCGAAATATAGATTATTTTCCCGGCAACGTAATCAATGGCTGTTGACAGAAAGATGAGCGACAAAAACCGCCAATCCCACCAGCCATAAAAGAAATAACTGGCGACCAGCAAAAGCACATTCTGTTGCCGGTGAGGCAGCAGCCGATACAGGCTGTACACCACAACAAAAAACACTAAAAAAACTAATGAGTTAAAAACCATTCGCGCGGGTCGGTTAGGAATAAAACAGGCTAGGCATTTACGTGGAGAGTGGCTCCCCAATCAAGCTATTTATTGCCTTTTGCACATCCGCAACCCCCACGGCTTTCATGCAGGCGTGGTCGTGGCGGCAGGTTTCGCGGTAATCCCAGTAGATGCAATCCGCACAACGCTCCACCTTGCGGATGGTGCGGTGAAGGTTGCCTTTGGGCCCCCATTTGCCGGGGCTTGTCGGCCCCCAAATGGATACGCTGGGCACATCCAGCGCGGCGGCAAAGTGCAGCAAACCGCTATCGTTGCCGACAAAAAGCTGCGCGCGGGCCATGATTCCGGCCAAAAGCGAAAGCGACGTCTTACCGACCCAATTCCAGTCGCCGGAACGGGACGCCGGAACCAGCTTGGCTTCATTAGGCGAGCCAACCCAGGCAATTTGGAAGCCTTTTGCAGCCGCCAACCACTCCGCCACGGCTCCAAATCGTTCGGGGAGCCAGTTTTTGCCACTCCAGCCCGATCCCGGCGCAAATAGCGCCAAGGGGCGGGTCAAATCAACGGCCTCCATCCTCAAAAACTCACTCGCGGCTTGGCGTTCCTCTGGGGTCACCACATATTCCAGCCGGTCGGCGCGGACTTCAATGCCCAGCGGCTTCAACAAACCACACAAGGCATCCGCCTCGTAGCGGTCCTTTTCATAAGGCTGAACCACGGTTTGGATTCCGCGCCTCACGCGAGGCGGACGGCGCTCACCAATGCCAATCCAACGGTTGGGCTGAATCGCATTCGCCAAAAACCGGCCGAATCCATTGAGGGGGGCAATCAGCGTTTCTATGCCATTTTTGCGTAATTTCAGGGCCATTTGCCACTGTTTGAACGCATGTTGACGCCAAACGGCCTTTCCGCGGGTAAGAGGAGGCAAGTTGGGACCAAAAATGATGATTTTATCCACATAATGAGCATATCGGCGCGCGAGAGGCTCGCTCCACGGCCCAACCAGCCAAAAAAGCTGTTTTTGAGGATTTTGGGCGCGAATGGCCTTCAACATCGGCACCGCGTGCAAAATATCGCCCAAATGGCCGGACGAGACGACCGCAATCCCCTTCCCCGGTCCGCGCCGCCCCAACCAGCAACGACCGGCAAAATCCATCAAAATGTACCGCCAACGTTCCATTTTGCGCCAATTATCCACTATTTTTTGAATTTTGGGGCATTTTGTGCGAAAAAAATCATCCTCTTGCCAGAACTTCCCGATACATGGCGCGATATTGCTCAGCGATGAGCTTCCAATCGAAGTTTTCAGCCCACAAACGGGTTTTCAGGCGCATTTTTTCTGTAATTTCTCGATTTTTCTCCAGTTCGAGGAGTTTTTCCACCCACTCGTCCACATTTCGGTCATTATTCATCAAAAAATTGCAGTCCGAAGCCACATATTCCGGACTTCCGCCGGTTCGATTGGTCATGACGGGCGTCCCGCAGGCCATACTTTCCAAAATACCGTCATTGGCCGCGCTGTCGAGCATCGGCATGGCCAAAACATCGGCCTGTTGATATTCTTTCAGAAAATCCTCATCTGACAACCGGGGCAACAGAGTAACGCAAGGAATGTCCTGATAATGGGATTTTTCATGGGAGTCTGTCCGAATCCGCCACTCGAAGCGGTCGGCCAGCAATTTAGCGGCGATTTGGGCCGCAAACTCGTGATCCCGCTCGGTGTTGCCCATCAACAACAGCCGAAATTTATCGCCTGCCGGATTTCGCGTTGCCGGCGGACGGAAAAAGGCTATATCCACACCCAAAAAGATGCGCCGTACCCTCTCGTGCGGGACGTGCCGCTCCACGAACGGGCGCTGACTTTCAGATGTCAAAATCACTTCATCCGCTTGAGCAAAGCCGTCGGGCCGCAGCCAAACCGAATCCCACCGTCGCGCACTGCAATGCACGCTCACCACCACCCGCGCCCCTTTGCGATGATAGGGCGCCACGCTCTTCGGAGATGCGAATTCACCCCAGATGAAGTGTACCGGATAGAGCCTCGTGCTTCGTGGCAATGCCCGCAAAATCCGAGCCTCATCCCACCGCGGCACCAGTGCGTTCCAATACGAACCATAGTGCTGGATTCCCCATTGCCGCAGCGCATTCCCTAGCGCCCAGCTCCTCTGCTGGAGCCGGGACCATGTCGGCGAAAACGGCAAATTTTGGGCCCCCAGCTCCCGCGCAACTGGCTCCAGACCGGAGTTTGGCGAAAATCCATCCGGACGAAAGGCAACAACACAAGGACCCGCCGGATTCATGATGGGTTCGGATGCGGAATCACAAGCCGAAACAATGTCCGCCCTGCCTCCTGCCATAGCTCCAGATTACTCGGGTCATGTCGCAACCCCCGCCAGCAAAAATATGCTGAGCGTCCCCCTTCGCCCTTTGCCCGCCAGTGAGCGGCATTGGCAAGGCAGGCCTGGCTGTGTGCCCGAATGATCCGGCTTCTCGGCACCACGTCCATCCAAATGTGTGGGCGGCGAATCAATATCTCGTTGAAGGTCTGAGATTCCGGCGTGTCTTTCCACCGACTCCTCGAGACGCCCGTCGAAGCTTTTCGATAACCGGCCAGAACATCTTCGACCAGCCCGATGGGATGGCGACGGGCTACCCGCAGGAAGAAATCCTGATCCTCCCCGATGATTCCCGTTTCTTCTGCCTCACAAAACCACCCCACCTCGTCGAACAACTCCCGTCTTGCCATTACCGTGGAAATCGTGATCCAGCAATGATCCAGTAAACGATCAAAAATCATGCCGGTCTCAGGAACGACGCCTTTCCCATGCCGAACCCCCACTATTTCAGAAGATTCATTGATTACGTTGCATAACGTATGGCAGAGTGGCACTTCGGGATGGCTTTCCATAAAGGCAACTTGCCGGGCTATTTTTTCGGGATACCAAACATCATCTGAATCCAGAAAGGCCACATATTCCCCGCGTGCCGCCTGAGCTGCCTGATTACGCGTGATCGGACAAATCCCAGAGTTAGTATCCCGTAGAATCAAACGAATTGAGTCACCATAACTTTGCAGAATCTCGCGCGTGCCATCTGTCGAGGCATCATCAACCACGATAACCTCTTTATTTGGCCACGTTTGCGCCAACGTGGAATCCACGCACTCGCGGATATAATTCTTGCGATTGTACGCGCCGATACAAATACTGACCAAAGGCATTGTCATTCTATTCGTATGAATGTTGCGGCACCCCCGACCGAATGTCAAGGTGAACACGGGGGTGCGCATATATTGGATAATTCCCCGCCAACCGTTGAATTCGATTGAGTTTGGGGCGGCGTGCGGGGTAGGATGCGGCCGAATGGAAGAGGCACTTAAAGACTGACCGAATGGCATGAAGCGGGTAATTACATACGGGACCTATGATTTGCTGCACTATGGGCACATCAATTTGTTGCGTCGGGCGAAGGCTCTCGGGGATTACTTGATTGTCGCGCTTTCCACCGACGAGTTTAATCAGAATGCCAAGGGCAAAAAAACGTATTTCAGTTACGAAATTCGGAAGAATCTGCTGGAATCCATCCGGTATGTGGATTTGGTCATCCCCGAGCAAAACTGGGAGCAAAAAATTACGGACATCCAGAATTATCAAGTGGATGTTTTTGTGATGGGCGACGACTGGGCCGGGAAATTCGATTTTTTGAAGGATTATTGCGACGTGGTCTATCTGGAACGGACGCCCGATATTTCCACGACGAAAATCAAGGCTGAGTTGATGGGGCAATAGGCCTGTTGTTTTTGGCGTATTCCGGCTGTGCGCGGCCATGGGTGCCTGATGGTTGTATGCTTCCCCCTTTGTTTCCTTGACCGGACGGGGCGGAACACATACCTTGCCCGAAACGGTTTACCCGTTGGGGTAATCGTATCAAGTGATTTGAGGAGATAATGATGACTGCAAAGCGAAAAGTGACAACCAATTCAACGGCAGCCGTGGACCCGCGCAACGGTAAGCAGGAGAACCCGGTTGAGGCCATCAAGGGAAGCTATCTGAACCACCTGAAGTTCACGTTGGCGAAAGATGAATTTTCGGCGACGGATCATGACCGCTATTACGCGCTGGCGCTGGCGATTCGCGACCGGCTGGTGGATGGCTGGATTCGCACGAGTGTGACCTACCACAAAACCGGCGTCAAACGGGCTTATTATCTGTCCATGGAGTACCTGATTGGCCGGGCGATGGGTAACAACATCATCAACTTGCAGTTGGATGATACGGTCACGCAGGCGATGGCGGAACTGGGACTTTCCTGGGACTTTTTGCGGGATTTGGAGCGGGACGCCGGATTGGGCAACGGGGGCTTGGGTCGGCTGGCGGCGTGTTTCCTCGACTCGATGGCGACCTTGCAACTGCCGGGCTATGGCTACGGGGTGCGGTATGATTACGGCATTTTCCGCCAGACGATTAAGGACGGCTATCAGGTGGAAGAGCCGGACAACTGGTTGCGCTTTGGGAATCCGTGGGAAATCGAGCGCCCGGAATCGCAATTTGAAGTTCATTTTGGCGGGCGGGTCTTCATGGAGGAGGTTCACGGGCGGTTGCGGGCCCGTTGGGTGGATTATGAAACCGTTCTCGGAGTTCCGTTTGACGTGCCCATTCCGGGTTATGGCAACAAAACGGTCAATAATCTCCGGCTGTGGACGGCCAAGTCCACCGAAGAATTTAATCTGAAGTTTTTCAATACGGGCGACTACATGAAGGCCTACGAGGCCAAAACGCTCACGGAAAACATCACGAAGGTGTTGTATCCCAATGACAATATCGAGCAAGGGCGCGGGTTGCGCTTCAAACAGCAATACTTCTTCATTTCCTGCTCTCTTCAAGACATCATGCGGCGCTTTAAGGCGGACGGCAGCGAAATCCACTCGTTGCCCGACAAAGTGGCCATTCAGTTGAATGACACGCACCCGGCGATGGCGATTGCCGAGCTGATGCGGATTCTGCTGGATGATGAGGGGCTGGAATGGGATGACGCCTGGAGCATCGTGACCCGCGTGTTTGGCTATACGAATCACACGCTGATGCCGGAGGCGCTGGAGCGCTGGTCGGTCAGCCTGTTTGAAACTATTTTGCCGAGGCATTTGCAGATTATTTATGAAATCAACCGCCGTTTCCTGCGGGAAATTGCCACGCGGTTCCCCGGCGACAACGACCGCATTGCGCGCATCCCCTGAAGGGAGGTCACGGGAGAGGCGCAAGGCGTTGTCGCTATCGTGCACTTTGCCCAGCGCGGCCTGGGCTTGGGTGATCCAGCGGCCGGCGCGAATAGTTTCGCGGCCGAGATCCGCGGCAAAAAAATCCACCAGGTAGCGCAAGCGTCGGCCGGCGCGGCGCAGGTCGTGGGCCGGTTCCTTGGAGTAGTTGCCCACCTTGCGGTAGCGGTCGGCAACTATGGCGCGAACCTCCAGCATTCGGCGGGCGGCAAATACTCGTGCGGGCGGGGTATCCGGTCGAACCCCCGCCAGTGCCCCCGGTCGGCAGGCACGCAGGGCCTGTTTGAGATGCCGGAATTGAGGGCTTTGCACGGCCTCCTTGACCAGTACGGTGCGTTGTTGGCGCAGCGCGGCAAAAACCCGGCGCTGTTCGGCACGGGTGATCTGCTGCAAGCCGCCGGTTCGTAGAAGGCGGCGAAACAGATCGCCCCAGACATCCAGATCGCGGGCCAATCCGACGGCATCGCATACTTCGGCCAGTTGCCGGTCGAGATCAGTCAGTTTTTTTCTGTCCAGCTTGACGAATGTGGCGGCCAAACAGCGAATGCGGCGCAACGCCACGCGAAGGTCGTGCAAGGCATCCACCGAGCCGGCCAGAACGGGCCGTTCATTTTTCAGCACAATGGCGCGTTGTTCGGCCAGCAATCGGCAAAAGACTGTTGCGGCACGTTCAGACGCACGTCGCGAACTGGTTGCTGGGACTGATGACCGGGCCATCGCGGCTACTTTTTCTGTTCGGCGGGGCGCTGCGGTTCAAACACAGGTGCTTGTCGTTGCGTTGCCGCCATGGCTGCGGCTTCCGCGCGCCGCTGCAATTCTTCCTGACAGCGCAAGGACGGGTGCCGGGGATCCGGCTGGCGGCGCACATAGGAGCCATCGGGCTGCAATTGCCACGCCTGGCGGGTATCGGCCAAACAAGCGGCCAGATATTGCGTGAGCTTGTCCGCGCTGGCGGGGTCTTCCACAGGAATCATCAGTTCGATGCGCCGGTCCAGATTCCGGGGCATCCAGTCGGCGCTGGCCATGAACAGCCGCGGATTGCCGCCATTGAGGAAACAGAAGATGCGGGCGTGTTCGAGATAGCGGTCCACAATGCTGATGACGGTGATATTTTCGCTCCACCCCTTCACGCCGGGGCGAAGGCAGCAGATGCCGCGAACATTCAGCCGTATTTTGACGCCTTCCTGTGAGGCCCGGTAGAGGGCCTCGATCAATTCGGGGTCCACCAGGGCATTCATCTTGGCTTCGATGGCCGCCTCTTCACCTTGGCGGGCGCGCTCGGTTTCGCTGTTGATGAGTTCCAGCAGCCGGGGGCGGATGCCCAACGGCGCGGCTTCCACTTTGCGAAACTTGGCAAGCTGCGAATAGCCGGTGATGGTGTTGAAAAAGACCGAGGCATCTGCGCCGTAGTTTTCGGCGCGGGTCAGGAAACTGACATCGGCATAGAGCCGGGCGGTTTTCTCGTTATAGTTGCCGGTGCCGAAATGGGTGTAGCGCGCCACGCCTTCGGGCTCGCGCCGAACCACCACGCACACCTTGGCGTGGGTTTTATAGCCTTTGACGCCATAAATCACTTGCGCGCCGGCCCGGGCGAGCGCATCGGCCCAATCAATGTTGCGCGCTTCATCGAAGCGGGCCTTCAACTCAACCAGGGCCGTGACGTGTTTGCCGCGCTCGGCCGCGCGCATCAGGGCAGCCACGACGGGGCTGTTCTCGCTGACGCGGTACAACACCTGCTTGATGGCCAGCACATTGGGGTCATCGGCGGCTTCTTGCAGGAGGCGGACCACCGGGTCATAGCTTTCGTAGGGATGCACCAGCAGCAGATCGCCGCGCTTGAGCGTATCGAACATCAACTCGGTGGGTGGCGCCTCGGGCACCGGCTGCGGGTTCCATGCATCCAGTTTCAGCGGCTCAAAGCCGGGGAGATTGGCCAACCGGAAGAACGCCGCCAAATCCAAGGGGCCGGACACGGGATAGACATCGGCCGGGTCCAAGTGCAGCGCGGTGCGCAAGAAAGCTTGCGCGCCGGCCGAGGCGCGTTTTTCAATTTCCAGCCGCACGCAATCGCTTTCGCGACGTTCGGTGAGGACTTCGCGCATCTGGGCAAGGAGGTCCCCGGCACCATCATCGCTCACGCTCATGTCGGCATTGCGAGTGATCCGGAACGCCGCGCATTCCAACACCGGCACGCCGGGGAACAGGCGGTCCACATACGCGCGCACGACATCCTCAAGCAGGATATACGAATAACCCGCCTCATCCGGCAGGGTTAGAAAGCGCGCCAGCACCCGCGGCAAGGCCACGATCGCGTGGCGCGGGGTGGCGTCGTCCGGGGTGCCGGCCAAGCGTAAATAGAGCGCAAGGCTCAAGCCGGCTAGCAGCGGGAACTCTTCGCCGGGCGCAACGGCCACCGGAGTAATGACCGGGAAAATGGAGTCCTCAAAAACAGCTTCCACATGGCGCAACTGGGCGGCGCTAAGCTCGGCGAACTTGAGCCGACGAATACCTCCTTTGCGCAGGGCAGGCTCGATTTCGCGTGTCAGGCAGGCCTGCTGACGCATAACCATCTCGCGCATTCGCTCGGCAATCAAGGTAAGCTGCGCGCTGGGCGTCAAGCCGGCGGGATCCGGCTTCTCACGGCCTTCCTGTTGCAGCATTTTCAGGCCGCCCACGCGTACCATGAAAAAGTCGTCCGCGTTGGAAGCGGTGATGGCCACAAAACGCAACCGCTCCAAGGGCGGCTGGCTGGCATCTTCCGCATGTTGCAGCACGCGGAAATTGAATTCGATCCAACTCAATTCTCGATTAAGAAAACGGGATTCCTCGCGGGGCTTTTTACGTTTGGTGGCCATGCTACATCCTCACCCGGTGACACCGCCGGGAACGTCGGTGCGCACTTCGCGCAGTTCGGGGATCATGCCGAAGACATCGGCGAACAGGTTGCCCTTGTCCTTCAAGGCGAGGCGCTCCATGGTCAAATCTTCCATATTGCGCAACACAATGACGAAGCGTTCGCCCTCGCGGCGAAACTCCATCGGCCGGGGCGCTTCGCGGTGCGTCCGTTCCAGCGCATCCGCCACCCGCAGAATGGCGGCCAGCTTGGCGACCGTCATGCGGTCATCTTGCGACAGCATGGCAAATTCGGGATGCGCCGGGCTGGGCAGCGCCTTGCGGTGATAGCGCGAGACGGTGGCCACGATTTGCATGTCGTGGCGGGTCAGGCCGAACAGTTCGCTATTCTGGATCAGGTACAGTGAATGCTTGTGGTGCGCGCGGGCGTTCACGAATTGGCCAATATCGTGCAAGATGGCGGCGCAACGCAGCAGCAGGCGCGCGTGGCTGCCGAGCTGGTGTTCCTCTTGCAGTTCATCGAACAACGCGAGCGCGCCGACGGTGACATTCTGGGCGTGGGCGGCATCCATCCCGTAGCGCGCGGCGAGAGTTTGCGCGGAATAAATCACCTGCTCCTCATAGCCAACAGCCAAGTGCTCACGCATGGCCATTTCGCCCAGCAGCCCGTCGCGCAGCGTGGCCCGCGCAATATGCAGCTCTTTGACCTTGAGCGCGCGGGCCACCTGGGTCAGCGACATCAATGCCGGCGCAACCGTCTCCGCGTCCTGAAACGCCATTTTGTGCGTGCGCACCAAGCTTTCCACGGCCAAGGGCGCGACCTGTTCGGCCACTTCCGCCAGTTTGGCGGCCGGCACCACGGCCAGCCGCGACTCCGCGGCCAGCGGCACCGCCCCCCCCTGCTCCACGGCGAAGCGCGCGCCGGCCCCCATCACCACCAACGCGGAAATTTTTTCTGCCGGGATGGCCTGATGGATTTGCTCCACCAGTTCCATGGCGTAGGCCTTCAAAACCCCCTTCAATTGCGCGCCGGTGGCGCCAGCAGCCGTCACCAATTCGCGAGTGCGCAAGGCCCCGGCGCGAAACACCTGCGCCACGGTCACCAGCCGGTTACGGATATACAGCAGGATGGTTTGCCCGCCGCCGATTTCCAACACAACCACATTGCGCGCATCCAACAAGCCGCCGGAGGCCAGCAACTCGCGCACGGCCAAAAAGGTCAGACGCGATTCTTCGGATTCCTCCAGCACATTCACCGCGATGCCGGTCGCCGTGCTGATGCGGTCAACAAACATGTCGCGGTTCGCCGCTTCGCGCGCGAAGCTGGTCGCCACCGCCCGGACCTGATCAGGGCGCGTCACGCCATATTCCTTCAGCAGGCGACTGTAATTTTTCATGATGGCCACGCACCGGCGCATGGTGTCCTGCTCCACGCGCCCCTTGGTGAACACATCTTTGCCCAACCGCACACCGTGGCGCAGGCTTTCCAACAGCCGGACGCTTCCTTGCGTGCCGATTTCGCCAATATCCAAGCGCAAGGCCGAAGAGCCGATATCAATCGCCGCCACCAGCCGGCGCACCATTTCCAGCGGCGCTGCCGGCGCCGGGGCCGTTGCCGGCGTCGCGGTGGCATCTACGGGGCTGGAGTTGAGATCCCGGTCCGCCATGTTCAGCGCGCCTCCGCCGCCAGCGCCGCGGCGCCCAAGGCAGTGGCGTTATCGCCCAGCTTGGCAATCCGCACATTCAGTTGCCGGGTGAACGACGACATGGCCGTTTCCTGCACGCCGGCCTTTACTTCCTTGAGCACCAGTTGCGGCATGGCTTCCACCAGCCCGCCACCCAGCACAATGACATCTGGCGCCAGCAGGTTCACCACGCCGCCGATGGTGCGACCCAGCAAACGCATGGCATCGCCCAAAATGCGCGCCACCACCGCATCGCCGGCCTTGATGGCTTTGGCCAGCAGCCCGCTTTTCATTTTTTTCAGGTCACTGCCCGCATGCGTCGCGATGTAGGGCGCTTCGCCGCGATAGGCCGCCTGGGCCACCTCAGCGGAGATGGCCAGCCGGCCGGCCAGCGCCTCGAGGCAACCGCGCTTGCCGCAGCCGCACAAGCGGCTGTTTTCGCGTGCGGGGATGTGGCCGATTTCCATGGCGGAGCCCTTCTTGCCGCGCAGCAACTTGCCTTCATACACGCACCCGCCGCCGATGCCGGTGCCGGGAAAAACGCCCAGCAAAGTCCGCGCGTTCTGGCCGGCGCCAAAACGATATTCCCCGTAGGTGCCGGCGTCCACGTCGTTGGCCAGCACCACGCGGCAGCGGAACCACCGCCCCAGCAACCGGCGCAATGGCACACGCCGCCATGCCAGATTGGGCGCTTCCAGAATCACGCCGGTATCCAAATCCAGCACGCCCGGGCAGCCCACGCCAATCCCGCTCAGCGCGCGCGGCGCAATCTTCGCTTCGTGCAATGCCTCGCGGATGGTCAGGCGGATTTGCGTCAAGACTGCCTTGGCCCCTTCGTTGACCGGCGTTTTGGCCTTGGCGGTGGCCAGCACCTTGAATTGCTGATCAAAGACCACCGCCATCATTTTGGTGCCGCCCAGATCGAAGCCCACCCATGCTTTTCTTGCGCGCTTGCTCATGATCGCCGTCCTCTCCGGGCGACGTCTCCCGCCCACCTGTTGCCTATTTGCTATGGCGCCCGCGTGACCGACAAAATCTGGACGGTGTCGAGCGGCACATCGGTCATGCCGGCCTTGGTGCCGGTCCGCACCGCCTTGATTTTATCCACCACATCCATGCCGGCCACCACTTCGCCGAACACGCAATAGCCGAAGCCCTGCGGATCGGGCGAGCGGAAATCGAGAAAACCGTTGTCCTTCACGTTGATGAAAAACTGCGCCGTCGCGCTGTCCACCACGGGCGTCCGCGCCATGGCGATGGTGCCCCGCTTGTTGTGCAAGCCGTTGGCGGCTTCATTCTTGACCGGCGCGCGGGTGGACTTCTGCCGCATATTGGGCTCAAAACCGCCGCCTTGGATCATGAAGCCATCAATCACGCGGTGGAAGATGGTGCCGTTGTAAAATCCATCGTCCACATACGCCAAAAAGTTGGCCACGGTCAGCGGCGCCTTGTCGGCAGCCAGCTTCACATGAATTTCGCCCAAGTTCGTGTTAATGATGACCATAGTTGTATCCTTTGCGGGTTCCATTGCCGGTTCCGCCGGCGCGGGTTCTGATTCCACACTCAAAGCAGGGACCGGCGGCGGGGCCGACTCCTCCTGGGCCAAGGCGGCGGGGCCGCCGATCAACGTCGTAGCCAAAATTGCATAAATCCATTTCACGGGCGCATCTCCTCACATAAAAGGGCATCTTACCACTGTTGGCCGCCGATGAAAAGCCCGCCGCGACCCGGAAAAAATGCGGTTTTACGGCTCTTCACCGATTGTAGTGGGGGTATTGGGAGCGGCAACTGATGTTCGGGGCCGCACCGCGCAGATAAAAACACAAAAATCACTCACCTTAAATTTGCCCAGAGTTTATAAACTGTGGACAGCACCCTCAAAACAGCCGTTTATAAACATCCTCAAAAATAGACATAACAAATTGTATGTGATTGTGATAAGAATATTATAACATTTGTCCACAGTTTATAAACTCTGGACAGTATGGTTCAAATGGCAAAAACAAAGAGGGCGGTTTGACGACGGTTTTTTCCTCATCCCAAGCGGGCCTATCCGGCCGCTGAAATCAGCGAGGAACCAGTTTTACAGGGAAAGCAGCTCCTGGACATCCTCCCACGTGAGGTTATGGATGTCG
>ENA-UOWE01003280-UOWE01003280.1-activated-sludge-metagenome-genome-assembly--contig:-NODE-3280-length-16743-cov-4.719978_pt1 | contig 16743 bp, 13 predicted proteins | sample MGYA00249841_ERZ761562 | MGnify/ENA primary metagenome ERZ761562 (study PRJEB28883, sample SAMN05720200) | activated sludge metagenome | isolation source: Anaerobic digester | place: Japan... | reverse complement strand
AAAAAGCAATACTTGATGCAGTACAAGCTCCTACAAATTCTGTTGTAATAGTTCAAAAACCATGTGTTACTAAATTTAAATTACCAAAAGGAAATGTGCATCATATCGATCAGGATTTGTGTACGCAATGTAGAAAATGTATCAATATTGGTTGTTTAGCTATAGAAAGTAAAAAAGGTACAGACGGAAAGGTTAAAATAGTTATTAACGAAGATTTATGCGTAGGTTGTGGATTATGTCCTACTACATGTAAGTTTAATGCAATAAAATCATAACAATGCAGGATTCAGGAAAAAATATAATGATTGCTGGTGTAGGTGGGCAAGGAATTCTACTTTTTAGTAATCTTTTAAGTAAGTTTTATACGAAACTTGGTTATGAGTTAAAAATATCTGATGTAATTGGTTTAGGGCAACGTGGTGGTGGTGTTGAAAGCCATTTTCGGTATTCAATTAACCCGGTATTATCGCCTTTTATCAAAGCAGGTGATGTAGATTTTCTTATATCGTTTGAACAAACAGAAACACTCCGATATTTACATTGCTTAAAAGATGATGGGGTAATTTTTTCGAGTACATTTGAGTTAAGCACATCGAGTGTAAACACACGCATAGAACAAGATATGCCCGAATCGAAAACCGAACTTATAAAGAATTCGAAAAATAAGACGTTTATTGTAGATCCCGAAAAATACAAAAGTTCTGAATTTGATATTAGTAAAATGATGAATATTGTTATGCTTGCCTTTTATGCAGAATACAGAGGATATTCGCATGACGAAATGATTCAGATTGTACGCGAAAGTGTTCCTTCGAAATTTGTAGAAGGAAATATTAAAGCCTACATGGCGGGAATACAAATAGCACAGAGCAAAATAGAAGCTAAAAATTTGATTTAGAAAACTCTAAACTATTTCAATATATATGGAATTGCCTAAAGAAATAGTACTACTCGATAGTTTAGGCGATGTAAATTCCGATAATATATGTCCAATTCTTGTGTGTGGTTCTCATTGTGCTGATGATGGAACATTTGCTCGAAAACTTGTAAAATGCAATGTTAAAGCTGTTTTTTTAAATAATGCAGGAATAGGAAAGAATAAAGCAGGAATAAAAGGTCTTGCTTTCTACAACGACTATGATATAATTGCATGTGCTGTTGATAATTACAGTGCAGAAATTGGTGTTGCAAACGACACTTGGGAAAGCGGTATAATAAGTCATTCTAATAAAAAAGCAGAGGATTTAGGTTTACAGAAAGGTGAGACGGTGCAAGAAGCTGTTTCAAAAATTATCACATATGTTACTGCATTTCCAACACCATCATTACATGGTAATTTAGAATTTGTTCAAGGTGATGAAGTTTCAGGTTTAAATACGATCGTTAACACAAAAAAGCTTACGCAAACGCAGATACATGGCGTTGCTATAACTGTTGCAGATAGCATTACTTTTTTGAATGAGAATAATGTTGGCGATATCCTAGTATGTGGTTCGCATGGTGGCGTAAGTGCCGGCGAATATGCACAGAAATATAAATTGAAAGCAGTGTTTTTTAACGATGCCGGAATAGGGAAAAATAATGCCGGGATTAAAAGTTTAGATTCGTTGAACGAAGCCGGAATACTTGCTTGTACTGTAGATTGTATGAGTGCCGAAATTTTTAACGGACACGATGTGCTCGACAATGGTATTATAAGCGTTTGTAATCAACAAGCACAATCTCGAAATATACATGAGGGAATGGCTGTGCAAGAGGCTATTGAAAAAATAGGTGCATAGGGTAATTTGTATAGTGCCTCACTATAAGTAGGTTATTTCAATAGGACACCCTTTTTTCTAAGATAAAATCTTTGCCCGTCGTCAAGCTCGGGGACCTCAGCTAGGGCTAACGCATCAAATTTGTCTTTCAAAAATGCTTATTTTTATTAAATTATACTTTATAGACTTGCTGTATAAAATTGCTTCTTTTTACTACAGCAAAAATGTAATTCGCCGCGGCGAATGCCCATGAAAGACCTTTAATAAGCTATAAAACATAGTATTGGACAAGTTGCTAAAACTACCCATCAACTTCATTATTTTTAACGAATACTTAATTGAATGGCTTGACGTAAATCCAAAGATTTGTAGACTTTTATTAGACTTTTACGACATTCAGATACTCCGACACTCTCAATTAATCCTTCAATAAATCGGGACGTAATTTTCGAGTTCGCTCCAACGATTGGTCAAGCTGCCATTGTTCAATAGCTTTTGTATTGCCCGAAAGGAGAATATCGGGAACTTTCCATGAATTAAAAACTTCGGGACGAGTATATACCGGAGGAGCAAGTAAATTATCTTGAAACGAATCATTTAATGCCGAACTAATATCGGACATAGCTCCGGGCAATAACCGAACAACACTGTCGGTAATTACTGCTGCAGCAAGTTCGCCGCCTGTAATTACAAAATCGCCAATTGAAATTTCTTTTGTAACAATATGCTCGCGTATTCTATTGTCAATACCCTTGTAATGTCCACAAATAATAATAATATTGGTTAGCATTGAAAGTGTATTAGCTTTTTTTTGATTAAATGTTTCACCATCGGGGGTTACATATATAATTTCGTCATAAACACGTTCATTTTGAAGTTTTTGAATACAAGCGTATATAGGCTCTATTTGTAGTACCATACCGGCGCCTCCTCCAAACTGATAATCGTCAACCTTTCGGTGTTTGTCTGTGCTGTAATTGCGTATATCATGTATGTGTATTTCTACAATTTGTTTTTGCTGAGCACGTTTTAGAATAGAAGTTTCAAACGGGCTAAGCAAAAGTTGGGGGAGTACTGTTAGAATGTCTATTCGCATATATTACAAGTTTAATCAAAAAAAATATTTGAATTGTTGCCAATTCACAAGCAAAATTATGTATTTTTGTGATATAAAAGTAAAGTTGGCATAAACGTTTTTTTAATACTATATTTGTAGTTTACAGCTACACGTATTTTTTGCTTACTAAAAATGGAATTAGAACAAGAACATATACAACCTATAGCAGAATCTGAATTGGCACATAATGCTGAATTGGAGCAATTGCCTTTAACGCAAGATTCAGAGCAGGTATCTGCATCTGCTGTCGAAGCCGACTTAGTAATCGAAGCACTCGATTCTCAAACATATATATACGATTTAGATGTGTCGCAATTAATTATTGAATTGCAAAAATATAATGCCAAACATCTTGTTGCGGAACACCGAACTACTATAGAAATTGTTCGAGCAGAATTTTATAAAAAACTAAAACAAGATTTGGAAAAACGCAAACAACAATTTATTGCCGATGGCGGCGATATTAAGGATTTTGTTTATTCTAATGAAGTTGAGCAAGAATTTAAACAGGTATATTCGTCAATTAAAGAATTGCGAGCTCAAATTACAGAAGAGCTTGAAAACGAAAAACAGAAAAATTTACGTGAAAGACTTGCAATTATCGATGAATTAAAAGATTTGGTTACTAAACAAGAGTCGATAGGAAAAACATTTCAAGAATTTAAAAACTTACAAGATCGTTGGCGATTAATTGGTGCTGTGCCTCAATCAGAAATAAAATCTTTGTGGGAAAAGTATCATCATCAGGTTGGTGTTTTTTACGATTATGTTAAGATTAATAAAGAGTTACGTGATTTAGATTTAAAAAGAAATTTAGAAGCAAAATTACGATTATGCGAAAAAGCAGAATCGTTATTACTCGAATCGCAAATAGTAAAAGCTTTTGCACAGTTACAAAAATTGCATGATTTATGGCGAGAAATAGGACCTGTTGCCGACGATAAAAAAGATGAATTGTGGAATCGATTCAAAGACGCAACGGCGAAAATAAATAAAGCACATCAAGATTATTTTGCACAACTCAAAGATCAAGAAAAAACTAATTTTGACCTCAAAACAGGCTTGTGTGAACAAGTTGAAGCATTGGTAGAAACAGAGCTGAATACTCTTAAACAATGGAATGAAGCTACCGAACAAATTACAAATATTCAAAAAGTTTGGAAAACAATAGGTTTTGCTCCTCAAAAGTATAACACTGCTGTATATGAACGATTTTGTAAAGCTTGCGATGCTTTTTTTGTTCGTAAACGCGAATTTTTTCATACCATAAAAGAAGAGGAAGACGTAAACAAGCAAAAACGAATAGACATTTGTGTGCAAGCAGAACAAATGAAATCAAGAACAGATTGGAAACAAGCTACACAAGATTTTTTAGATTTGCAGCAAGCATGGAAAGAAATAGGACCGGTTTCGCACAAAGAATCATCTAAATTATGGAATAGATTCCGTGCTGCATGCGATGAGTATTTTAATGCTCGTCAACAGTTTTATAAAGGTAAAGAATCGGAACAGCATTCTAATTTGCAATTAAAACTAGATGTTATACAGAAGATTAAAGATTTACAACAAGAACTAAATCCGCAAGAAACGCTACAAAAACTTCAGGCATTGCAAAAAGAATGGACAGAAATAGGTTTTGTTCCCGCTAAAAAGAAAGATGTAATTCAAAAAGAATATAAAGAAGCTGTTCAAAAACAATTTGAAGCTATACAATTGCCAAACGATCAAAAACAAAAAGCAATGCTTCAGGTTAAAGTTCAAACTTTATTAACCGATTCTCAATCTGCCGAAAAAATTACAGCAGAAGTTGTGAAATTACAAAATAAAATACGTCTAATTGAAAGTGAAATTTTGGTACTTCAAAATAATTTAGGATTTTTTGCGAAAAGTAAAAATTCCGATACAATAATTGCTGATTTTGAGAAAAAAATAAATAAAGGTAAAGACGAAATTGTACAAATAAAACAACAAATACGTGTTATTAAATCGTTGAAAGATAATCAATCAAAATAAATCATGAAACAATCTTTGATATATATAATTTCTATAATTTTTTTGATTTCTTGCGAAGCCAAACAAAACAATAATGGACAATCTTTTAAATCAGAACAAAAAGATGCGTCTATAGACGCTGAATTGCAACGTTTGGGATTGCCACAAAAATTAGATTTTTTAATAGATAATCTGGTATTGTCCGACAATATGATTCTTACACTTTCTACCGATACTACAATATATAATGCATCGTTGTTAAACAATTACGACAACGGAAAATTATATACTACAAGTCGTTCTAAGGCAGTGAATTTAGGGGTATATGGTGCCGATTTAAATTATTTGATTCATTTTGGACAGTCTCAATTTTCTATAAAATATATGGTGGTTTCTAAACAATTGGCTGATCAAATAGGTGTGGCCATGGCGTTTGACCAAGAAACTATGGATGAATACCAATCAAATGTTGAAAATAAAGATTCGTTGATAAATATTATTTTTTTAGCATACGACAATGTGAAAAAAATGCTTAAAAGTGAAGATCAATTTTTACTATCTACTCTTGTAATTGTAGGGAGTTGGATAGAAAATATGTATATAACCACCGAATTATTACCCTATTTCAAATCGCGACAAGCCAAAGCTAAATTGGCAACTAAAATTATTCAACAACATGAATATTTACAAAAAGTTATAGAGTTATTAAGTAATTTAAATGAAGGAGATAATATTTTTGTAAATGAGATTTTACAAGATTTAAAAAAAATCGATGCCATATATGTAAGCTTTGGAGACAAGTTGTTGGTTGAAGATGATATTAAATTGCTCAATGCTCAAATAGAAGAAATGAGAGCAAAAATTATTAAAGTTCAGTAATCATTAGTGTTTTTTACAAAATTAGTTAAGCGGTGAGTAAAACAAAATTTATATTTGTAACAGGTGGAGTTGCTTCGTCATTAGGAAAAGGAATTATTTCCGCATCAATTGGTAAGTTGTTACAATCAAGAGGTTATAAGGTAACCATACAAAAACTCGATCCTTATTTAAATATCGACCCCGGAACACTTAATCCATATGAACATGGCGAATGTTATGTAACTATAGATGGTGCCGAAACCGATTTAGATTTGGGGCATTACGAGCGTTTTTTAAATACACCTACAACTCAAGCTAATAACGTTACTACCGGTAGGATTTATAAAAATGTTATCGAAAAAGAACGACGTGGTGATTTTTTGGGAAAAACGGTTCAAATTATTCCTCATATTACCGACGAAATAAAACGAAATATAAAACTAGTAAGTATTAAAGGTGAATTTGATTTTGTAATTACCGAAATAGGTGGAACCGTAGGTGATATTGAATCCCTTCCATTTATAGAAGCTGTACGTCAAATGAAATGGGAACACGAGGGGCGTTGTTTATTTGTACATCTTACCTTTGTGCCATTTTTAGCAGCAAGTGGTGAATTAAAGACAAAACCAACTCAGCACTCGGTAAAACATCTACTCGAAGCAGGAATTCAACCCGATGTGCTTGTATTACGAACCGAAAAACCACTTTCTGCCGATTTGAAGAAAAAAGTAGGTTTGTTCTGCAATGTCGACATGGATTCGGTTGTAGAAGCTCGAGATATGGCTACAATTTACGAAGTGCCATTAGCTATGCTCGACGAAAAACTTGATGTAACTATACTAAAAAAATTCAAGATGAAAGTTGGCGAACAGCCTGCTCTTATTCCATGGCGAACATTTATAGATAAACACAAAAATCCAAAACAAACTATTCAAATAGCATTGGTTGGAAAATATGTAGAATTGGCAGATGCATACAAATCAATCATAGAATCTTTTGTGCATGCGGGTGCAAGTTTGGAATGCAAAGTTTCAATTTCATTAATTCATTCCGAAGAGTTAACCGATGAAAATGTATCCGAAAAATTAGGAAATTGTGCCGGAATTTTAGTAGCTCCCGGCTTTGGTCATAGAGGTATTGAAGGTAAGTTTGTGGCTATTAAATATGCACGCGAACAATTAGTGCCATTTTTTGGAATTTGTTTGGGAATGCAGTGTGCCGTAATTGAGTTTGCTCGTAATGTGTTAGGGTATAAACAGGCAAACTCTACCGAAATGAGTAGAACAACACCATTCCCTGTAATAGATATAATGCAAGAACAAAAAAATGTATCGGATATGGGGGGAACTATGCGCTTAGGCGGATATCCTTGTGTGTTAAAAAAACGTTCAAATGCTCATAAAATATATCAAGTAGATTCAATTATTGAGCGTCACAGACATAGATACGAGTTTAACAATACGTATTTAAGTGAATTTGAACAAGCCGGTATGATTGCTACAGGGATTAATCCCGAAACCGAATTGGTGGAAATAGTAGAAATTTCTACGCATCCATGGTTTGTGGGAGTTCAATTCCATCCGGAATACCGAAGTACTGTTGTAGCACCTCATCCACTATTTCAGTCGTTTGTTAAAGCATCAATTGCATTTGCAAAACAACGAAAATAAAACAATAAATTGCGTAGAATTCGTATGTGGCATTAGCAAGTTTTTCTTACTTTTGCCCTTCAATTATTTAATATAACAACAATGGATAGAAATACAATTATTGGTACTGTACTTATAGCTTTATTTATACTTGCATACTTTTTTATTACAAAACCGAGCGACGAAGAAATAGCAAAACAACAACGCTATGTTGATTCAATTCAACAAGTAGAATATAAAAAAAGAGAGCTTACTCGACAAGTTGAAGATTCACTTGCTCTATTACAGCAACAAACTCAAATTAATGAAGCTGTAATGCCCGATTCTGTAAAAAAATCAAATATTCAAAAAGAATTTGGACGATATGCCGATGCTGCAGTGGGTACCGAACAATTTGATGTGTTACAGAATAATAAAATGTCGGTAACATTTTCGAATAAAGGAGGTAAACCTTATAGAGTGCATTTGAACGAATATAAAACATATTATCAAAAACCTTTACATTTATTAGCTGGCGATAGTACTAAATTTGGACTTCGATTAAGCGAAATTGGAAAATCAACTAATAGTTTGTTTTTTATTAAAGTTTCGCAAAGTTCATCAAAAGATTCATTGCAAAGTATTACCTACAGATTGCATGCTTCAGAATTTGCATATATTGAATATGTTTATACTCTTGCTCCCGATTCATATGCTGTAGATTTACAAATTCATACCAAAGGTATGGATCAATACATTAAAGAATCGCGTTTGAATTTGTATTGGGAAACATATATGAATAGTTTCGAAAAATCGCGAGAAATTGAAGGTCAGAATACAAATATTGTTTGGAAATATAACGAAGACGATCTTGAAACTTTGAATGCTCATGCTGATGAACCCGAAAAAGAAGAGTTGACCGGTAAAGTGAGTTGGGTAGGTTTTAAAAATCAATATTTTTCGGCTATTCTTATAGCTAAGGATAATTTCGAACGCGGAGGTGAAGTTATTGCAAAACCATTATCAGAAAATGACAGTTCTCTTAAAATATTTGCAACCGAATTGTTTATGCCTAAACAAGAAACTAATGCAATGACGTTTTATTTCGGACCTAATCATTATCCAACACTTAAAGCTCAAGGTGCCGAAATCGAAGGTGTTCTTGATTTAGGGTGGTTTGGTTTTATTACGAAGTATGCTATTATTCCTATTTTCAATTGGTTAAATAGTTTTCTTACAAATTTTGGTCTAATAATTTTATTGTTAACTATTATTTTAAAAGTATCGTTGTTTCCCCTTACCTTCAAATCATATTTGTCTACAGCTCGTATGCGTGTGTTAAAACCTCAAACAGAAGAAATTACTGCTAAATTTCCGAATCCGGGCGATGCAATGAAACGTCAACAAGCTACTATGGAAATGTATCGGAAAGCTGGTGTAAATCCTATGGGTGGTTGTTTACCTATGTTAATACAGTTCCCTATACTTATAGCAATGTTTCGTTTTTTTCCGGCGTCTATAGAGCTTCGTCAAGAAAGCTTTTTATGGGCAGAAGATTTATCGAGTTATGATTCTATTTTCAGTTTACCGTTTTCAATTCCATTCTATGGCGACCATGTGAGTTTGTTTACTTTACTTATGGCTGTTTCTATGATATTTGTTAACCAAATAAATATGGCAAATACAGTAACTACACCGGGTATGCCAAATATGAAAGTAATGATGTGGATAATGTCTATTATGATGGTGTTTTGGTTTAATAGTTATTCATCGGGTTTAAGTTATTATTACTTTTTAGCCAATGTTATTACGTTGCTGCAAACATTTATAATTCGGCAAATGATTGACGATAAAAAAATATTAGCAAAAATTGAAGCCAATAAAAAGAATCCCAAAAAGAAATCAAGCTTTCAGGAACGTCTCGAAAAAATGGCTCGAGAGCAACAAAAATTAAGAAAATAATAATTTTGCCTTACCTTTTGGGTAAGGCTTTTTTTTGATATGAAGCAGTTAGTTTTTTGTATTATAGTTGTATTGAGTGTTGCATGTAATAGTTCATTTTCGAAATACGATGGCTATACTGAGCATGAGCTTGGGTATTGGTACAAACTGCATTCATTTGCCGATGGTTATTTGAAATCAAAAAATACCGATTATGTTTCTGCCGAAATATATATATCTTCTCCCGAAACTGATTCACTTAGATTTTTCGATACTTTTATTATTCAAGTAAATACTACTGATTCTATATGTTTACCACTTATATTGCATAATGTAAAACAAGGTGATAGTATTTCATTTATTACTCCTAATACTCGTTGTATTCGCGAAATTATGCCTCCCGAATATGCTGATTTGTTTTCGGAAACTAAAGAATTGTTCATTACAGCTACCATAGTATCGGTAAACGATGCAATAACCTACGAACAAAAGGTTAAAGAATATAACATATGGCTTGCAAGTAAATTAGAATATGAGCAAACTTATATTCAAAAGTTCTTAGCTTCGCATCGTATGCAATTTCAAAAGCAACAAGGTATATACAAGTCAGTAGTAACTCAAGGTACCGGAACTATTCCACAATCGGGTGATGTGGTAACAATTCGCTATCAAGGTAGTGTGTTGAGTGGTGAAATAATTAATCATTTTACTTCTTTAGAATTTGAATTTGGTTCGCAGTGGCAAGTAATTCCGGGAATAGAACATGCTTTGAGTACAATGCGACAGGGAGAACGAGCGGTAATAATTGTTCCCAGTGATTTGGCTTGGGGCGAAAAAGGTACCAGCGATGGATCTATCCCTCCGTTTACTACGGTGCAGTTTGATTTAGAATTAGTTTCGGTTGTTAAAAAATAACAGTGTATGGACATTCAACAAACCTTATTTACTCAAATTATGCAATTAGTGCAGAATTCATCTCGCATTAGCATAGTAACTCACATTAACCCCGATGGCGATGCTATAGGTTCTTCATTGGCATGGGCTGGAGTATTGCGGCAACTAAACAAAGCGGTTACGGTAATTACACCCAATAATTGTCCCGATAATTTACAATGGATGCAGGGGTATTCCGAAATATTAAAATTCGACACACAAAAACAAGAGGTTTTAGATTGCTTATTGCATACTGAATTATTCTTTTGTTTAGATTTTAATAATTTATCGCGATTAGAAGAATTGGGTGAAAGTATTCTAAAAAGTACAGCACCGCATGTGTTAATAGATCATCATCCAAATCCTGAGTGTTTTGCAAAAGTTGCCATTTCTGTTACCGAAGCGAGTTCAACTTCGGAGTTGGTATATCATACTATTATTGGATGTGGATACGAGCAATATTTGAATACGCAAATTGCAGAATCGCTCTACACCGGCATAATTACAGATACCGGCGGATTGTCGCACAATTCTGGACGTCCTGAATTGTATCATATAATTGCTCATTTATTACAAAAAGGTATTAATAAAACGGCTATTCACGATATCATATTTAATGTGTTTTCTTATGATAGAATGAAATTGCTGGGAACAATTCTCAAAGACAATTTTGTATTTATGCCTGAATATAAAACAGCCTATATGTATATTACTATTGAAAATCAAAAATTACATAATTTTCAGTTAGGCGATTCCGAAGGATTTGTAAATTATCCGTTAGCTATAAAAGATGTAGTGTTTTGTGCATTGTTTACAGAATACGAAAACAATACAACAAAGGTATCGTTTCGATCGAAACGACAATTTCCTGCAAATGAGTTTTCTGCAAAATATTTTAATGGAGGCGGTCATTTGAATGCTGCAGGTGGAAGGCGAGCTTGCTCACTGCACGATGCTATTAATGCATTTGAAAACGGATTACATTCGTTTAAAGAACTCTTACTCAAATCGTAGTTTTGCCTGTATTTTTTTAGATAATCCCGCTATTACCAAATTATATGAATGGTGAATTAATTCTTTGAGAAATTTAGAATCTAATTCTTCGAAATATATTGTATTCCAATGTGTTTTGTTCATATGATACCCCGGTATAATTGACGAATACTGCTCGCGTATTTCTATGGCATATTCCGGGTCGCATTTTAGATTCATAGTACCTGTGTTGTCTAAATTGAGCAATGCAAACATTTTATTACCTACTTTAAATACCAAGGTGTATTCATCGAAAGGTAAACATTCTTCGGTAGCAGGTAAATGCAGGCAATATTCTCGAACTTCTTCTATATTCATTTGTTCCAAAGTATGTGTGCAAGTTTTTGTTTATTGGCATACAGTATAAGTATGTATAGTCCTTGCGGAATCTGCAAATCGTTAATATTTGATAATTCCACTGCTTTTTCGAGCAATTGTCCATGCATGTTGTATACAAGTATTTCGTCGGCATGCTCCCACAAATGTTCGGGCTTTATAGGAACAGTAATATCTGAACTTATAGGTTGCAAATGAATTTGAACACCGGTAATATGAGCATCAATTATAAAATCATAGGCAAGTTGTTGCAATGTTTTATTGCCAGCCCAGGTATTCAAATAGTATTCGTTATGAGCACGAGCTAGTATGTTAGCTGTGTTGTTATGTGAGTATAACGTAAATTGTCCGAGATGATTTGTAGTGCACGAATCGAGAGCTGTTGATGATTCGGAATCTACTAACAATACTTTAGTCTCAGCTACTCTTTCATTGTTGGCAAGCACTGTTCCCGATACGGTAAACCAAGGGTCACAGTAGTACAATAATAAATCAACAGCTGTAGCCGAACTTTCGCATCTATTTATTACTTGTGTTGCATATAATGTATGGGTACCAATACCTAAATTTTCTAATTCAAGAATATTTTGCATTGCTAACGGCGATTGTAGAGTGGGGTCGCTATGCCAAATTACACTATCGCCCAAGGCAAATACAAAATAATTTCGGTTGTAACACGATGATGTGTCGGTGGCGGTAGGAGGTGGAGTTGAGCAATTGCACTTTTTAATACTTTGCAAGGGCATTCGTTGACAATTATTTTCTGATTCAATCCACACTCTATACAAACTGTCGGGTAGAATCTCTTCGGTAAAAAAACGTGAAACAGTAAGGCTATTACCACTGCCTAATTGATATCCGTATTTACCGTTGTACCAGGAATATGTCCCCTCTCCAATAACTTTAAATTGTATGTTGTTGTCGCAATATGATGAAATTATAGGAATATAATTTTTTTCTTGTTCACTTATTTCTATTTCAGAATAATATTCGGGGCATTCATTAGAATTGTAACTAATACGGACTTTATACGTGCCAATACTCGAAACAACTAATGAGTCGGCAATTTCGGGTAAAATATTCCCGTTTTTGTACCAAGCAAATGAATATTGAGTAGGCGAAAGATTGGTTCGTATGGCTTCGTTAAATGGTAAACAATACGATTTGTTATTACCTAACGAAGTTTGAGCACAGTATGGGTTACACAATCCTTGGTCAATTCTTGTTGCGTATAGTCTGTCATACAAATCATTCGTGCCTAATTGTCCTTTTTCGTTTGATCCGCATACCCAAAATTCGTTTGCATTTGTTTGTGCATTATAAGTTTGAATATATGAAACTCCACAGCCGGCGACTACCGAAACAGCTCCGCTAATTTTTGTATTAGCCAATCGTAATACATAGTGGGGGATATAATATTGTTGGGTAGTTAGCGTGCCTGTACCTATTTGCCCACCGGTATCATCAGTTAAATCGTCGAATAAATTGTCGCCCCAAGCAACTACGTATGTTTGATTTTGTTCTTTTACTATAGCTAAACTGTGATTGTACCCTGCCGATATAGCTACAACATTTTCTAGATAATAATTGGGAGTTTGACCACCCGAAACAAGTTCTGCATACGTATAGGTTGTGTAAATTTTTCCTTTAGGTCCCCAATCACTTCCTTTATATGCACCCAACCCCATAACCATAGAACTGTTGCGAAGTAGTAATCCAAAATTTCGACCACCATCTATGGCTGTAATTCCTGTAACGGGATTATTATTCTTATCAATTACAAGTTTTGCATACGATTGCGAATTTGAATTACCGCATGCTAACTGATTGTTTTGATTGTTTCCCCAGGCATACACATATCCATCGGCGGTAAGTGCATATCCATGATTACCTCCTGCCGATATCATTACTATATTTTGAAGTCGTTCAGTATTTGATATTTTTACAAAAACTGGGGTATTTCGGTTATTTGTTGTTCCATCACCTAGTTGACCGTAAGCATTGCTTCCCCATGCTACTACTTCGCCGGTATTGAGCAATGCATATGCGTGCGATTGTCCTATACTCACTGTTTGAATCATTTCTAAAAACGTGTTTCCCGTTTCTCCTCCTAAAACTCTATCTGCCGAAATGCGAGAACATAGTGGGGTGCAGTTTTCGCCACTACCTAATTCTCCATAGTAATTAGAGCCCCATGTTATTACTTGGTTATTATTGGTTACTGCAGCACAAAATCCGCCAAATCCCGCATCAACACTTACTACAGAATACGGTATAGACGCAATACAAGGTATTTTATACGAGCATGATGTGTTCGTTCGAGCTAATTGTTCGTAGTAATTGTCGCCCCAAGTATATATTTGTTGATTGTTGCATACGAAAACCGAAAACATATATCCTCCGGCAAAATGTAAATATTGTGCCTTTGTTTGCATATATGCTGTTGCAAAAACAATTAATATAAGTATGAATTTAAAAAATTTCATACGGAAATGTATATGTTATTCCCCATTCAATACCTAATGTAGGAATGGCTTGTTGAAATTTATTTTGATTTTTGTATACTTTAGGTTGCACAAATATAAGTGGTTTAACAGCTATGCCAAATTCTTTATATACTTGCATACCTATATTGCACGATACTCCTATAGAATATGTTAGTTGTTTTATAGGTAAGTCTTTTATGTTAACACTGTTAGTGCTTACACCAGGGTAGAGTCCTTTACGAACAACGAGAATGTGGGGAATCCACACAATAGATGGTTCTATAGAAATATCGTCAAACACCGTAAATGTATACCCTAATTCTAACGGTATAGAAATATATTGTAATGATACATGCGATGTAACATGATCGGTAACTTCTACTTTTTTAGGATTCTGTTCCAACCTATAAGTGTAGAGGGAATCGTATACGGTTATAGCAACCGAATCGCCCGTAGAATTAAATTTGTAATAGGTAAATAGTTTTGTATACTTCCAATACCATAGGGTATCGGTATAGGTTGTTGTTCCGTCGTCTACATACATGGTAGAGCTATAGGTATTTGAAAAAACTATTTTAGAATATTGTATTGATGCACCGTACGAAACATCTTGTTTTGAATACCGTACCGAAAGTGTTTTAGAACTACCTATTCCTAAATGATCAGATTTTTGCAATCGTTCTTTATAATCGGTATGCAGAGCCCCTGTTGTAATGGGTATAGATAGCAACGAGCCCGTGTACAAAGCAAAATTAAGAAATGATACGGGTTTTTCATACGCCTTTTTATATTTAGTTTGGGTGTATACTATTGTGTCAAACACCTGAACCGTAATGGTATCGGTTACTTGAGTCCTTACTGTATCGTATACTCGTATGGTATCTATTACTTGTTTTGGTTTGGGTTTGGGGGTAGGGGGCTTTTGAACTTTTGGTTCGGGAGTAGGTGTTTGATTTTTATGTTGAAATTCTGTTATAAGTATTTGATTACCAAAAAGTTTATAGGAATATTTGTTTTTTAATAGGAGTGTCAATGCTTCATCTAAACTTTGTTGCTGTATGGTTATAGTAACAATTTCAGTATCAGGAATTATTGAACTATTAAATGTAAATCGAAAATTTGTAAGTTTTTCAATATCACGAAGAACTTCTGTCAAAGGCTTGTTGCTTGCCGAATACGAAATTTTTGTATTCAACACATCTGTTTGCGAATAACTTATGTGAGAAATTATACAAATGAAACAACAAAAAGACAGAACTTTTTTAAACATACATGAGTGTTGAATGTTATTACATAAACAATATACACAACAAATGTACAAAAAACAATGATTATAATAAATAGTAGCGATAGTTTTCTTTATCGAATACTATCATAATATGGCAGACTACCACCGATAAGTAAACAAAGCGTGAAATTATTTAACCTCGAAGGTAGAAGCGTTTGTAGAAACAAACTCTATTTCCGGAAAAACCTCTTGAATCATTAGTAATGTATTTTCTAATGATTGTTGTTCGAAAGTACCTGTAAGTTTCTCAGATTCAAGCAATTTGTTAGTAATTGTAAATCTGCAATTAAAATGACGTTCTAAATCTTTAAATACTTTTGACAAAGGAGTATTGTTAAAATACAATATACCTGTTTTCCACGAAGCATAATTTACGTCATTGTTAATTGATTTTGATAGTATTCCATGTGTCAAACCAACACGTTCACCTTTTGTAAGGGTAATAGAGTTTGATCGTGAAGTAACTTCAACTACGCCACTTTCTACAATAACGTTCGATTGACTTACTTCGAACGAAGTTCCTTTAACTTCAACACTTAGTGAATTGGTAGATACTACAAATGGAGCATTTGGATTGGGAGTTACCGAACAAAACACAGTACCTGTAGTGGAAATAGAGCGATTGTCGGACTCGAATGATTCGGGATACGTAAGGCTTGCTCCTTTTTGCAATATTATTTGTGAGCCATCGCTTAGTACTATTGTTTTAATAGCATCGGAATTGTTAGCTACTGTAAGAGTATTGGAATTTGATGGTTGTAACACAAAGAATATTCCTATAGTTAATATAGCAACTGCCGCAACAGCACTTATTGTTTTCCACAATGAGAATGTTTTACCTTTTGCTTGTTTTGTTGCAATAGTTTTGGCGAACGATGTATATGCTTTGTTTTTGTCGAATTTTGAATTGAGTAATGATGTGTTATGCCATATTTGACATGCTTGTATAAATTCTTTTTTATTAGCTTCATTACTAATAACCCATTCCAACAGCATAGAATTTTCTTGAGCTGAATTCTCGTTGGTCAAATATCTTGTTATTAGTTCTTCTGTGTTCATGTCTGTAAATTAATTTGTTACAAAAGTATGACAAAGTTTATAATTAATACCCTATATGATACAAGAAATTATTAACAATACTACTAACGGTTTTTCTGTTTGCATATATTCGCTAATCTTTTTTCTTAACGTGCTCAAAGCTCTGGTAATATTGGCTTCTACGGCTTTTATAGAAATATCGAAATGCTCCGAAATTTCTTTGTTTTTTTTGCCTTCAAATCTACTCATTTCAAAAACTTCGCGGCATCGTTCAGGTAATTCTTTAATAGCTTCGGTTATTTGAAATTCTAATTCGGTATTGTGATATGGATCT
>ENA-UOWE01003267-UOWE01003267.1-activated-sludge-metagenome-genome-assembly--contig:-NODE-3267-length-16773-cov-12.697571_pt1 | contig 16773 bp, 13 predicted proteins | sample MGYA00249841_ERZ761562 | MGnify/ENA primary metagenome ERZ761562 (study PRJEB28883, sample SAMN05720200) | activated sludge metagenome | isolation source: Anaerobic digester | place: Japan... | reverse complement strand
TGAAAGAAACGACAGGAATGGACATGCCAACATGGCAAAGTGCGGTGGATAGATTTTTGGAAGAAATGGGGATGCTCGGCTAAAGGGGGATGAGAAATGACACTCTTAGTCACAGGTTGTGCAGGATTCATCGGAAGTAATTTTGTATATTACTATCTCGAAAGACATAAAGATAGAAAGATAATCGGATTAGATAAACTCACATATGCAGGCAATCTCGAAAACCTTGCAAGCCTTACACAAGAGCAAAAAGAGAGGTTTAAATTCATCAAAGGCGATATATGCAACAGTGAACTTGTTGAATACATATTCCAAGAGTACGATGTAGACGGAGTGATAAACTTCGCAGCAGAAAGTCACGTGGATAGGTCCATACATGACCCACAGATATTTCTGAGAACGAACGTAATAGGCGCACAAACGCTACTCGATGTGGCAAAGAAGTATTGGCTTGTGGATGGAAAATGGAAAGAAGGCAAGAAATTTTTGCAAGTATCGACAGACGAAGTGTATGGTTCACTTGGGAAAGAGGGATACTTCACAGAAAGCACACCACTTGATCCACACAGTCCATACTCAGCAAGCAAAGCAAGTAGCGATTTGATAGTGAAGGCATACCATGACACATATGGAATGCCGATAAATATAACCAGATGCTCGAACAATTACGGACCATATCAATTTCCAGAGAAATTGATACCATTGATGATATGGAATGCACTCAACCACAAAGAATTACCGGTGTACGGAGATGGGAAACAGATAAGAGACTGGCTGTACGTTGAAGACCATTGCAAAGCCATAGACATGGTATATGAAAATGGAAGAATTGGTGAGGTGTACAACATAGGGGGACACAACGAGAAAGAGAACATATACATAGTGGGAAAGATAATAGAGCTGCTGAGAGAAAAGACGAAAGATGAAGGGATAAACGAAGGATTGATAAAGCATGTGAAAGACAGGTTAGGGCACGATAGAAGATATGGAATAGACCCAAGCAAGATAAGGCAAGAACTTGGATGGGAACCAGAGACAAGATTTGACGAAGGGATAGAAAAGACGATAGAATGGTATTTGAACAATGTTGAGTGGGTGAAAAGAGTGATATCGGGAGAATATTTGGAATTCTATGAGAAGAATTATGGGACAATGTAGTTCTAAACGTAGATAGTAATCAGTGAGTCAAAACATTTAGGAGTTGATAAAATGAATATTATCCATTATTTTTTGGGCTTTCCCCCTTTGCATAATGGTGGTCTTATGATATACGCAAGAGACCTTGCCAAGGAACAAGCAAAAATGGGGCACAATGTTAAGATGTTGATGCCTGGTGAATTGAGAAGTAGTAACTGCAAAAGTAAGATTAAATTCTTCGCTTATGAAGAAGGATTACCAGTGTACAAGATAGTTAATCCACAGCCTGTTTCTTTTAGTGGAGTCTATGACCCTGATGAATTTATAAAGCCAAGAAATGACAATAACTATCGAGAGTTTTTCAGCAAACATGCCGTCGCTGTACTTCATGTTCACTCACTAATCGGATTTCCAAAAGAATTATTAGACGAAGCTAAGATGCTTGGAATTAAAACTGTTTTTACCACACATGATTACTATGGCTTGTGTCCTAAAATACAATTTTACAGCTATAATCATTCTCAATGTGAAGACTACAAGAATGGCCAGGAATGCGTTATCTGTAACCGAAGTGCTACCAAGAAAGCTTTATATCGGAGGAACCTTTACTTTTGTGAGTTTTATAAACCTCTTAGAAATACTTATCGAAGCGTCAAGAAAATTTTACCAAACGGAAAAAAACTCGACTCAAACAGAAAAAAACTCGACTTTGAAATTGGGATGTTAAACAATCGGCAAAATGATCCAGTATGCTTAGCTGATGAGAAAAAAGCACAAGGATTTGTTAGATTTAGAAAATACTACCAAAATATTCTTGAGAACTTTGACATAATACTATTCAACAGCAATGTGACCAAGAAAGAATACTCAAAGTACGTAAATTTAAATAAAACAAAATCGTATGTTCTCCATGTTACACATTCGAACATCAAAGATCACAGGAGTGAGATAGAGTATTCTTGTCGAAAGAATGGTAAAGTGGTTATACTCTACATGGGATATTTAAGCCCTGCCAAAGGATTCTTTGACCTAATCTCTGTTTTGAATGAAATGAAAAATGAATTCACGAACTGGGAATTGCATGTGTACGGAGACCATTCTGCAATTAATGTTGATGCGTTGAATAAAGACTTTTTCAAATTTCATGGGCCATACAGTTATGGAAATCTAAAAGAGATATTTTCCAATTCAAGTGTTCTTGTAATGCCAAGTAAATGTAAAGAAACATTTGGATTCATAGGTCTCGAAGCTTATTCATATGGGATACCTGCAATAGCCTCAGAAAATGTAGGTTTCAGTGATCTTATAGAAACTGGTGTCAATGGTATTGTCTATAAGGAAAGTATTGACAATGGGTTCCTTAGGAAAGAGATTGAAAAGATATTGAATAATCCGATGGTTTTAGCGAATTATAACCGAAGCATACTGAAGAAAGACTTAAGCCTTGATATAGCTGATCACTGTAGGAGTGTTTTGGAACATTACTAATTATTCTACTTAATGCGATAGGAGGTTAGCATATGAAAGTTGTTATTCTCGCTGGAGGGTTTGGAACAAGGATAAGTGAAGAATCGTATTTAAAACCAAAACCCATGGTAGAAATTGGTGATAAACCAATACTATGGCATATAATGAAGATCTACTCGCATTATGGATTCAATGATTTTGTAATTTGTCTTGGATATAAAGGAAACATTATAAAGGAATATTTTGCAAACTATTTTTTATACGGTTCAGACGTTACGTTTAACTTTAGAAATGGTGGAGAACGGATAATACACAACAATGTTTCTGAGCCATGGAGAGTAACATTGGTTGATACAGGTTTATATACAATGACAGGAGGACGTGTAAAGAGGATTCAAGAATACATTGGTAATGAAACTTTTATGCTAACATACGGAGATGGTGTTGCAAATGTGAACCTGTTAGAACTTTTCAATTATCACAAGGAAAGAGGAAAATTCGTCACGATAACCGCTGTACAACCATCAGGAAAGTTTGGAGCTCTTTCTTTACAGGAAGATGGTCTGGTAAAATCTTTCATCGAAAAGCCTGTAGGTGATGGTGGCTGGGTAAATGGTGGATTTATGGTTATGGAACCGCAGATTTTTGACTACATAGACGGTGATGAAACAATTTTGGAAAGGGAACCCCTTGAGAAACTTGCAAAGGATGGTCAGTTAGTTGCATACAAACACAGGGGATTTTGGCAACCGATGGATACGATGCACGATAAGAATATATTAGATGGGTTCTGGAATTCTGGAAAAGCCCCATGGAAAGTGTGGGAGTAAAATGGGAAGCTTTTGGAAAGATAAACGTGTATTGATAACAGGGAACACCGGATTTAAAGGATCATGGCTTTCGATATGGCTTCATATGCTTGGCGCAGATGTAATGGGATATTCACTTACTCCACCAACGCAGCCAAGTTTATTTGAAATTGCAAGATTGGAAAAGTTGTATACAACAGAGATAGGTGATGTTCGTGACTTTGAACATTTAAAGATGATGATCAGTGATTTCTCACCGGAGATAATTATACACATGGCGGCCCAACCAATAGTTAGAAAATCGTACAGTGATCCTCGCGAGACGTATGAAATAAATGTAATGGGAGCAGTGAATTTATTTGAAGCGGTTCGATCTTGTAACAGTGTTAGAGCTGTTATAAATGTAACAACCGATAAGGTTTATAAAAATAGGGAATGGGTCTGGGGATATAGAGAAACTGATACCTTAGGAGGTTTTGACCCATACTCTGCTAGCAAGGCGTGTTCAGAAATTATAACTTCGTCTTTTAGAGATTCATTCTTCAATCCATCAAAATACGATGAACACCATGTTGCAGTTGCGACTGCAAGGGCGGGGAATGTTATAGGCGGAGGGGACTGGGGAGCTGATCGGTTAGTACCAGACTTTGTTCGAACAGTATTGTCTGGTGGCAAAGTAAAGATAAGGAATCCACAAGCAGTAAGACCATGGCAACATGTTCTCGAACCGTTGAATGGTTATATGATGCTAGCACAAAAATTGTTTGAAGAAGGTTCCGCATATGCTCAAGCATGGAATTTTGGTCCTAACGAAGAGAGTTGTAAGACTGTCGAGTATGTTATTGACAAACTTTGCAGCTTGTGGGGAAATGTGAGATACGAAATAGACATAAGAGGTACTCCCATGCATGAAGCAAATTACCTGAAACTCGATTGTTCAAAATCAAAAAGATATCTTGGGTGGGAACCGGTATGGAATATAGACCAGGCACTTGAAAAAACAATCGAGTGGTTAAAAGCTTACGTAGATGGTAGTGATATTCTGAAGGTATGTCAAAGTCAGATTCTTGCTTATGAGGAAGGCATCGAAAGCAGGTGAGAACATGAAAAGAATACTAATCACCGGAAGCACTGGTTTTGTGGGTTCAAACCTACTTAGAAAATTGGTTGCCGATGGAAGTGATGAAATACATATTTTCATAAGAAGAACTTCGAATATTTGGAGAATTCAGGATATAATTGGTAAGATAAACATGCACTTTGTTGATTTGAAAGAAAGAAAATTAGTTCAAGAGGAGATATCTAAGATAAGACCGGATTGGATTTTTCATTGCGCAACGTATGGTGCCTATCCCTCGCAAAAAGATAATGTTGAAATAATCACGACAGATTTTGTTGGTACGGTCAACCTTTTGGATGCATGCACTGAACAAGGTTTCGGCGCATTCATAAATGTAGGGAGTTCTTCTGAGTACGGTATGAAGAATAAGGAGATGAGCGAACTAGATTTTCCTGATCCTATAAATACTTACGGTGTTGCGAAGTTGGCATCAACGTATTATTGCAGGATGTCATCGATTAGGTATCAACTGCCTATAGTCACCTTACGAATATTCTCAGCGTATGGCTACTATGAGGAGCCTGGCAGGTTAATACCATATTTGATAACATCCATGCTAACTGATAGAAGAATAAAGTTGGCAAGTCCTAATGCAGTAAGGGATTATGTTTTTATAGAAGATATAGTTGACGCATTTATCTTAGCCGCTGAATCAGCAGGAAAGCTTGACTTAGGGACTGTGTTGAATGTAGGAAGTGGTACAGACAGCAAAGTGATTGATGTTTTTAACATCTTAAGTCAGATGACTGGTTACTCTCAAGAACCTGAAATCACTGGTACTCCGCGTGATAGTGATGCAGCACAAGTATGGAGAGCAGATAAGAACAAAATTGAAAACATTCTTGGTTGGAAAGCGAAAAATGATCTGGTCACTGGTTTAACAAAAACTGTAGAGTGGTTCAGAAGGAACCTTTCACTTTATATAGGTGGTGAATGAATTGAAAACACAAGAACTTGAGGACATATCAGCCGAGGTACGAAGACAGCTCTTGCTTATGCATGCGACATCCAACGAATCTCATATCGCTTCTTCACTTTCTATCGTGGAGATTTTGGTTACACTGTATTTTGAAATAATGAATGTTGATCCTACAAACCCACAGAATCCAGAAAGAGATCGTTTCATTCTAAGCAAAGGCCATGCAGCTTCTGCTCTTTATGCAGTACTTGCAGAACGCGGTTATTTTGATAAGAGTGTCCTAAATTCTTTTGCTCAAGATGGTGCAAAAATATCGGTGCATCCAGAAAGGAATTCTGTGCCAGGTGTTGAAGCATCAACGGGATCGCTTGGACATGGTTTAGCGATTGCTACCGGAATAGCATTTTCAGCCAAGAAGGATGAGAAAAAATTCAAAACTTTTGTTCTCATGAGTGATGGTGAATGTGAAGAAGGTTCTGTATGGGAAGCAGCCATATTTGCTTCGAGGTTCAAACTTGATAATCTTGTTGCAATTGTGGACAAAAATAAATGGCAGGCATATGATAGGACGGACACTATACAGAATTTGAGATTACTGCAATCAAAATGGGAGTCTTTTGGATGGAATTGTAAGGAGATAAATGGTCACGATTTTGATGAGCTATGTTCCACTCTTAGTGATCTACCATTTGAGTTTGGTAAACCGTCCGTCCTGATAGCTGACACCATCAAGGGAAAGGGAATTCCTGAAATGGAAGACAAAATGGAATGGCATTACAAATCGCCGAAAATGCCAGATATTGAAAAGTATATGGAATTTCTGAGGTGAAATAACTATGAGAAAAGCGTTTGTAAAAAAATTGACTGAGCTAGTTTCCAATGATGAGAAGATTTATCTTCTCACAGGTGACTTGGGATTTTCTGTCTTTGATGATTTCAGGCAGACGTTTCCAAATAATTTCATTAACATGGGTCTGTCAGAAGCAAGTATGATAGGTGCAGCTGCAGGAATGGCTATGGAAGGAAGACGTGTTTTCGTCTATTCGATAATTCCGTTTGTTACGTTCAGGGTTCTTGAACAGATCAGAAATGATATCTGTCTTCAAAATTTACCAGTGAAAATAATCGGTGTTGGTGAAGGACTAACTTATGGGACATCAGGGCCCACTCATCATGCGATAGAAGATATAGGGATAATGTCAAGCCTTCCCAATATGGTTGTACTTTCTCCTGGAGACCCAATTGAGGTAGAAAAACTCGTTGAAGAGTCAGTCAGTCTGAACTCTCCTTGTTATATTAGATTAGGCAAAAGTAGTGAAGCGGTGGTCAACTTGCCCGACTCAGAGATAAGGATAGGAGTAGGCAACATTGTAAAATGTGGTGAAGACCTAGCCATCATTACAACTGGAAATATGTTAAGTACGTGTTTTAATGTTTCTAAAAGTCTGGAGAGTGAGGGCATAAATGCAATGGTTGTAAGTCTTCATACAATAAAACCGTTGGATGAACAGCTGCTTAACGCTCTTGCACAAAAAGTAAAACACGTGTTTGTTGTTGAAGAACATATATCGTCCTGTGGCCTTGGAAGTAGAATAGCATATTATTATGCTAACAGGAACAGTAATGTCAATATGAAGTGTATCGGTCTTCCGGATAGTTTTATAAGTACATATGGAAAACAAGAATTTCTGAGAATGAAGTATGGTTTGGACGAAGATTCGTTAAAGCGAGAAATTCTTAGGTGTATCGGAAGGGCCTGAGAAATAATATCTATCTTATGGAGGATTTATTATGAATGAGGTAAAGCCAGTGATATCTTTTACAATTCCAACGTGGAACAGAGCAAATGAGCTTCGTGAATGCCTCGATTCAATAATTCCGCAAATTTTGGAGTCGAATGAGAAAATTGAAATTGTTATTTCAGACAATGCATCAACTGATAATACATCGGAAGTTGTTAAAGAATACCTTGAAAAATATGACTTTTTGAAATACTTTAAAAATAGTGAGAACTTAGGGTTTGATCTTAATCTTATCTCCGCAGTAGAGAAAGCCAGTGGGGACTACGTATGGCTTTTTAGTGATGATGATTGGTTGGCAGATGGTGGGCTGAACGAAATAATAAATATAATAAATAAATGCAGGCCTTGCTTTATATCAACGAATTTTCGATTTATTGTTCAGAATAAAGAAATAGATTTTGATTCTCATAGAGAACATATGGTTAAGAGTGACATAAACGGATGCACAATTGACGATTTATTCCTTTACAGAACACATTTTTTTACATTTATGACATCTAATGTACTGCTTAAAAAACTCATAAACATACCGCATTGCCGATCACAGATTGATGCATACCACAACTGGATACATGTGTATATGATAGCACAAGTGCTTGGTTCTAGGGCATGTGGCTATATTAGTTCTTACTATGCTGTTTTATCACGAGCAGACAACAATAGAACAGATCCCATAGTTTTTCTGGGACCAATGCCAGATACCTTTCAACGAATCTTTGAAGAATTTGATATCAGTCAGAGTACGAGATCCAAGGTCATTCAAGATATTCGAAGAGATTTTCTCACGTTACGAAATTGGATAACTCTTTTGATAACAAACAAAACAGTGAGTTTAAGCAAGTCGTTGGCTATACCTATGTACTACAGAGTTCTCAAAATAATTCCAAAAAAACTGCTATTATTTCTTTGGAAAATGTATAGGTTACTAAAGGGAAAAGGTTACTCTCTTCCAACGGAGATTGGAGACTTTCTGCGAAAGGAAACTGTAATAAAATGATAACAATATGATAATAAAAAACGATTCTATTTGTCTCTAACGTTTCACAAGAATTTTTCACGTTTTCGAAAGACTGACAGTTTCTATAATTAATCTATTTGGAAAATATTCGATGAGTGGGTGAAAGTGTGGATAAATTATCCTTAGTAAAAAAATATTTTTCCTTTTCAATGGGCCTTTGGCTTAATGCTATAATATCATTTATCACAACACCTATAGTAACATGGCTCATAGATCCAACTCAATTTGGTAAATCGACGATGTTTTCTACTCTTTATTCGATAATGCTCATACTTGCTACTGCTGGAACTCAAATGTCGTTTATGAGATTCTTTCCACAGAAACCTGAAAATGAGAAATCTGAGCTGGTATGGAGTTGCTTAACATTTCCGCTTCTCTTTAGTGCATTAATATCCGTGATAACTTTTATTTTCTCTAAACCTATCAGTTTTTTTCTCGTTGAAGAAAGCAGCTCGTATTTAGTCATCATACTGATACTGTCACTGGTGACTGGTATTTTCCAAACGTTTAACCAAACAATGATTCAAATGAAAGGGAAAGGCATGCTTTATTCAGTTGTTAATGTTGTTCGTGCCTTGAGTAATGTGATTTTTATAATAATTTATGCTTACTTTGTAAAGAAGGATTTTTACGCAATTGTATATGCGCAACTTTTCTCGAATCTTGTCTCCCTGGTAATAGGGATACTGTTTGAACATAGCTACTGGTTCCCAATTAGGATAAATAGAACTGAGACCATCCAGGTACTGAAATATGGCTTCCCGTTTATATTTTCCAGCATAATGATGTGGCTGTTGAGCTGGACTGATAGATTTGTTCTACGTATATTCACTGATTTTAACGAAATAGGTCTCTATTCAGCCGCTTTCAAAATCGTTAGTGCTGTGAGTTTGTTTACCTCCGGTTTTGGTACACTATGGTATCCGTTTGCATTTGAACAGTACGAAAAAAATCCTGAGAACAAGGCTGTATTTTCAAAGGCCTTAGATTATGCGTCATTTCTTTTCTTTTCTATTGGTTTCATAGTATTAGCCATCAAAAATGTGGTTTTTCTGCTCCTAGCAAAGTCATACAGACCCGCTGCTTCAATTTCACCATTTTTGCTTCTAACAGTTTTCATTCCGACCATAAACACAATTGTAGTACGTGGGATAGACTTTTCAAAGAAAACTTATTGGTTCATAATAAGTGACTCGTGCGGCGTTATATTCAATTTGGTTGGGAACTTTTTACTTATACCCATCCTTGGTTCACGTGGTGCAGCAATTTCAACCGGACTATCGTATGTTGTTCTGTTGGTTATAGAAAGTACAGTTTCTGAAAGGCTTTATCCAGTTGGATATAATCTAAAAAGAGTATATTACGCCATTGCTCTTTTTTCATTGACGGCTTTAATTCATACTTTCTTCAATTATTCTGTATATCCGGTGGCATCATCAATAGGTGCTTTACTGATAATGATATATCTTTATAAGGCAGAATTTAAGACGTTGATTGGTGAGGCAAAAAAAGCTTTGCTAAGAATCGGCTGAAATGAATAGAATATTGTGTGGAGGTGTACTAAAAAATGGATGATCTAAGAAAACAAATCCTGGAATTGACAAAAAGATACATTCAGGAAAAACCAAAGGAACAATTTATACCGGGAAAGACTGTTATTCCTTTCGCGGCAAGAGTTTTTGATGAAAACGAATACGTAAACCTTGTTGATAGTGCTTTAGATGGATGGTTGACAACGGGAAGATATGCCGAAGAATTTGAATATAAGTTTGCGAATTATTTCGGTGTTAAAAGCTGTTCGTTAGTCAACTCTGGTTCATCTGCGAATTTAATTGCTGTAAGTGCCCTTACTTCTAAAAGGCTTGGTGACAGGAGGATTAGAAAGGGTGATGAAGTAATAACTGTAGCTGCTGGTTTTCCAACTACTGTGAACCCGATAGTTCAGGTTGGTGCCATTCCAGTTTTTGTAGACGTAGAGCTTGGAACGTACAACATAATTGCAGAGAAGTTAGAAGAAGCATATTCTGACAAGACAAAAGCAGTAGTGCTGGCACATACCTTAGGTAATCCTTTCAACGTAAAGGCTGTGAAGGATTTTGTTGATAGGCATCACCTTTGGCTCGTTGAGGATACATGTGATGCGCTTGGTTCACGATATAATGGGAAATTGGTTGGCACCTTCGGTGACATTGCAACAGTGAGTTTTTATCCAGCACATCATATAACCATGGGAGAGGGTGGAGCAGTCCTTACAAGTGATCTCAAATTAGAGAAGATAATTAGGTCTTTTAGAGATTGGGGAAGGGATTGTTATTGCGAACCTGGTATGAGCAATACGTGTGGTATGAGATTTGCTCAACAATTTGGTAAGCTTCCTTATGGTTATGATCACAAATACGTCTATTCACACATTGGTTACAACCTAAAGATGACAGACATGCAGGCAGCCGTTGGACTTGCACAAATTGAAAAACTAGATCGGTTTATAGAAAAGAGAAAGTATAATTTCGAAAGATTGTATGCCGGATTGAGACCATTTGAGGAATATCTGATTCTTCCAAGAGCAACGGAGGATAGTGATCCTTCTTGGTTTGGTTTTCCAATAACAGTAAGGGAGGAGAAAGGCGTAAATCGAGGTCAGTTGGTGAATTATCTTGAGAAGAACAAGATAATGACAAGAATGCTGTTTGGTGGAAATTTAACGAGACAGCCAGCGTATGAGGATATTGAATATAGGATCGTTGGAGATTTGAAGAATAGCGACGTAATTCTAAATGACACCTTCTTCATAGGTGTCTACCCGGGTATAACAGATGATATGATAGACTACATGCTTCAAGTGTTTACGAATTTCTTTTCTGAATTAGGTGAGAAAGCTTGATGCTTACGTCAGGATGTATAGTTAAAAAAATTAAAGTGATAGATGAAACTTTGAAATTAATGACTTTTGAAATTTACAAATACATTCCATGGGAACCCGGTATGTTTTTACAACTCTCATTGGACTCATATAATCCATCTCAACCTTGGCCAGAATCGCGAGCTTTCTCTTTCGCTTCATGGGGAGATAGACAAGCTAAAATACTTGTTAGACGTGCCGGTGATTTCACAACAAAACTTTTCAGTGAGTTAAAAGAGGGATCGATGTTTTACATACGCTATCCTTTTGGTGATCTTACACTTTCTGATCCTGGCGATAAAGTTTTTATAGCCGCTGGCGCAGGGATCTCGGTCTTTCTTAGTTACATTGATTATTACATAAAGAAAGGGCTTGATGAAGAAGTACTTATATTTCACAGTGTTGGCAATACAAAAGAATTGATGGAGAACATTTTAGATTATCAAATTCCAGAACGGATAAAAGTGTTTTCGTTTGTAACAAGAGAGAAAAACCCACTTTTCCCTAATAGAAGAATAACTATAAACGATGTACTGTCACAAGTTGTTACTGGGAAGAAATATAAGTACTATATCTGCGGCGATGACACATTTGTAAGGAAATATTGGGATGAACTAAAAAACAGAGGTATAGATGCGGTGTATGCGGAAAGTTGGAACAAAACGTTACAGTAAATGCAGTCTGCCACATGGAATAGAAAGATAAGAATATGATTGCGGTAAATTCGTTTTCTTAACAGCTAGAAAATATTGAACACCGAGAATCACTATGAAGCTCTCCTTTCAGAGACAGTAAGCAAGCGTGGTAAGAAAATATTGAAAATATCAAGTAACTTGGTGATTTTTCAAAAAGAATGAGTCGGACTTAAAAATTGATAAAGGTGAAAACCGGTGACAACTGCAAAGTTTATTGAATAAGCTATGTATCTATTAATCTAAGAAATAAGATAATTGTGACAGCACATTTCGCATAGAAAAGTGAATCTAAGAATTTCATCGAATGAACGAAAAGGCTTTAAAGTACTGTAAGCAGGTATGCTAACCTGTATCAAACGATATGGTACAATCTAATGGTTGGGTTGATAGATTTCAATGGGAAGTGGAACGAGGAGAAGTTTCTGAATTGGTACATAAAGAATAGAGCGATTTCTGTAATTGTGTACAACAGAAAGTCACCGAAGTGCAAAGATGCACCGTTCACACCGATGAAGTTAGACATGTTTCTCCGGATGATTCAACAAATTTGAATGAACTGTTCTATTCCAAAGAAACAGTTTAATTGTGCTGAGTATATAAGGTTAACTAAGAATATCTATGATATTTCTCCAGCACTTGCACTGAAAAACAAGAAGGTTTGTTTTCTGTACAGCAAAGATGGTGGAATAATTGAGTTTGTAGAAAACAGTTGAGATTCTCACTAGAACTAGAGATAAATAAGCAAAACAAGAATATCAATACTTAAACGTCGCTTAAACTTTTCTACACAAAAATAATGGCTCTTTGTTGTTGAATCCATATTTTTCTGCGAGTGTATCTGTAAAAAGCTCTTGGGATTTAACTAAATTAAGTTCAAAGTATTTCTGTATGAGTTGGAACAGATCTTTGCCAAATACTCTCAAATGATCAGCTTGACCATAGTATTTAAGCCTTTCTTTGTCAGATTTTATATCTTCGGAAGAAAATGTCTTGTCTAATTTTTCGGAATACGGGGTCTGTAATATTGCATAGCCTCCCTTTCTCAACACTCTGCTTAGTTCCTGCAATGCTTTATCAGGGTTTTCCACATGTTCCAAAACGTGATTCATGATGATGGTATCGAATGATCCTGAGGGAAAATAAATATTCATGACATCGACTTTCTGGATATTTATCGAAGTTGGATATAAATCTGCGAGTACGTGTTTCCTCGGACGATGAGTGTCTATGTATTGTGTGAAATATTTTTCTGGAGCAAAGTGGAGCACATCTTTATTCTCAAATAATTTTCTACCTATCTTTAAGTTCTCTATGAAAAGGATCAGATGCCTTTCTCTGTCTATTGATCCACAATATGGGCATGCAAAATTCTTAACGTCTGAACCAATGACCTGAAGATCTTTGAGATAATCGGAAACCGGAACTTTATAAGGGACAAACTCATCAAAATAATTTCCGCATATGAGGCATTTGTGAGAAAACAGTGAGTTTAGTTCGCGTTCAAAAAGTTCTATTATTGGTCTTTTTAAATTCATTTCCAATCTGTCATTCACCAAGGCAATATACTGACGCAAAAGCAGTTGCTTATATTCATCTACCAAATGCTTCTTATCTGAGTAAAAAGATTGAAGCAAATAGAAGTAATCTTCATATCCTTTCAGTTTGACCGGCACCTTGTGAGTATACTGTTGCTCGTGGCGTCTTGTGAAGTTTAAAGCAAGCGGGATGTAGACAAAAACACCTTTTTCTAAACTATGTAGCCACTGAGCGTAATCTACTAAAGCATACATCCTGTGACCTCTATAACTGGTCATTGAGTATTGGTTTTCAAGTTTAAAAATAGCTGTGCTTGGTTCACCTATGAAATTTACGCCTGATTTAAATAACATCCTTGAAATCTCTTCACCGTTAGAAATTAGTAAAGTATCTGAAATTCTTTTGGTAGCAACACTATCTTCCAACTGCGTTCCAGAACTATCGATGAGCTTTCTGTATGATGTTACCAATGATACATTTTCTTCCAAAATAAAAAAATGCATCATCAAACGCACTTTCTCTTTGTGAATCAAATCATCATTAAATAGAAAAGAAATATACTTGCCAGAAGCCTTCTCAAGTAGATTTTCGAAATTGCTTAATCCAAAGTCTTCTATTTCTTTTCTGTGTTTGTAAAATTTTACTACTTTCTTTTTATCGTACTTCGCCAGAAATTCTTCCATGAAATCCTCTATAGAAGGTTCTGTTGAGCTGTCGCTTACGAGTATCTCTATGTTCGGATATGTCTGCGATAGTGCGCTGTCAAGTGCTTGTTTGAAAAAGTCTATTAAATTGTGCGTTGGCATCAGTATGCTCACAAGTGGCTTGTACTTTTCTGTAAGTAGATTCTCTATATAATCTGCTAAAAATTCATATTTGGCTTTGTATCTCTCACTTAACGTTGAGTATTTCTTTATCATTTCAACAAGTTTGGAATAATTTATCTCTTTATATTCAAATTGCGCATAATCTGTTCCCCATGGTTTCCATAGCTCTAATTCGTATGTGTAAAATAGTTTCTTGAAGTATTCGTACAAAATGATCGCAATTTCATCATCACTCTTGCTTTCAAATAGAACATCTTTGAAGTTATCAACTAAGTACTCGATTATCGAAATCACTGAATTCAACCGTTTTTGTTTATTCATGGTGAAATTAGAACTGTGTATCCTGTATGAAATCAGATCACCATTCAGATAACTATAACGCATGCCTTTTTTCAAACAAATCAGGGAGAGTAATGTATCTGCAGCTGTACCATTGATTGGATATGAGATTTCGTTTCTCCTTAAGAAATCAGTCTTGAACATCCCTTTCATTGGAAGAACCCCTGAACCTATTCTGCTGAATACTGACCTTATTATCTCTTCCTTGGTGAAATCTTTGCTCTCCCATTTGCCTGTAGTTTTACTATTCTCATCTATGATTTCATAGTCTGTGTAAATGTAGTCTAGCTCTGTGTTGCTTTCCATGTACTTAACCATTCTTTCCAATGAATATGGATACGTGAACTTATCGTCAGAATCAAAGAATATCAGATACTTTCCTTTAGCAACGCTAAGTATCTCGTTTCTTCCATAGTCTGGACATCCCTTATTCGTCTCGTGCTCGATGAGTTTTATGTAATCGTATTTCCTTGCATATTCTTTAATGATCTCAGGACTTCTGTCTGTAGAGCAATCGTCGACAATTATAACCTCAATGTTCTTGTACGTTTGAGAAACAAGTGAATCTAAGAAGTCCCTGACGTACTTCTCAGAATTATAGTTTGTCACACCAATAGTTACTACACCGTCCAATTTCATATTCATCTTGTCTTTGTTAGTAGCATTAGGAAAAAAACTTGAAAACAGTTCTTCTAATTCAGCAATCTGTTTCTCGAGTGGGTAATGATCTTCAATGAATCTCCTGTAACTTTCCGAGTCGTATCTCTCTTCTAATATTCTCTCTTTAAACTGGTCAACAGTTGAGAATATACATTCTCTTGGCCACATTTCCTTAGCCGATGGCCAAGAGTTTATCACCGGTTTTATACCCTTTGCCATGAATTCACCAATCGTGCAATGAAAAGATTCCTCTATCGATGTAGATAGGATATATCCAAACTGTTCTCCCCACGTATCTATGTCTTCTATGTAATCTGTAATAAGCGTTATGTTCTTTTCTATTCCCATTTCTTTAATGATAGTACGTACGTAATCTTCGTACCTAAGATCTTGGAATGTCCCTTTTATGAAAAGTCTATAATGCTTGTCCTTTTTCAGCAAATGTTCAAAGCATAGTAGCAGCGTCTCAAATCCTTTACGATAATTAATGTTTCCCATTATCAGCAATTTCTTATTCTTCTCACGAACATTAAATTTGAATTTGTCAAGGTTTATCGCATTCTGTATTACTACCTCTTTTATACGAATATCTGGATAAGTCTTCTCGAAAAGCTCTTTCTTATGCTCGTTAACAAATAGTAACTCATTTACATTACTCCATTTTATTTTTTGAGGCATTTGTGCGAATAGCTCATATCCATGCAATCTGCAAACAACTTTCTTATTCAATATCTCTGGTACTTTATTCGTCGCAAAAACTGCCATCTCATTTGCCCATTCCAACCATACTATATCTGCCCATCTTATCGCTTCTGCTATTTCTTCACCCTTGCTTGTTACTACCAACCTTACATCGTATGCAAGCGAGAATGCTTCGACTATATCTTTGAGGAAACTGTCAAGACCAGGCAGACAGAGAAATGCGATTTTCATATCGCTTTTAGTCGATTCTTGAATGGCTAAGAATTTTCTTTTCATCTCTTCATTGTTTGTCAGTTCTGCAGCCTTTTTGTAGAACCTGATAGCAGCTACTTTGCTTCTGTTCTTGTACTCTATGTCTCCAAGTAGATCGTACGTTGCCCAATCTTTGTTGTGTATCCTCATGAGATAGCGCCAAGCTTCCATCTCTTGGCCTAATTCTTTGAGTAGATAACCATAATTGAATAAGAGGTCTGAGTCTATTGGTGCAATCTTCAGACCTTTTTCAAATGCTTCTTTTGCCTTGTCAAGCTCTCTTTTGTTGAAATACACAAGGCCCGTAAGGTTGTACTTCTTTGGATCGTTCTGCTGGAGCTTTTCGATCTGTGCAAGTGCTTTGTCGAATTCATTGTTTTCTATAAGCTTGGTGATTTCTTCGTACATATCGAACCTCCTATTACATGTTCATTTAATTTTTCTATTCACAACATTCTCTCTCCTAATTCTTTATCGTCCAAATTGTCCAAGAATCGATATACAATTACATGAAATTTTGTATTTCTTTCCAGATATGGTAAAATATACTCGTACAATGTGAGCTCGTAGATAACGAGGTGATTTGGTGCA
>ENA-UOWE01003266-UOWE01003266.1-activated-sludge-metagenome-genome-assembly--contig:-NODE-3266-length-16777-cov-7.138321_pt1 | contig 16777 bp, 17 predicted proteins | sample MGYA00249841_ERZ761562 | MGnify/ENA primary metagenome ERZ761562 (study PRJEB28883, sample SAMN05720200) | activated sludge metagenome | isolation source: Anaerobic digester | place: Japan... | reverse complement strand
TCATGCGTAAATACTGGATTTTATTAACCTTGTTTTTTGTAGGGCTTGTTGTTTCTGCCATTTTTCCTCACGATTATTTTACCTGGTTTTTGGAAGTGTTTCCTGCTATTTTGGCTTTAATTGCTCTTGTTTTAACTTTCAACAAGTTCAGGTTTACCACATTTACTTACTCTTTTATTGTGTTACATTGCTATATCCTATTCATTGGTGGACATTACACCTATGCTGAGGTTTCATTATTTGATTGGATAAGGGATGTATTTCATCAAAGCCGCAACAACTACGATAAAGTTGGCCATTTTATGCAAGGTTTTGTTCCTGCAATGGTCATAAGGGAATTGTTTCTTCGAAATAAAATTGTTAAGGCAGGAGGCTGGCTTGGCTTTGTTACTATTAGTGTCTGCCTTGCTATTAGCGCCTTATATGAACTTTTTGAATGGTTCGTAGCTGTTGCTTCAGGTCGGGCTGCCGATGCATTTCTTGGAACACAAAGTTATGTTTGGGATACGCAGTCTGATATGCTTTTTGCTCTGATAGGGGCAACCTCCATGATTCTTTTATTTTCTAAAGTGCAGGATAAACAAATTAATAAGCTTGGCAAAGTTCAATAATGGATATTTTGCATTTCATTAATTCGCTCATTCACAAATTTTCAAATTTTCAAATTTTCAAATTATTATTTTTATGCGCAGAAGCCAAACATTGCCAGTAGGGGATTTGCTCAGGGAATATCTCTCGAAATATGGATTAGAGCAGAAGTTCCTTGAAGCTAAAGTCATGTATTCGTGGCCAGAAGTGGTTGGGACTGCTGTGGCTAAAAAAACCAAGAACCTGGCCATTAAAAACCGCGTATTGTTTGTTTACCTTGAATCTTCGGTTGTGAAAAACCACCTGGGCATGATAAAAAATGACCTTCCGGCCTTGCTGAACGAAAAAGCAGGTTTTTCGGTGATTGATGAAGTAGTATTGCGATAGTTTTTGCACTTTTGCATGTCAAATTTTTCGCAATGGATTTTTCGGCTTTATATCAGCAAAAACACCCCCGTTTTCTTGATTTTATTAGTAGTATAAAAAATAAGCCCAATGCACGTGCCAAAGTTAGTGGCATTGCAGGGTCTTCCCGTTCGGCTATCTGCTCAGCTTTTTTTAAAGAGATAAATACATCTTGTGTTTTCCTGCTCAATGAATATGAGGATGCTGCATACTTTGCTTCAGATTTGCTCAATTATTTTGAGGAAGACAGCATTGTCTTTTTCCCTTCGTCTTATCGCAGGCCGGGTCACAGCATTCAGGAAGATGCATCGCACATCATACGGCGTACAGAAGCTTTAAAACGCTTGACTTTGTCTGCTGACAAACCTTTGCTTGTTGTTACTTACCCTGAGGCCCTGGCCGAAAGAGTAGGAGAGGCCGGACAACTCAAAAAGTCTATGATTACCCTGCATAGCAACGAAAAGGTTGACCTGGCATTTTTGAAAGAAACCCTGAAAGAGCTTGGCTTCGAGCGTAGCGATTTTGTTATCAGTCCCGGGCAATATTCGGTGCGTGGGAGTATTGTTGATGTTTATTCTTTTTCGGCCAAATTCCCTTATCGTATTGATTTTTTTGGCAATGAAGTGGACTCTATCCGCTCGTTTGACCTCGAAACACAGCTTTCGGTAGATAAGCTCGATAAAATTGATATTCTGCCTGACCTGAAAAAGAACTCGGGCAAAGGAAACATGGTCTCGTTCTTTTCTTTATTGCCTCCAGATAGTGTGGTATGGGCCGAAAGCCTTACCGATACATTCCGACAGGTAAATGAGTTGCAAAAAGGGCATTGGATTGGGTTGAAACCTGAAGAGGATGGTCGTTTGCCTATTGTTGATTATTTGGTTGACGAAGAAAGCCTTATTCGAAGCATTCAGCCGTTCAAAATCATAGAAACTAGTTCTGTCAGCTTTTTCAAGAGTGAGATACATTTTGAATTTTCAATACGCCACCAACCCAACCTGAACAAAAATTTTGATTTGTTGGTATCTTCTGTAAAGCAATATAAACAGGATGGCTATGAGGTGTATATCTGTAGCGACCAGCCTAAACAGCTTGTCCGTATTGAAGATATTGTAAAAAGCATTGATAAAGAGGCCGCTTTTGTTCCACTTGAACAATCGGTACACGAAGGCTTTATTGATGAAGACTTAAAAATAGCTGTTTTTACTGAACACCAAATATTTGGCAGGTATCAAAAGATCAGGTACCGCAACGATTTTGCTGCTAACCAAACTTTTACACTGAGCGAAATTACTGATCTCCATCCGGGCGACTTCATTGTACACATCGACCATGGAGTGGGACGCTTTGGTGGAATTGAAAAAGTAGAGATAAACGGTCACTGGCAGGAGGTTATCAAACTGGTGTACCGCGACAATGATGTACTTTACGTAAGTATCCACTCGTTGCACCGCATCTCAAAATACAAAGGCAAAGATGGCGAGCCGCCAAGTGTTCATAAGTTGGGCAGTGGTGCCTGGCAGAAAACAAAAGCGGTTGCAAAGAGCAAGGTGAAGGATATAGCCAAAGACCTTATTGCGTTGTATGCCAAACGAAAGGAATCGCCTGGTTTTGCTTATTCTCCCGATTCGTTTATGCAGGAAGAACTTGAAGCTTCTTTTATTTATGAGGATACTCCAGATCAGGAAAAAGCAACCATGCTTGTTAAACAAGGTATGGAACGTGATTATCCAATGGACATGCTGGTTTGTGGGGATGTTGGTTTTGGAAAAACCGAAATTGCCATTCGTGCTGCTTTTAAGGCTGTGGCCGATAATAAGCAGGTGGCCGTGCTGGTTCCTACAACAATCCTGGCGCTCCAGCATTTCAAAACCTTTTCCGAAAGGCTAAAAGGCTTTCCCTGCAAAGTAGATTTCATCAGCCGTATGCGTAAACCTAAGGATATTAGGGAGATTTTGAAGAAATTAAAAGAAGGGGATATTAATATTCTTATTGGTACACATAAACTACTTAGCAAAGATATTGAATTTAAAGACCTTGGGCTGCTCATCATTGATGAAGAACAGAAGTTTGGGGTGGCTATGAAGGAAAAGTTGAAGCAACTTAAGTTAAATATTGATACGCTGACACTTACGGCAACTCCAATACCTCGTACATTGCAGTTTTCGCTTATGGGTGCACGTGATTTGGCTATTATCAATACGCCTCCGCCCAACCGTCACCCCATTGTCACAGAAGTACATTCGTTTAACGAAACCATTATCCGTGAAGGCATTATGTATGAGCTTATGCGAGGCGGACAGGTATTTTTTCTGAATAACCGCATTGCCAATTTGTCCGATTTGCAAATGGTCATCCGAAAGCTGGTTCCAGAAGCCCGTACGGTTATTGCTCATGGACAAATGGAACCTGAAAAGCTCGAGGAAATCATCCTCGACTTTATTGACGGGCAATACGATGTGCTTATTGCTACGGCCATCATCGAGTCGGGTATAGATATTTCCAATGCCAACACGATATTTATCAATGACGCGCACCACTTCGGGTTGAGCGACTTGCACCAGCTACGGGGCAGGGTAGGACGCAGTAACAAAAAAGCTTTCTGCTACTTGCTTACTCCTCCGGTTACTACGCTTACTTCTGAAGCCCGCCGCAGGCTTAAGGCCATTGAAGACTTTTCAGAACTGGGAAGTGGCTTTAGTATAGCCATGCAAGACCTTGATATCCGAGGCGCCGGAAACCTTCTTGGAGCTGAACAAAGCGGTTTTATTGCCGAAATTGGCTACGAAACGTATCAACGTATTCTCAATGAGGCTATCCAGGAACTTAAAGAATCTGACTTCAAAGATTTGTTCTATAACGAAAAAACTGAAACGCAAATAGCTCAGCCTTCAAGCAATGTATTGAATAATGTAATGTATATTACAGATTGTCAAATTGATACAGATTTAGAAATTCTCATTCCCGAGGTTTATGTGGAGAGTATCACCGAGCGTATCAAGCTTTATCGTGAACTGGACAACCTTCAGACGGATGAGGATTTGGCAGCATTTGTTTCGAGGCTTGCTGACCGTTTTGGACCTGTGCCACAGTCCTGTACTGATCTTATAGATGTGGTACGCTTGCGTCGTATGGCTTTGCAGTTAGGATTTGAACGCATTGTCCTGAAAAACAAACAAATGGTAATTTATTTTATTGCCAATCAAAAATCGCCATACTATCAATCACCTGTTTTTATTGGAGTACTGAATGCTGTTAATAAAAACCCTAAGGTATTCCGCATGAAAGAAAGCAAGGATAAGCTCATTATGTCGGTGGACAATATTTCAAAGGTAGGCCAGGCAATAGACGTGATAAGGAAACTAAATATGGATTAGCTCTATTAATATTTAAATTTCTTATCTTTGTATTGTTTTCTATAAATATCAAAATTTGAGGTTTATGACAAAAAAGCAGGAAAAAGAATTAGTAGCCTCTTTTAAAGAATATTCAAAAGAGATTTTGTCTTCAAAAGAAAATTCGCAAAAATTTTTGATTGAATTAGGTATTTGTACTAAAAATGGAAACTTAACCCATAATTATCGATAATGTATTCTAAACGTCACAATTTAATTATTGGTTTTCATGGCTGTGACGAAACTGTAAGGGATAAGATAGTAAGAGGGGAGGATAACCTTAAGAAAAGCACAATGATTATGATTGGTTAGGTCATGGCATGTATTTTTGGGAATACAACTATGAAAGAGCTCTTGATTATGCCAAACTTATACATAAAAATCCTGTAAGAAGCAAAAATAAGATAGAAAAGCCTTCTGTACTTGGGGCTGTAATTGATTTGGGGCATTGTTTAGATTTGCTCGACTCTGCGTACCTTAACATTGTTAAAGAAGCGTATAAGTTACTTGAAAAATCTTCAAAAAATGCAGGATTTGAGTTGCCTAAAAATCTTTCGATAGAAAACGAAAAAGATATTTTAATTCGCAAACTTGACTGTGCTGTCATTGAGGCTGTTCATCATTATCACAGAGAAAAAAATATAGTTTTCGATTCTGTACGAAATGTATTTTTTGAAGGTGATTGCCTTTATGAAAATGCTGGATTTAGAGAGAAGAACCATATTCAAATTTGCGTTAGAAACCCAAATTGTATCAAAGGTTTTTTTATTCCCAGAAACCACATTGAGAACTGGGATGAATAAACTTCACAAAGTTTATGGCAACGTTCGAAGAGTTTGGAAGTACCTAAAACACGTTATTGGTAAAAGTTTATATGATGAGAATTTTATTTTTCATAGGTATAATTTTTCCCTGTACAATGTTGACTTCCCAGGAGTTACCAATATCTCATGTCATTGAATCGTCCTCCATTTCAACTATAGAGGAGGAAATGTTCTGCAACGACAGTTCTATTGTTCTCACTAATGACAGCATGGCTGTAATGTGTTCCAATCTGAATGCTAATAAAAATAGCTCTTTTGCAACAGTATTGATTAAAGCTGGCTATGGTTTGTTTCTGGCAGGGGGAATTGTATTGTGTGCTGGATTTATAGGAGGATGGATGATTTCTGGCCTTGTTATTTTGACGCAAATGCCCTATTTAGCTTATGAAATTATTGCCATTTTTTCGGGCTATATTTTGTATCGGATAGGGAAAAGGATTGAGCTAAACTTTATAATAAACCACAATAGAGGAAAGGCCTTAAACGTTAATCTTCAAAAATATTAGTGAAAGACATATTTCAAAGGTTTTAAAAAATCTTTCAATAGTTATTTTAAGAAAAAAGAGTTTACTTTGCCGCAATTAAACCAACTTATTAAATGAGATTTTCTGACGATATCCTGCACATTGCACCATCGCCAATAAAGCTTGCCGAAGAGCTGGCTGGTTGGTTTTATGCCCAGGTAACTGCGCATCTCGAGCAAAATCCGAATATATACATCGCATTCTCCGGAGGAAACAGCCCTATCATGTTTTTCAGGAACATTGCCGAAAAATATGGTAAAAAGATTGAATGGCAAAGGGTGCATATCTTTTGGGCCGACGAAAAGTGCGTGGCCCCTGACCATTACGATAGTAACTATTACTGTGCCAATAAACATTTGCTTAGCCGGATAGAAATCCCGGAAGCCAACATTCACCGCATACACGGAGAAAATACCGATAACGAGCCCAAACGCTATGCGCACGAGATTTTGAGCATTGTTCCAAAATACCAGGAAATTCCTTGCTTTGACCTTTTCTTCCTTGGGATGGGCGATGACGGGCATATTGCTTCTATCTTTGCCGGGCAGAATAATGTTATTTTTTCGGGCAATATCGTTGAACCATCAGTAGATCCGCGCAAAGACCAAAAGCGTATCACCATTACGCCTTATTGTATCAACAATTCAAAAAAAATCATCTTCAATGTGTCTGGATTGGCTAAATCTGCCATTGTTGATGCAGTTATAAACAAAAAGGCAGACCAGTTGGAGCTCCCGGGCTTACAAATCAGGCCTGCTTTGGGCGAAATGTACTGGTTTTTTGATATCGGGGCTGCGCAAAAACTTTTTGTTTAAGCCTTGAAAACCTCCATTGGAAATATCATTTTAGATATTGAAAATCAATGGAAGCAAGAACTTTATGGCCATTGTGCTGCAATTTTCAAAACCTGCCACATTCCTTCTCATGACCAAACGCACCACGCCAGGGTTTGGAATTATGCCAGTAGTTTAGCTGTTTCTTTATATTTCAGGGGATATCCTGTTGATAAACCTTTTTTGACTAAGCTTATCATTTGTTGCTTTTTTCACGATACCGGTTTATCTGTCACTTTAGATGCTTCGCATGGTAAAGCCAGCGCCAATATTTGTAAAGAGTATTTTAAAAACATTGCCATTAATGGTTTTGAAGAAATTTTAAGGGCCATAGAATTTCATGAAAATAAAGATGATAAAAAGCTTTCGTTAAAGAAAAACCTGCTGGGCAGCCTCCTGACTATCGCAGACGATTTAGATGCTTTTGGATATACTGGTATATACAGGTATGCTGAGGTTTATTCTCTCCGGGGTATTGATATTGCTGAAATATCGTCGTCGGTATTAATCAATGCCAAAGCCCGTTATCAGCGGATTGTTAAAAGCCTTCCGGCAGATGTCCTGAAAACAGATGTTTTATACAATAATTATCGCGAATTGGGCCGTTTTTTTGATGTTTCTAATTCGGATAACGTAACAACTCTTGTCAACACTATAAAAAGCAATATTATAGCCAATAAACAACAATTAAACTCTATTGTTGAAAGTCAACAAGCTGGTTTATTTAAGGATTTGCTGGTTAAAATTGAAGAAGAACTTAATAAAAACCTCGATAGCTCTAATATTGTATGTTTTAGTAAGAATGAAATCACTGCCAGTGATGGAAAAATCAATAGTTATAGTTTGGCTTCTGCGCTTATTCTGGTGCTGTTTGTTGTTTGCCCGTTCTCACTATGGTATGAGGATGTTTCCTTAAAAGAATCGTTATTTAATGTGGCAAAAACGGTTTATATCTGGTTTATTCCATTGGTTATTGTGCATGAAGGGCTGCATGCCTTGTTTTTAATTCTGACCAACAAATTCAATGTTAAAGCCCTGAAATTTGGCTTTAGTAAAACTTCGCTATCGCCTTATACGCATTATAATCAAGTTGTTACAAAAGTTTCTTACTTAGTTTCGCTTTTTGCCCCCTTTGTCCTGATAGGCATAATACCTTTGTTTATATCAGCATTTACAGGGTCTGGATATTGGTTCTTACTTTCAATAATAAGTATATGGACATGTACAGGCGATCTATTGGCTGTATTTCTTTTGTCAAAAGTACCAAATCAATATTTTGTTCTGGATCATACAGAAAGATTGGGGTTTTTTGTTATTGAACGCTAAACAACCCTGAAATCCATCAGAAGTTGATCCTCTAAGTACGCTTTAAGCCTGTCTCCGGGATGTACGCAGCCCACGCCTGGCGGGGTCCCAGTGTATATTAGATCTCCAGTGCGAAGGGTCATATATTGCGAAATATGAGAGAGGATGATATCGAACTTAAACAGCATGTCTGATGAATACCCGTTTTGAACAACTTTTCCATTTATTTCGAGCCAAAAATGTATATTTTGAGGGTAGGGTAATGCAGATATTTCAATAAATTGAGAACTTATAGCGGCAGAATAATCAAACCCTTTGGCTATTTCCCAAGGCAAGCCTTTAGCTTTACATTCTCTTTGTATATCGCGGGCTGTGAAATCAATGCCTAATCCAACTTCAGAATAATAACGGCTTGCAAACTGAGGTTTTATGCTTTTGCCTAATTTCTTGATTTTCAAAACCAGTTCAAGTTCATAATGTACTTCATTCGAAAATGAAGGAATAGGAAATGGTTCGTTATTTCGCAAAAGAGCGGTGTCCGGCTTTAAAAAAAATACTGGTTTTTCGGGTATCTCATGTTGTATTTCTTGTGCATGCTGCGCAAAATTGTTGGCTAAACAAAAGATTTTCATAAATGATTGTCTTTAAGCAGTATTTGCATGATATTTTCAGAATAAGTTTTTGATACCGGGATTTCAACTAATTCGGGGGTGTCTAGCTCAATTTTTAGGCCATCTTTTTCTTTTCGCAACACTTTTACCCTTTGTGAATTGACCATAAACGAACGATGGCATCGGACGATGTTTTGCATTTTTAGCTCTGGTTCTATCTTTTTCAAATTATTTCTCAATAAAAACCTCGATACTTTTTGTTTGCTGTTAATGTAATAAAGGTTCACATAATTGTCTGAAGCTTCAATGTAAAGCAAGTTCTCGATTTTGATGGATATTCTCAATACCCCTTTTTCATCATAAAAAGGAAGCATCCCTTGAGGCTGGACTGCTTGTTCCCTTTTAAAAAAATTATTGGTCATGGCATCAATCTGCTCTTTTTTGTTCTGATAAGAAAAGTATAGCCACATTACCGAATAGGGCAAAAGAATAATAAGCGCGGTAGTCTGCAGCGATTTTTTTATCAATTCAAATAAAATACGCCCATCTTTGAGCCCAAATTTTATAAACAAAGCATAAAACATGGCCATGACAAATATTTCGACAAATATCCATGTGCCATATTGCCAAAAAAGAAGGGAATGCTTTTTATAATAGTAAAACATAATTAGCCTGCTGACAACAACAACAAACACTCCTGTGAGAATAACCAGGCTCGACATGAGCAGTAACTTGTATTCAGAAGCCTCCAACCAATATTTGGCCCCAAATGGGTCATAAATATTGATAAATACCAAGGCAAACAAGGCTGTGAAACCCACAAGCCTTGAAATATTCTTACGCGAGGTAAGATATGATGGTATTGGATGTTCTATATCAAACATTTATAGTTAGGTTTGTTGTTTGGCAAATGTATAAAAATTTATCCCTTATTAAAATTTTTTACCCCTTTATTAAAAATTTTACCCCAAAAGTCCATAAAATGTCTCATTTATTTGTAATGGATATTTGGATTTTATTCATTTGCACAAAATTTCAACTAAAACATAGTAATGAAAACACCTATTGATACTGCTATTGTTGCTAAAGCTATTGACGAAAGCAAAGTGCATAATGTACAACGGGCCTCAATCCGCGAGGTGGTTCGTTTGGTAAATACTATTGAAAAGCTTAGCGGGACTAAGTTCGTTCGCATGGAAATGGGTGTTCCGGGCATTAATGCTGAAAAAGTTGGTGTTGAAGCTGAAATAGAGTCCTTAAAAAGAGGTGTTGCTTCTATTTATCCAGATATTGAAGGTATTAAAGAATTAAAAGATGAAGCTTCGCGCTTTATTAAACTTTTTCTCGATATCAATATTTCTCCTTCGGGCATTGTTCCTACGGTTGGTTCAATGCAGGGTGGTTTTTGTGCTTTTCTTATGTGTGCTCGTCGCGATGTGAATAAAACTACTACCTTATTTATAGACCCCGGCTTTCCGGTACAAAAACAACAGCACAAGGTACTGGGTATTCCGGTCGAACAGTTTGACGTTTATAATTATAGAGGCGAAAAGCTGGCCGAGAAGCTTGAATCGTATTTGAAAACTGGTAAAATAGCTTCTATTGTTTATTCAAACCCTAACAACCCTTCATGGATTTGCTTTACAGATGATGAGTTGAAGACTATTGGCACATTGGCTAAAAAATATGATGTTATTGTTATTGAAGACCTTGCTTATTTTGGCATGGACTTCCGCCAGGATTATTCTGTGCCGGGACAGGCACCATTTCAGCCTACTGTGGCAAAATACACAGATAACTATATGTTGATGATTTCAAGTTCCAAAATATTCAGCTATGCCGGACAACGCATTGGTATTTTAGCCATTTCTGATACCTTATATCATCGTACTTTTCCTGATTTGAAAAGGTATTTCACTTCAGATAGTTTCGGGTTTGCGGCTATTTATGGGGCGTTGTATGCATTATCGTCCGGTACATGTCATTCTGCACAGTTTGCATTGGCGGCCATGTTCAAAGCTGTTAATGATGGGGCGGCTAATCTTACTGCTTCGGTGAAAGAATATGAAAAAAGGGCATCTCTGATGAAAGAGCTCTTTGTTAAATATGGTTTTAATATTGTTTACGATACCGACCTTGGCCGTCCATTGGCCAATGGTTTTTATTTTACCATTTCTTATCCCGGATATACAGGTGGTGAGCTGGTAGAAGAATTGCTGCCTTATGGGATCAGTGCGATTACTTTAGATATAACAGGTAGTGAAAGAAAAGAAGGCCTTCGTGCTTGTGTTTCGCAGGTGAGAATGGAACAAATCCCTGTCCTCGAAGAACGTTTGAAAATATTTTACGAAAATCATAAATAAAACTTATTAAATATGGCGAAAGGTGCTATTGTTGTTGATAAAGACAAATGCAAAGGATGTGAAGTTTGTGTTGGGGCTTGTCCTCAGCATGTTATTGCTATGCAAAAAGATGTAAACCGTAAAGGTTATCATTATGCTTATATGAAAAATCCTGATGCCTGCACGGGTTGTTCTAACTGTGCCATAGTTTGCCCTGATGGTGTTATTACTGTGTATAGGGCTAAATAAATTGAAAGAATAATAAATAAAATAATATGAGCGAAATTCGTTTAATGAAAGGCAACGAGGCTATTGCCGAGGCTGCCATCAGGGCGGGCTGTGATGCTTATTTTGGGTATCCTATCACCCCGCAAAGTGAGGTGATGGAATATTTGATGGCCGAACGCCCTGAAAAACGTACAGGAATGATTGTATTACAGGCCGAAAGTGAAGTGGCAGCTATCAATATGGTGTTTGGCGCTGCTGCTGCCGGCAAAAGGGTGATGACTTCTTCTTCAAGCCCTGGTATTAGTTTGAAGCTCGAAGGTATCTCTTATATTGCCGGGGCTGACCTTCCATGCGTTATCCTTAATGTAGCCCGTGGAGGCCCGGGTTTGGGAACTATCCAGCCTGCACAGTCGGATTATTTTCAGGCTGTAAAAGGGGGTGGCCATGGCGATTACCACATGTTGGTATTGGCCCCTGCTTCTGTTCAGGAAATGGCCGACCACATGCCGCTGGCTTTTGACCTGGCTTTCAAATATCGTACCCCGGTCATGATATTGTCGGACGGGGTGATTGGTCAGACAATGGAGAAAGTGAAACTTTTTGACCAAATGCCACGCTCTACAGAAGTCCCTCAATGGGCTGTTTGTGGTAATGCCGGAAGAAAAAACCGCATTATAACTTCGTTAGACCTTGACCCTGTGAAAAAAGAACAGCAAAACCTAGCTTTGCAGGCTAAATACCAGCAAATGAGGGAGAATGAAGTCCGCTATGAAAAGTATTTGTGCGATGATGCTGATTATTTGATGGTGGCTTATGGTGCCAGTGCACGTATAGCTAAAAAGTCGATTGAATATGCCCGTGAAAAGGGGATTAAAGTGGGGTTGCTTCGTCCTATCACCTTGTTTCCTTTTCCTTCAGCAGTTATTGCTGAATTAGCCAAAAAAATGAAAGGTATTTTGTCGGTCGAGATGAGCGCTGGCCAAATGGTGGAAGATGTTTTACTGGCAACACGCCAAACACCTCAGGTGCCTGTCAAACATTTTGGCCGCTATGGCGGGGTTGTTCACAGCCCTGAAGAGATTTTCGAGGCTTTTTTAAAACACTTTAATTTAGGATAATATGAATGTTAATGATATAATTAAGCCGGAAAACCTGGTATATTCTAAAACGTCCCTGATGAACGACAGGGAATTGAGTTATTGTCCGGGTTGCGGTCATGGTACCGCCAACAGGCTTGTCCATGAGGTGATTGAAGAAATGGGCATTGGGGGTGAAACCATTGGTGTTGCCCCTGTAGGATGTGCAGTTATGTTATATGAATTTTCTAACCTCGATTTTGTCCAGGCTGCACACGGCAGGGCAACAGCAGTAGCTACCGGGCTTAAGCGTGTGATGCCTGATAAATTTGTATTTTCTTACCAGGGTGATGGCGACCTTGCTGCTATTGGGACCGGCGAAACGCTGCATACTTGTAACAGGGGCGAAAATATTACTATTATCTTTATCAATAATGGTATTTATGGGATGACTGGCGGTCAGATGGCCCCCACAACCCTTGTCGGGATGAAAACTTCAACTTCGCCTTATGGCCGTGATGAAAAATGGATGGGTAGCCCTATTGATATGACCAAGCTGGTGTCTATGCTTCCGGGGACGTACTATGTTACCCGCCAGGCTGTCCATACCCCTTCGGCTGTGCGTAAGGCGAAAAAGGCTATCCAGAAGGCTTTTGAGGTACAAAAAAATAAGCTGGGACTATCTTTTGTGGAGATTGTTTCAAACTGTAACTCGGGTTGGAAAATGTCACCTGTGAAAGCCAATCAATGGATGGAGGAAAATATGCTCCCGTATTATCCACTGGGAGACCTAAAGGTAGATGGAAAGTTAATTACTAAGTAAATTACTAATTACCAATGACAAATTACTAATAAGAACGAGCTATTTACTTTTAATAGAAAATAGTTTTGATATTAGTAAGATGAGAAAAAAAAAGAAACTATGACAGAAGAAATAATAATAGCCGGATTTGGGGGCCAGGGAGTTCTTTCGATGGGCAAAATATTGGCTTACTCGGGTATCATGCAAGATATGGAGGTGAGCTGGATGCCTTCTTATGGCCCTGAAATGCGTGGTGGAACTGCTAATGTAACAGTTATCCTCAGCGACAAGGAGATTAGCTCGCCTGTCCTGACCCGCTTTGATACTGCCATTATCCTTAACCAGCAGTCGCTTGATAAGTTTGAGCAATCGGTTAAACCCGGAGGCATTTTATTGTACGACAACAATGGTATTTCAGTAAAACCAAGTCGTACTGATATTAAAATTCATGTTGTGGAAGCTACAGCTGAGGCTGCACGTATGGGCTCTCCCAAGGTGTTTAATATGATGGTACTTGGGGCATACCTTAAGCTCAGGCCTATTGTTACTGTTGACAATGTTATTGCCGGCCTGAAGAAAAGCCTTCCTGCCCGCCATCATCACTTGCTCGATGAAAACAAAGCTGCATTGATACGCGGTATGGAAATCGTTGCTTAGTTTTCAACACAGAGACACGGAGAACACAGAGGTTATACTATAAAAAAAACGCGAAGCTCTATTTGAACTTCGCGTTTTTTCTTTATTCTTGGCCCTTGGTTCTTAAATCTAAAAAATATTCCTCTGTGTTTTCCGTGCCCCCGTGTTGAAAACTCACTCTACTTCCTTCATTGACAACTGGATACGATTCCTTACTTTATCTATTTCTATAACTTTTACCCGTACATGTTGGTGTAGCTTTACTATCTCGTTTGGGTCAGACACAAAGCGGTTGGCCAAGTGCGAGATATGCACAAGCCCGTCCTGGTGTACCCCTACATCCACAAAGCACCCGAAACGGGTAATGTTGGTCACAATACCCGGCAATACCATGCCTTCTTTCAGGTCGTTGACGGTTTGTACGTTAGGGTCAAACTCAAATACTTTGATAATGGTACGTGGGTCACGTCCGGGCTTGGATAGTTCCTGCATGATGTCCTGAAGGGTAGGCAAACCGGTTTTAGCCGTTACATAACGCTTGATATCTATCTTTTTTTGCAACTCCACGTCTTTGATAAGTTGCTCTACATTCGTCCCAACATCGGCTGCCATTTTTTCAACTATTGGATAACTTTCGGGGTGTACTGCACTCGAATCCAAAGGGTTATGAGCGTTACGGATACGCAAAAAACCAGCACATTGCTCAAAGGCTTTTTCGCCCAAACGTGGCACTTTCATCAGTTGTTTGCGCGACTCGAACGCCCCGTTTTCATTGCGATAAGCTACAATAGCCGCAGCTAAAGCAGGTCCAAGGCCAGATACGTAGGAGAGGAGCTGCTTACTGGCTGTGTTAAGCTCTACGCCGACGCTGTTTACACAAAGTTCTACCACCTGGTCGAGACTTTTTTTGAGCTTCCCCTGATCTACATCATGTTGGTACTGCCCAACGCCAATAGATTTAGGGTCTATCTTTACCAGCTCGGCCAGCGGGTCCATCAACCGGCGGCCAATAGATACAGCTCCCCGCACGGTGACATCGTATTCGGGAAATTCATCGCGGGCCACTTGCGAGGCTGAATATACCGAAGCCCCGCTTTCGTTGACAATATACACTTTTATATCCCGCTCAAAACGGACGGTTTTGATAAAGTTTTCTGTTTCGCGGCTGGCAGTACCGTTCCCGATAGCAATAGCTTCTACATTGTAGGTATTTACCAGGGCATTGATTTTGGCTGCTGCTTTTCCCCTTTCGTTTTGCGGTGGATGAGGGTAGATGGTTTCGTTGTGCAACAATTTTCCCTGGTTGTCGAGGATGACCACTTTACATCCTGTCCTGAACCCGGGGTCAATGGCTAAGGTCTGTTTTTGTCCCAGTGGTGGGGCTAAAAGAAGCTGTCTGAGGTTTTCGGAAAATACCCTGATGGCCTCGTCATCGGCTTTTTCTTTTGCTTCGCCTTTTATTTCGGTCTCTATTGAAGGGCCAAGTAAGCGCTTGTACGAGTCTGTTATCGCTTTTTTTACAATATCGCTGCACTCGTTGTCAGCCTTGATGAATATCTCCTCGAGCATGGCAATGGCCTTTTCCTGCGCAGGCTCGATGCTGATTTTCAGGAAACCTTCTTCTTCGCCACGGTGCATGGCCATAAAACGGTGCGATGGGCAACGTTTGAGCGGCTCGCTAAATTCGAAATAATCGCCGTATTTAATGGCATCTGGCTCTTTGCCTTTCACCACCTTCGATATAATCAGTGCTTCATGCCTGAATAGCTTCCTGAGCTGGTTACGCGCCCTGACATTTTCGTTTACCCATTCGGCAATAATGTCGGTTGCGCCGGCTATAGCTTCATCAGCATTGGCAACATCTTTGTTGATAAACTTTTCGGCAAAGCCATAAATATTTACGGTTTGTTGTTTCATAATGGTACCGGCCAATGGCTCTAAGCCTTTTTCTTTGGCTATGGTGGCCCGGGTACGACGTTTGGGCTTATAAGGGAGATAAAGGTCTTCCAGTTCGCTTAATGTTGAACAGGCTTCTATCTTGCTGCGCAATTCGTCGCTCAGCTTGCCTTGTTCTTCAATAGAATTGAGGATGGTTTCGCGGCGGTTGTCAATTTCAATGAGCTTTTCCATCAACCGCTTTATCTCGGCCACTTGCACTTCATCCAGGCTGCCTGTCATTTCTTTGCGGTAACGGCTGATAAAAGGGATAGTAGCGCCTTGTTCGAGCAGGCTGATGGTGTTTTCAACGTTCTCGGCATTGATGCCCATTTGCGCCGATATCTTTTCTACATGCTTAGCATTCATGCTTTTTCGATATTTTTTATTTTCCAGCACGAAATTAGCAAAAGATGGGCACTTTCAAAACAGAACGGGGATTTATTATGAACAATACAATGAAGCATATCAACAAAAAACGCTTAGCATTTTGAAAAAGCTAAGCGTTTTTGCTTTATAAAAATAAATTATTCTTTTACTATAGCAACATTCACAGCATTAGGGCCTTTAGGGCCTTTTATCACTTCAAAGGTCACTATGTCGTTTTCGGCAATAGCTGCTGAAAGCGATTTGGCATGTACAAATATATCTTGCCCAGAGGCCGAATCTTTTATAAACCCAAACCCTTTGGATGTGTCAAAAAATGTAACAATGCCACTTCGGATGGTTTCGTTGACTTTAGGCGAATTGTCACGGGGTACCCCGATTTCTATCTCTTCTGCGTTGATTACGGTCTTGCGGGTAGGGTCCGGTGGAGTAGATGTGATGTTTCCAAACTCATCTACGTAAGCAATCATATCGTCCAGGTTATTGCCATCACGGCTTTGTCCTTTTCGTTCCTGTCTTCGCTGTTCTTTTTCTTTCCTTTTCTTTTCTTTCTTTGCGCGTACTTCTTTTTTGCCAAAAGATTCATTTCCTCTGCCCATTTATTTTCCTTTCTTATTATTATTTAATCGAATCAACCAATATTGGAATTTTTCAGTATATTACTTAATATCCTACAAGGGCAGATTTTTACAAAGGTACATTAATTTAATTCATTATTAAATAAAACATTTTTGATGCTTTTACATTTTGTTGTATTGGCGGCAGATGGACAATCAACTCCGAAGGAGTGACTGTATGAGCCCCAAAAGAATATATTTGATTTAAATAGCAGAATCACTAGTGTCCCATTAAAATCGGGACGTTATTAAAAATTAAACAAATTTGG
>ENA-UOWE01003255-UOWE01003255.1-activated-sludge-metagenome-genome-assembly--contig:-NODE-3255-length-16796-cov-58.093662_pt1 | contig 16796 bp, 19 predicted proteins | sample MGYA00249841_ERZ761562 | MGnify/ENA primary metagenome ERZ761562 (study PRJEB28883, sample SAMN05720200) | activated sludge metagenome | isolation source: Anaerobic digester | place: Japan... | reverse complement strand
CTGCGACTGGTAGCCGAACGGTTCCCCGCTAGGCTCACCGGTCGTGCGTCTTGTCATCGCCCGATGCGCCGTCGACTATGAGGGACGGCTGCAGGCCCACCTGCCCATTGCCACCCGGCTGCTGCTGGTCAAGGCCGACGGTTCGGTGCTCGTGCACAGTGACGGCGGCTCCTACAAACCGCTCAACTGGATGGCCCCGCCCTGCTCGATGGCCGAGTCGGAGCCCGATGAGGCCGAGCGGGAGGCGGGGGTCGTCGCGGTCTGGACCGTGCGGCATACCAAGTCTGGCGACACCCTCTATGTCCGGATCCACGAGGTATTGCACGACTCCTCTCACGAGCTCGGGGCCGACCCCGGGCTGATCAAGGAGGGTGTGGAGTCGCACCTGCAGGCCTTGCTCGCCGAGCACATCCACACGCTGGGGGCGGGCTGGTCGCTGGTGCGCCGCGAGCACATGACCGCGATCGGTCCGGTCGACATCCTGGCCCGCGACGCCAATCGGCAGCATGTGGCGATCGAGATCAAGCGCCGCGGCGAGATCGACGGCGTCGAGCAACTCACCCGCTACCTCGAACTGCTCAATAGAGATCCGCTGTTGGCGCCGGTCGCGGGGATCTTCGCCGCGCAGGAGATCAAGCCACAGGCGCGCACGCTGGCCCAGGACCGCGGGATCCGGTGCGTCGTGCTGGACTACGAGGCGCTACGGGGCATCGACGACTCCGAGTCACGCCTGTTCTGAACGGTCAGTGGCTGGGACGTTGGATAGGGATCGGTCCGGTGACGACGGCCCGAGCCCGCCACCCGTCCGAGTCGATTTCGAAGGACAGCACGTCCGCCGGTTTGACGTGTCGACCAGCACCGAGCAGCCAGGAGGTGATGACCTCGACGGGCGCCACCACGATCACCGCCTCGCCTCGGTGGCGGTCGGCGATGCCGTCCAGCCAGGTGCAGTCCGCCGGTCCGCCGGGAGGGACGGCATACCGACCGGCGATATGTTCGCCTTCGACGGCTGCCTCGACGCGCGCGCCAGGCAGATCGTCGCGAGCGAGGAACACGCGTGCAGGACACTGCAGATCGCTCATACCATCCAGTATGAACACCTCAGGCCCGAGCGCGAGGAGGAGAGCGGTTGCATTCTGCCTGACGCGACTCGCCCAGCGGCCCTCGCGAAGGGCCTGGACCTAGGCCGGCTCGGAAACCAGCGGGGCCAGCCCCCGCGACTCGCGGATGATCTCGACGAACCGACCCATGATGTCGTTGAGCCCGAAGTCCTTTGGGGTGAAGACAGCGGCCACCCCCTGGGCGCGCAGGGTCGCGGCGTCCGATTCGGGGATGATCCCCCCGACGACGACGGGCACCTCGCCCGCACCGGCCTCCCGCAGCCCCCGCAGCACGTCGGGGACCAGCTCAAGGTGCGACCCGGAGAGGATCGACAGCCCCACGAGGTGCACGTCCTCGGCGACCGCGGCAGCGACGATCTGCTCGGGCGTCAGCCTGATGCCCTGATAGATCACCTCGAAACCGGCGTCTCGGGCGCGCACCGCGATCTGTTCGGCGCCATTGCTGTGTCCGTCCAGACCGGGTTTGCCGACGAGCACGCGAAGCTTCTCGCCGAGGTCCTCCCCGGTCCGGGCGACCTCGGCTCGGACCCGGGCCAGATCGCCCGCGGGCGTGACGCTCGAGGAGACCCCGACCGAGCCGGAGACCCCCGTGGGGGCACGGTATTCACCGAACTCCCCACGCAACGCCTCGGCCCACTCACCGGTCGTCAGTTTCGCTCGGGCACACTCCAGGGTGGCGGGCATCAGGTTCACCCCGCTGGCCGCGTCGGCCTTGAGCCGGGCCAGAGCCGCGTCAGCGCGCGCCTTCGCGGCGGGGTCGCTGTCGCGGGTATGCCGCCACGCCCGGATCGCGGCGACAGCCGCCTGCTCGACGGCCGGGTCGACGGTCTGGATGGCGGTGTCGAGGTCGGCGGTCAACGGGTTGGGCTCGGTCGAGGTGAACTGGTTGAGCCCGACGACGATGTCCTCCCCGGCCTCGATCCGCTGGCGGCGCAGGGAGTGCGACGCGACCAGGGCGGACTTCATATAGCCGGACTCCACCGCAGCGACGGCCCCGCCCATGGCCTGAACCCGGGCGATCTCGGCCCGGGCACCGTCGACGAGCTCACGGACCTTGGCGGCGACGACGACCGACCCGTTGAACAGGTCGTCGTATTCCAACAGGTCACTCTCGAAGGCCAACACCTGTTGGATGCGCAGCGACCACTGCTGGTCCCACGGCCGCGGCAGGCCCAGGGCTTCGTTCCAGGCCGGCAACTGGACGGCGCGGGCGCGGGCGTCCTTGGACAGCGTCACGGCGAGCATCTCCAGGACGATCCGCTGGACGTTGTTCTCCGGCTGAGCCTCGGTGAGCCCGAGGGAGTTGACCTGCACCCCGTAACGGAACCGGCGCGCGACCGGGTCGGACACGGCATACCGCTCCTGGGTGATCTCGTCCCACAACTGGACGAACGCGCGCATCTTGCACATCTCTTCGACGAAGCGCACGCCAGCGTTGACGAAGAACGAGATCCGAGCGACGACCTCACCGAAGCGTTCCGGCGGCACCTGACCGGAGTCGCGCACCGCGTCCAAGACGGCGATCGCCGTGCACATGGAGTAGGCGATCTCCTGCACCGGCGTCGCGCCGGCCTCTTGCAGGTGGTAGGAGCAGATGTTCGTCGGGTTCCACTTGGGGATCTGCGAGACCGTGTAGGCGATCATGTCGGTGATCAGCCGCAGCGACGGCGCGGGCGGGAACGCATACGTCCCCCGCGAGAGGTATTCCTTGATGATGTCGTTCTGAGTGGTCCCGGTGAGGGCCGCCACCCACGCGCTCGGGTCCTCGCCGGCGGCCTCGGCCTGGGCCTCGGCGGTCACTTGGTACATCGCGAGCATCCACATGGCCGTCGCGTTGATCGTCATCGAGGTGTTCATGGCCTTGAGCGGGATGCCCTCGAAGAGCGCCGACATGTCGCCGATGTGGCTGATCGGCACGCCGACCTTGCCGACCTCGCCCCGGGACAGGACGTGGTCGGGGTCGTAACCGGTCTGGGTGGGCAGGTCGAAGGCGACCGAGAGGCCGGTCTGGCCCTTCTCCAGATTGCGCCGGTAGAGGGCGTTGCTGGCGGCGGCACTGGAGTGACCGGCATACGTGCGGATCACCCAGGGGCGCTCTCTGGTGGGTCGAGCGGGCGCGTCGGGTTCGCCCTGCGGGCGTGCGGCAGCGGAAGGTGTCTCGGCCATGGATCTGACGCTACCGGCAGGTAGCCCCACCTGCCCAGGGTCAGGCCGTGAGTGCTGCCACAGTGCGCATGGCCTCCGGCGCCTGGGCGAGCACCCGATCCAGGTGCGACATCCGCAGCAGCCGGGCGGTGCGCTCGGACACCTCACCGACGTAGAGCTCGCGGCCCAACCTCCGGGCCCGGTGATGCGCTCCGACGAGCAGGCCGAGGGCCGTAGCGTCGCCGATCTCGGCGTCCGGCAGCTCGATGAGGACCGGGCCGGTGCCGGCATCGATCACTCCGTGGAGAACCTCGCGCACATGGGCCACCGAGTGTGCGTCCAATCGGCCGCCGACCCGCACTCGCACGCCCGCGGCCACCTCTGACACCTCCACGGGGACACCGCGAGGAGACCCGGCATGGCTGTGTCGAGTCGGCATCGTGCGGTCACCCCCTGTGGCGACGGAAAGCGTGGGTCGGTGGCGTCGGCGCGCCCTTCGGATCGTCACGCTAGAGGAGGAGCCGGGTGAGCGACGCCAGAGACACGCTGTGACGGATGTTACGAAAGAGACACAAGTGTATGCCGTGACGCCTGGGACCTGCGAGGGTCCGACCCGCATGTCGGCCCGGATCTGACAGGCTGGGCGCCATGGTCAACCTCACCCGCATCTACACCCGCACCGGCGACGACGGGACCACCGCGCTGGGCGACTTTAGCCGAACCCCCAAGACCGACCCGCGGTTGGCGGCATACGCCGACACCAACGAGGCCAACGCCTGCCTGGGCGTCGCGATCGCTGCCGGAGGCCTGCGGGAAGACCTGCGGACCACGCTGGTGCGCATCCAGAACGAGTTGTTCGACGTCGGCGCCGACCTGTGTCTGCCGTTGCGCGAGACCTACGACTACCCGCCGCTGCGGGTCCAGCAGCCGTGGATCGACGACCTGGAAGCCGACTGTGACCGCTATCTGGCCGAGTTGCAGCCGCTGCGCTCGTTCATCCTCCCCGGAGGGTCGGCGGGTGCGGCATACCTTCACGTCGCCACGACCGTGGTGCGCCGGGCCGAGCGAGCGACGTGGGCGGCCATCGAGCACTACGGAACCGATCTGGGGGTCGAGCGCGGCCAGGGCGGCGTCAACCCCCTGACGGCGACCTACCTCAACCGGCTCTCTGACCTGCTGTTCGTGTTGGCTCGAGTGGCCAACCTGCCCGACGGCGACATCCTCTGGCAGCCCGGCGGAGGCCGAGTGGAAGCGCCCAAGCCCCGCGGCTCTCGCGACTGAGGGGTCCGACTCGCTGATGAGGCGACTTGCCGACGAGGCGACTCGCTGACTCGGCGGTGAGCGGTCAGTTAACCGACGACGCCGACTCCGGCGGCGCCGACTCGACGAACGAACGCAAGGCCGTATAGGCCGACCGAGCCATGCCCAGGCGGAAGGCGCCCGTACCGTCGTGGCACAGGACCGACACGCCGTCGTCGATGAAATCCAGACCTTCGTCGCGCCCTACGGGGACCGGGGTGCCGAGGTCGAGGCTGCGCCGTGACCAGGCGTGTTTCGGGCGCACCGAGATGCCGCCCATTGGATACCACTCGACGTCACCCTCGCCGAAGCGGATAAACCCGTTGCGCCACCCGTGGGTCCCCTCGCGGGCGTAGGCGCACATGGCCAACAGCCTCCCGCGCGAGATGGCCCGGCGGCGCAGGATGACGGCGAGGAAGTAGCCGACAACGACGGCCACAACAATCCCGACCACGACCTCGACGGAAAAGATCAGGTCGGGCACGAGCGGCTCCGGTCAGCCCTGAACGTCGACGTGGTCGGCGACGATCGTCACTCGGTCATGCTCGACGGAGAGGAACCCGCTGTCGATGGTGGCGGCCTGCTTTGCGCCGTCGGCCTGGTGGATGATCAACTCGCCGTTGACGAGGATGCCCAGCATCGGCGTGTGGCCGGGCATGACGCCGAGCTCGCCGGACGAAGTGCGGCAGCGCACCATCTTGGCCGCCCCGACCCAGACGCGCCGGTCTGCGGCGACCAGCTCGACCTGCAGTTCACTCACGATGCCCTCCGGACGATCGGCTTCAGCCCTCTACTGCTGCCCGAGTCTATCGGTCCTCCGGACCTCCAGCTGCCGGGGTGTGCGCGCGCCCACCGTAGGTCGCCACGATCCGGTCGGCGACGAACCTCGCGTTCTGCCGCCACGGTAACCGGGATCTTGGGGAGGTTCTCCTCCCAGTCCAGCAGCGGTGACCCACGGAACTGACCGGCCCGAGCAGGCCGCCCGAAGAGGAACACATGCAGGTGGGCGCCCCCGTCGCCATATCGGCCGAGGTGGGCCCGGCCGACCGAGGGCAACGCCTCGATGGCGGCCGCGATGACGACGAGGAGCCGCCCGAACTCACCCGCCAGCTCGGCCGGCAGATCGGCGAGGTCGTGATGCTCGCGCGACACCAGCACGGCCGTGATCGGCAAACCCGAGCGCTCCGCACTGACCCTCCAGTGCTCGTCGCTCCAGATGACCCCCTCGGAGGGCTGTCCCTGGGCACACCGGCAGGAGGCCGGGTCCTCGCCCTGACGGTCGGGCTCGCGCTCCAGCAGAGGCTGCAGCGGCTTGAGCCGCAGCGAATCCAACTCGTAGGGGAAGATGTCCCACCCCGGCATGGCCTCCACCGCCAGAGGCAGCCGCCCGTCGGCATCGGCGGCCGCCAGGATCCGGTCGTAGTAGTCCTGCGCGCTTTCCGGCATGGCCCCGACCCTACCCAGGCGCACGGCATACCCAGGGGTCGGCTGGGCACGCCAACACCGCTGGGGTATGCCGCGGGGCCGGCCACCGCGTGCGGTGACCGGCCCCGTGACGGACCTTCTCAAGCGACGCTGTTGGGGCGTCGGCTGGTGGGGTCAGAGGTTCTTCTGGATCTCGGCCCACTGGCGCTCGACGTCGTCGAGGCCACCGCACATGAAGAACGCCTGCTCCGCGACGTGGTCGTAGTCGCCGTCACTGATCTTGGTGAAGGCCTCGATCGTGTCGGCCAGCGGAACCGTCGAGCCCTCGATGCCGGTGAACTGCGTGGCGGCATACGTGTTCTGCGACAGGAAGCGCTGGATGCGGCGAGCGCGGTTGACGAGGACCTTGTCCTCCTCGGAGAGCTCGTCGATGCCGAGGATCGCGATGATGTCCTGGAGTTCCTTGTTGCGCTGCAGGATCTGCTTGACGCGCACCGCGGTGTTGTAGTGCTCCTCGCTGATGTACCGGCGGTCGAGGATCCGGCTGGTGGAGGTCAGCGGGTCCACGGCGGGGTAGATACCGAGCGAGGCGATCTCACGGGAGAGCTCGGTCGTCGCGTCGAGGTGGGCGAAGGTCGTCGCCGGAGCCGGGTCGGTGTAGTCGTCGGCGGGGACGTAGATCGCCTGCATCGAGGTGATCGAGTGACCACGCGTCGAGGTGATCCGCTCCTGCAGGACGCCCATCTCGTCGGCGAGGGTCGGCTGGTAACCCACGGCCGAGGGCATGCGGCCCAGCAGCGTGGAGACCTCGGACCCGGCCTGGGTGAAGCGGAAGATGTTGTCGATGAACAACAGCACGTCCTGCTTCTGGACGTCACGGAAGTACTCGGCCATGGTGAGCGCCGAGAGGGCGACGCGCAGACGCGTGCCCGGCGGCTCGTCCATCTGGCCGAAGACGAGGGCGGTCTGGCCCATGACGCCGGTCTCGGTCATTTCCGCGATGAGGTCGTTGCCCTCACGGGTGCGCTCGCCGACACCGGCGAACACCGACACACCACCGTGGTCGCGGGCGACTCGGGCGATCATCTCCTGGATGAGGACCGTCTTGCCGACACCGGCGCCACCGAACAGGCCGATCTTGCCGCCCTGGACGTAAGGCGTTAGCAGGTCGATGACCTTGAGGCCGGTCTCGAACATGACGGTCTTGGACTCGAGTTGGTCGAAGGCAGGCGCCTTGCGGTGGATGCCCCAGCGCTCCTTGACGTCGAGGACCTCGCCCTCCTTGAGGTTGAGGCAGGCACCCGTGGTGTTGAAGACGTGCCCGAGAGTCACGTCGCCAACCGGCACCGAGATCGGGCCACCGGTGTCATGGACGGCCGTGCCGCGGACCAGGCCGTCGGTGGGCTGCAGGGAGATGGCGCGGACCATGCTGTCGCCGATGTGCTGGGCGACCTCGAGGTAGATGTTCTTCTTCTCGCCGTCGAGCTCGACGTCGGTGGTGAGCAGGTTGTACTGCTCGGGCATCGAGTCGGCCGGGAACTCGACGTCGACGACCGGACCGATGATGCGGGAGATCCGGCCGACGCCACCCTCGGAGGGAGCGGTCGCAGTGCCTTCGGCAACAGTGGCAGTCATGAGTCGTTCCTTTGCGGCTAGGCGGACGCGAGGGCGTTTGCGCCGCCCACGATTTCGCTGATCTCTTGGGTGATCTCGGCCTGGCGAGCCTGGTTCGCCAACCGGGTGTAGGTCTTGATGAGGGCGTCGGCATTGTCGGTCGCCGACTTCATGGCGCGCTGCTGGGCGGCAAGCTGCGAGGCAGCCGACCCCAACAGGCAGGTGTAGACGCGGTTGGTGACGTACTTCGGCAGCAGCGCGTCGAGGACGGCCTCGACGTTGGGCTCGAAGGCGTAGAGCGGCAGCACCTCGGGGTGGGCCGTGGTCTCGCCCTCGACGACCTCGAGCGGCACCAGGCGCAGCACCCGCGGCTCCTGGGTGACCATCGACTTGAACCGGGTGTAGACGATGTGAACCTCGTCGTTGCCCCCGGCATCGATGTCCATCGAGAAGTCGGCGATCAGCCGGTCGGCAATCTCCTTGGCGTGGTCGAACTGCGGCGCGTCGGAGAAGCCGTGCCACGAGGCGACGAAGTCGCGGTGGCGGAACTTGTAGAAATTGATCGCGCGCTGCCCGCAGAGGTAGACGGCGACCTCCTTGCCCTCCTCCTGCAGCTTGCGGACTAGTTGCTCGCTCTCCTTGATCACCGAGGAGTTGTAACCACCCGAGAGGCCGCGGTCACCGGCGATGACGAGCACCGCGGCGCGCTTGATCTCGGACTTCTCGGTGATGAGGGCGTGCGCCTCGTTGCTGTATTCGGCCAGTGCCGAGAGGGCCCTGGTCAACGCGTGGGTGTAGGGACCGGATTCGACGACCCGCTGGCGCGCTTTGACCACGCGAGACGCGGCGATGAGCTCCATGGCGCGGGTGATCTTCTTGGTCGCCTGGACCGAACGGATGCGCTGGCGGTAAACCCGCATCTGCGCTCCCATAGGGGCCGCCTTCCTGTCGTGCTCGGTGGGTCAGGGGTATGCCGTGCTGCAAGCCTGCGGGCCGGCCGGGAGCGGGTGCTCCCGGCCGAGCACCGTCAGCGGCGCTTGACGATCTGCTCCTGGTCGATGTCGGCGAGGTCGAGGTCCTCAGGGGTCGCTTCGACGCCGGCTTCGATGAGGGCGTCGCCACCCTGGCCGAAGAAGCGCAGCTTGAAGTCCTTGACCGCGTCCTCGAGCCCGGCGCGGGTGCTGTCCTCGAACTTGCCCGTCTCGCGGATGGCGGCCAGCAGGCCGGCCTTCTCCCGACGCAGGTAGTCCAGGAAGTCGACCTCGAACCGGCGGACATCCTCCACCGCGACCGAGTCCAGCTGACCGGTGGTGCCGGCCCAGACCGAGACGACCTGCTCCTCGACCGGGTACGGCGCGCTCTGGCGCTGCTTGAGCAGCTCCACGAGACGGGCACCCTTGGCCAGCTGGGCGCGCGAGGCCGCGTCGAGGTCGGAGGCGAACATCGCGAAGGCCTCCATGGCGCGGAACTGCGCGAGGTCGAGCTTGAGTCGGCCGGCGACCTCCTTCATGGCCTTGATCTGCGCGGCGCCACCGACACGGGACACCGACACACCCACGTCGATCGCGGGGCGGACGTTGGCGTTGAAGAGGTCGGACTGCAGATAGATCTGACCGTCGGTGATGGAGATGACGTTGGTCGGGATGTAGGCCGAGACGTCACCCGCCTTGGTCTCGATGATCGGCAGGCCGGTCATCGACCCGGCGCCCAGCTCGTCGGACAGCTTGGCGCAACGCTCCAGCAGGCGGCTGTGCAGGTAGAACACGTCGCCGGGGTAGGCCTCGCGGCCCGGCGGGCGACGCAGCAGCAGCGACACCGCGCGGTAGGCCTCGGCCTGCTTGGACAGGTCGTCGAAGACGATGAGGACGTGCTTACCGGCATACATCCAGTGCTGGCCGATCGCGGACCCGGTGTAGGGCGCGAGGTACTTGAAGCCGGCCGCGTCGGAGGCGGGAGCCGCGACGATCGTCGTGTATTCCAGGGCGCCGGCGTCTTCGAGCGTGCCGCGGACGGCGGCGATCGTCGAGCCCTTCTGGCCGATGGCGACATAGATGCAGCGGACCTGCTGCTCGGGGTCGCCGGACTCCCAGTTGCGCTTCTGGTTGATGATCGTGTCGACCGCGACCGTCGTCTTGCCGGTCTGGCGGTCACCAATGATGAGCTGGCGCTGGCCACGCCCGATCGGGGTCATCGCGTCGACGGCCTTGAGGCCGGTCTGCAGCGGCTGGTGCACCGACTTGCGCTCCATGACCGTGGGGGCCTGCAACTCCAGCGCGCGGCGCGCTTCGGCCTTGATCTCACCGAGGCCGTCGATGGGCTGGCCGAGCGGGTTGACCACGCGGCCGAGGAACGCGTCACCGACGGGGACCGAGAGGACCTCGCCCGTGCGCTTGACCTCCTGGCCCTCCTCGATGCCGGCGAAGTCGCCGAGGACGACGACACCGATCTCGTGGACGTCCAGGTTGAGCGCGAGGCCCAGCGTCCCGTCCTCGAACTGCAGCAGCTCGTTGGTCATCGCCGAGGGCAGACCCTCGACGTGCGCGATGCCGTCGGCGGCGTCGGAGACCCGACCGACCTCTTCGCGGCTCGCGGCGCCCGGATCGTAGGACTGCACGAACTGGTCCAGTGCGTCCCGGATCTCCTCCGGACGGATCGTCAGCTCCGTCATCTGTGGTCTTCTCCTGTAATCGGAATGTCGCGGCGGGTGAGCCGGTGGTTCGGGTGTGGTGCGGTATGCCGTGGAGCGGGGTTGGGCGGGTCAGCCACCGAGGTGGCGCCGCGCCCCTTCAAGCTTGCGCAGCACCGTGCCGTCGACGACTTCGTCGCCGATCTGGACCCGGATGCCGCCGACGATCTGCGGGTCGAGCACGACCTTGAGGTGGACCGGCTTGCCATAGATGCGGGTGAGGGCCGCAGCCAAGCGCTGGCTCTGGTCGGCGTCGAGGTCGATCGCGCTGGTCACCGTCGCGGACAGTTGCTCGCGGCGAGTAGCGATGATCGCCAGGTAACCGGCGATGACCCGGTCGAAGCGCCGGCCGCGGGCGCCCAGGACGGCCTGGCGGGCCAACCGCAGCGTTTCCGGCTGCGCCTTGCCCGCAAGCAACGCCTGGATGACCTCGGCACGTGCGGCGGGCGTGGCCCGCCGGTCGGTGACGGCGTCACGAAGGGACGGGGTGCCAGCGACGATCCGCTCGAACCGGAACAGCTCGTCCTCGACGGCATCGGCGCCGCCGCGGGCCAGTGCTCCGGACGCCAAGGCCTGGACGGCGAAGTCCTCGACCGTGTCGACCAGGTCGCGCTCGGTGGACCACCGCTGCCCGACCACGCTGGTCACGAGCTGAACAGCGGGCGCTCCGACCTTGTCGGCGAACAGCCGCCGCACGAGCTCGCCTTTGGCGCTGGCCTCACGAGTGGGGTCCGTCAGGGCCCGGCGCAGAGCAGCGCTGGACTCGAGGGCACCGCACACACCGAAGAGGTCGTCGGCCAGGGCGGCCGGTTCGACGGCCCGGCCGGGTCCACCGGCCAGCAGCGCGTCCAAGGCTCGCTGGCCGTGAGCGGCCGACGCGCGCGAGGATCCCTGCATCAGACGTCGCCGCCTACGCGCTCGGGCTTGATGTCGCCGGACTCGAGCTCGGCGAGGAAGCGCTCGACGATGCCCTTCTGGCGGACCTCGTCCTGCAGCGACTCGCCGACAATCCGGCTGGCCAGGTCGGTCGACAAGCGGCCCACCTCGCCACGCAGCGAGGTCACCGCGCTCTGGCGCTCGGCCTCGATCTGGCGTTGCGCCGCTTCGACGATGCGAGAGGCCTCGGCCTGAGCCTGGGTGCGCATCTCGGCAACGATCTGCGCGCCTTGGGCCCGGGCGTCCTCACGGATCCGGTTGGCCTCGCCGCGGGCGTCCTGCAACTGAGCGTTGTAGGAGTCGAGCGCGGCCTTGGCCTCGGCCTGGGCCTGCTCGGCGCGGGCCATGCCGCCTTCGATCGCGGCGGTGCGCTCGGCGTAGATCTGCTCCAGCCGGGGCACGACCTTCTTGGCGACGACCCAGTAGAGGCCCGCGAAGACGACGAGGCTGAAGAGGAACTCGATCGGGTGGGGGATGATCGGGGCCGCGGTGGCCCAGAACCCGCCCTCGCCCTCGCCGCCGGAAGCGGGGATGGTCAGCATGTGCACGGGTGTCTCCTCACGGACAAGCGCACGGATGGACGAGCGGAGGGTGCGGGTCAGACCTTGAAGACGAAGGCGAGGGCGATACCGAAGATCGCGAGCGCCTCAGTGATGGCCATGCCCAGGAAGGCGATCGGCTGGAGCATGCCACGAGCCTCGGGCTGACGAGCGACACCGTTGATGTAGGCGGCGAAGATCAGGCCGACACCGATGCCGGGGCCGATGGCGGAGAGGCCGTAACCGAGGATCGCAATGTTGCCGGTCATGTCGATTCCATTTCCTTTTCGTTTGGTCCAACCGGGTGAGCCCGGTGGGGTCAATCGGGTGGTCTGAGTCGTGCAGGTCAGTGCGGTTCAAACAACGTCAGTGCGGGTCAAGCAGGTCGAGCAGGTCAGTGCGAGTCGGCGACGGCGCCGGCGATGTAGAGCGCGGACAGCAGCGTGAAGACGTAGGCCTGAAGGAACTCGACCAGCATCTCGAACAGGGTCATGACAATGGCGAACGCCCAGGTGACGGCGCCAGCGACGGGGAGGATCCCCCCGGCCTGCAGCATGTACCAGCCGCCGGAGATGAACAGCGCCATGAGGATGTGCCCGGCGAACATGTTGCCGAACAGTCGCAAGCCGAGCGTGACCGGCCGGGTGAACAGGTCGGTGATGAGCTCAAGGATGAAGATCGCCGGAACCATGCCGCCCGGAAGACCGCTGGGGACCAGCGACTTCCAGTAGCCGACGAAGCCGTGCTTCTTCATGCCCACGACGTGGAAGACGACCCAGATGACGAGAGCCAGCGCGACCGGGAAACCGATGCGGCTCATCGTCGGGTAGTTGAACGGCGGGATGACGCCGAAGAAGTTGTTGACGAGGATCAGCAGGAACATCGTGAACAGCAGCGGCACGAAGCGCAGGAACTCGTGGCTGCCGATGATGTCCTTGGCGATGCTGTTGCGCACCAGGCCGTAGGCGCCCTCAGTCATCATCTGACCCTTGCTGGGCACGAGCGCGCGGCGCTTGGTCGTGGCCAGCAGGAACCAGGCCACGAGGGCTCCAGCGATCACCATGAGGAAGACCGGCCGCGTGATCGCGGTGGCTCCTTCACCGATGAGCGGCTCCCAGAAGATCGAGGCGTCGGGAGCAGTGAAGCCGTCGCCCCCACCCTCCATACCGAGAGCGATGATGCTCACGAGACTCTCCTTCGAGTGGTCAGGACCGGGTGGCCGCTTCGGCTGAAACCCGTTCGTTCCGAGGGCTGTTGCGAAGCCGCCGAGGGCGCCGCGAAGCAGGGATAGGTCAGAACCGGTTTCAGTGAGAACCGTACCGGAACCAGATGAGGTAGATCGACAGCGCCATGCCCCCGACGATGCCTACCGGAGTCATGAAGGACGTGCCCCACCAACGATCGAGAAGCCACCCCAGCCCCCCGTAGATCGCAGGTCCCGTAATCAAGTACGCCACAGCCTTCCATGCCGAGTCCGCTTCGCGCACATTGAAGTCGCGCAACGCTTCTCGCTCCTCGGGGGTGCCGCCGGAAGGGGGCGATGGAGGGGTCGGAGACATGGCTGAAAACCTCTCGCAGACGGCCGTCGTGCCGGGCCCGCGCACGGGTGTGCGCGGCATACCGGAGGGGGTCGGTGAGCAGGATCACGCCCCCGCCTTCTCATCCGGCGAGAACGCGAAGATGCGCAGCCGCTTGTAGGCGCGCATCTCGAAGAACAACCACACCAGCGCGCACACGGTGATGGTGACGCCCGCGGCATACCCGTTGAGCCAGGAGGCGTCGCGGACCGCGAAGAGGACGATTCCGAGGACGATCACCTTGACGGTGTAGGTGATCATCACCACAGCCATCACGGTCGTCGGCGGCAGGTGCGCGGTGCGCTTCATGACGAGCAGGCTGGCGGTGAAGAAGCCCAGGACGATGGCCGCGCCGAGGGCGGCCGACCACGCTGCGGTGACGCCCGAGAACACCGATCCGACGACCGCCAGGACTCCGACGAGGGCCGTGGGACGGAAGGCCCCGCGCAGCAACTCGGCGAAGGCGTCGCTTTCGCGCGCCTCATCGGCCGGGCCAGCGGTGGCGCCGTCCAACGGTCCGGGGGTGGGGGTCATCGTCCGCCTTGGGGGTGGTCGTGGGGCCTGCGAGGGGAGCTTGTGAAAGGTATCACAAGCGTCGGTTGCGCATCCAACGCGGCAGGTATGCCGTGAGCGTCACCGCCACGACGACCGCCACGGCGATGCCGGCCAGGGTAGGCCACCCGCCGACGATCGCCCACGACACCGTCCCGAACGCAAGGACCGCGGCCCACAGATAGAGGATGAGGACCGCTCCTCGGTGCCCATGGCCGATCTGCAGCATGCGGTGGTGCAGATGCTTGCTGTCGGGGTGCCACGGCTTCTGGCCGGCCCGGGCGCGCCGGAACACGGCCAGCACCATGTCGAGGAACGGAATCGACAACACGGCCAGCGGGGCGATGATCGGCAGCAGGGCCGCCGTCACCTGGTCGCCGCTGACGGCGCTGGGATCGACGTTGCCGGTGATCGAGATCGTTGCGGCGGCGAGGAGCAGGCCGAGCAGCAGCGCGCCCGAATCGCCCATGAAGAGCCGGGCGGGGTTGAAGTTGTGCGGCAGGAAGCCCAGGCAACAGCCCAGGGTCGCCGCGGTGACGAACGTCGCAGTGGAGAAGACGTTCGGTGGGTTGAAGGTGTAGCTCAACAAGTAGGAGTAGATGAAGAACGCCAGGGCCGCGATGGCGACGATGCCCGCCGCCAGCCCGTCAAGGCCGTCGATGAAGTTCACCGCGTTGGTCGTCACGAGCACGATGAGCACGGTGACACCGATGAGAACCGGTTGCGGCAGAACGGTGCTCGTGCCGAAGAACGGCACGTGCAGCATGATCACGCCCTTGTAGGCCATGACCCCCGCGGCCAGCACCTGACCGGCGAACTTCGTCATCCAGTCCAACTCACGGACGTCGTCGATGGCGCCGATGAGGCAGATCACCGCAGCGCCCAGGAGCACGCCGGTCATCTGCCCACTGACGTAAACGCCCTTGAGATAAGGCAGTTGGCGTGCGACGACGGTCGCCGCAGCGAGCCCCGCAAAGATCGCCACCCCGCCCAGCCGCGGGATCGGGACGGTGTGCACGTCGCGTTCCCGCAGCGGGGTGACCGCCTTGATGACCACTGCCAGGGCGCGGACGAACGGCGTCATCAGGTAGGTGACGGCCAGCGCCACCACACAGATGAGCAGGTACTCGCGCACAGAGGGTGGCCGCTTCGTCTGGTCGGGATCGCCCAGCAGGGCGGTGGAGGACTAGGGGCGAGGGTATGCCGGGAAGGCAGTGACCAACTCGGTCACCTCCGCGCGCACCGCCTTGGAGACGGCGTGCTCGGGGTCGGCGTCGCCCTTCGTGACGGCGGTGGCGATGAGCCGGGCGATCCGACGCATCTCCTCCTCCCCCATGCCCTGAGTCGTCACACACGGAGTCCCGACCCGGATGCCCGAGGCAACGCTCGGCGGCGCGGGGTCGAAGGGGATGGCGTTCTTGTTGAGGACGATGCCGGCCGCGTCGGCCCGGGCTTCGGCGTCCTTGCCCGTCACGCCCACACCCTGCAGGTCGTGCAGCGACAAGTGGGTGTCGGTGCCACCGGTGGTCGGACGGATCCCGTGCTCACCCAACTCGGTCGCGAGGACGGCCGCGTTGCGAACGACCTGCGCGGCATACTCCGCGTATTCCGGGGTCCCGCACTCCTTGAAGTTGACCGCCTTGGCCGCGATCGTGTGCATCTGCGGCCCGCCCTGCATCATCGGGAAGACGGCCTTGTCGATAGCGGCGGCGTGCTGCGCGGTGCAGACGATCGCGCCCGAACGGGGGCCGCGCAGCACCTTGTGGGTCGTGAAGGACACGACGTCGGCGTAGGGCACCGGGCTGGGGATCGCCTTGCCGGCGACCAGGCCGATGAAGTGCGCCGCGTCGACCCAGAAGATCGCACCGATCTCGTCGGCGATGGCGCGGAACCGCGCGAAGTCGATGAGCCGCGGGATCGCGGAGCCGCCGGCGAGGATGACCTTGGGCCGGTGCTCCTTGGCGAGGGCCTCGACCTGGTCGTAGTCGATGTCCTCGGTGTCCTTGTCGACGCCGTAGTGCACCGCGTTGAACCACTTGCCGCTGAAGGAGACCTTGCTGCCGTGGGTGAGGTGGCCGCCGTGCGGCAGGCTCATCGCGAGGATGGTCTCGCCGGGCTTGAGGAACGCGCCGTAGACGGCCTGGTTGGCGCTGGCCCCGCTGTGCGGCTGGACGTTGGCGTGGTCGGCGCCGAAGAGCGCGGCACAACGGTCGATGGCGATCTGCTCCGCCTTGTCGACCTCGGCGCAGCCGCCGTAGTAGCGACGGCCGGGGTAGCCCTCGGCATACTTGTTGGAGAGGGTCGAGCCCAGGGCGGTGAGCACCGCGGGGCTGGAGATGTTCTCGCTGGCGATGAGTTGCAGGCCGCCGCGGATCCGGGCGAGCTCGGACAGCAGGACGCCCGCGATGTCCGGGTCGAAGGCCGTCAGTGCGTCGAAATCGCTGCCGTAGAACTCGCTCATGGGGTCTCGCTGCGCCTCTCGGGGAAGGGGGGACCGGCAAGAAGCCACTGTATGCCGTGTGCCGCACCTCCCGCCCCGTCCGCTCACGGAGCGTGGCGCGGCGCCCCGCCCCGCCCCGCCGCAAAGATGACCGTGCGAGCGCTATCTCCGTGCCGAACCCCGGGATCCAGGCGGAAACATGACCATGCGAGCGCTATCTCCGGCCCCAACCCCGGCCCAGCCCCCCAAACATGACCATGCGAGCGCTATCTCCGGCCCCAGACCCGGCCCGGACCCCCAAAGATGACCATGCGAGCGCTATCTCCGTGCCGAACCCCGGGATCCAGGCGGAAACATGACCATGCGAGCGCTATCTCCGGCCCCAAACCTGGCCCAGCCCCGCAAAGATGACCATGCGAGCGCTATCTCCGGCCCCAAACCTGGCCCAGCCCCGCAAAGATG
>ENA-UOWE01003251-UOWE01003251.1-activated-sludge-metagenome-genome-assembly--contig:-NODE-3251-length-16820-cov-5.853206_pt1 | contig 16820 bp, 9 predicted proteins | sample MGYA00249841_ERZ761562 | MGnify/ENA primary metagenome ERZ761562 (study PRJEB28883, sample SAMN05720200) | activated sludge metagenome | isolation source: Anaerobic digester | place: Japan... | reverse complement strand
ACTGGGACGGCTCTGTGTCGACTGCCTGGAGAGGGAATGATCGCTCCAGAGTGGTGGTCATGGTGGTCGCGCCTGATAACACGGTTCGTTTCATACTCAGTGGGATTCCCGTTTCTCCGAATGTCCGACAGGTCACTGAGGCAGTGAGGCGGGTTGCCGGAACACGATAAGCAGGTGTTTCCTCTGAGGAGAACGAGCGGCCCGAAAAGGCCGCTCGTTCCTTTTTGCCGGTGGTGGATCAGGATTTCAGCGGAAATACCGGAACGGGTACTTGATACCATGGAGAGAACACCGCAGGCCACGTCCCGAGTTATGCGGATTGGAGGCAGATCGCTGGTACGCCGCGATGGCTTCCTGCCGTTGGCCGAGACGGTCGTACGAGGTGCCTACGAAGAAATGCGAAATTGCTTCAGTGAATGAGTTCGGTACGAGCACTGCCGCGCGCTCAAACGCCCAGATAGCGTTTCGATAGTCCCGCGTTTCGTTATACGCTCTGGCAAGACGGTAATAGGATCTTCCGAGGCTGGCCTTCGCAGCGGCGTCCCCGCCGAGCGCCGTTGTGTCGACACCATCCAGAACGCTTCTCGCCCGGGCGAGTAACGCGGGTGCGTTTGCCGGAGGCACGTGTTCCGCCTGAACCGAAAGAGCGTATCCCAGAGCTTTTCGAACCTCGACGTCCTTTGAACGATCCGATCCCGCCATCCGGTGAGCCCGTGAGAGCGTTGCGACCGAACGATCTATGTATGCTTTTTTCGTCGCACTGGAAAGGCGGCTGTTTTCCGCGAGCCGCATCCATGCGCGTCCTGAATCGAGAGATGCCGCAAAACTCGAAGGCTCCGGGATGCGAGCGACCTCCTCCGGGGTTGTTTTCGGTGCGTAGCTCTTGTACACAACGGTAGGCCACAGCAGATGTGGGTCGATTGGCCTCATCGGCCCTTCCTGCGCCGGCCGTTCAGGGGCGGGCGTTGCCGTCGGCGGCGGCAAGGGGGCCCCAACGGGAAGCATCGTAGCCAACTGGTTCTTTGCGTCGTACCCGAACTCCGAAAACTCATCCAGGGAAATCACGTTCACGAAGGCCTGAACGGCTTGGTCCCGCAATCGCAACTCCTGACTCGCCTTGGCCAGCAGATATTGGGCCTCAACATTGCGCGCGTCCAGAGCAACTGCTTTTTGAAGCAGCCGATGCGCTTCGGCGATGTTGCCCTGAGCGTGGCGTATCCGCGCCATCTGAACATACCCCGGCGCAAAACGGGGATCCAGCCGGAGAGCCCGCTGAGCTTCGCGTTCCGCGTCAGCGATCCTCCCCAGACCCAGATACGTAAATGAAAGCGCGTCGTACAGGTGAGGGTTGTCCGGTTCCAAATCAACTGCACGCTGGTTGTGTGGCAACGCCTCCGAATACCGATTCATTGCCGTGTACACGTCAGCCAGATTCCTTTCGACACCGGAACTGCCCGGTTCGATTCTCAACGAAATCTGGAACTCCCGAATCGCTTTGTCAAACTCTCCCCGACGCATGTAGACCATTCCCAGCGTATTGCGAGCAATCGGATCGTCCGCATGGGCGGTCGTCATCTGCCGCACGTACTGTTCCCACGTCTGTCGGGCAATTTCCTTTTCTGCCGGAGTCAGGTTGAGATCCCGCCGCCACCAGTACCCAAGCTTGGACGCGACAGCGACGCGGATCTGGGAATGCCGTTCGCGGCGGAGAAGGCTCTGGAGGTCGGTGAAAACCCGCCGATCGTACACGAAGTTGCCGAGCGCATTTGCGACCTGCCAGCGAAGCATCGGGTCGGGAGCGTCGATATTCGCACGCAACACAGGCACGGCTCTCGCGTCACCGATGTTTCCAAGCATGCGTGCCGCAGTCGCGCGCCAGATCATGTTGTTGCCCGTGTCCGCAAGCATCGCGATCAATCCAGGCACGCCCGCTGGATCCAGAGTTTTCCCTTTGAACAGCACCTGCGCCCGAGTCCAGCGGTCAATTCTGTTCGGACCATGCCACCGTTTCAGAGTTGCGATCGACCACTGGGGCGTTTCATTCGGATGACAATTCTCGCTCTGGCAGGCATTCGGTGAGTTGAACGCGATCGTGTTTTCCGGAGTGGGAATCGAAATCGTATGGTCCACGATCCCCATCCGACTCACAGGAAGGACCTGCATGTGGCAGTTGCGACAGGTACTGCCAGGGCTATCGTTTGGATGGAACGTGTGGGCCTGCGGGTTCTCGACTTTGTCTGTGTGGCACGGCCGGCACATATCGTTCTGATGTTCGTAGTGACGGAGTTCGATGGATCTTTCATCCGCGTGACCGCTGTGACACGTAATACAGGTCAAACCGCCTTTCTCGTAACAGGGGCTCTGCATGAAACCTATCAGGTCGTAGATGAGTCCCGCGTAGCGACCGTCCGGCATGATGAAATCGTGGTCAAGTAGAGTGAGAGTGTAGTATTCCGTCCAATCGTCCCCTGGTTTGTACCCGAGCGCCAGCGTGCTCTTGCTTGCGTGGCAGGCACCACACGTTTCAACCTGTTGTCGCGGGGAAAGACTTGTCAGGCGGAGCATGGTCGTGTCACGAACCAATCCACCCCAGAGCTTCTTCACCGTCCGCAGCCTTGCGTGCGCCCGGCCCGGCCCGTGGCACGCTTCACAATCAATGCCAAGGTCTCGCCATTTGGTGTTGTACGTGTTCGTTTCGGGGTCGTAATTCTTCTCCATGCCACTGAGATGACAGCCGAAGCAGTCGTAATTCCAGGTCCGCTTCCAGTTTGTCCAGTAGAAGGGCTCGCTCGGACGCAGCATGTGGGTGGTACGAACGATTCCTTCGCTTGATTCAAACCACGTCTGGTTACGTATATCGTACGCGGTCGGGAGGATCTGGTAACGGCCGTCCGGAAACTTTGTCAAGAGGGCCTGTTGGTCCCGGATACCCAGGGCAAGGTGGATCGGGAACTCCTCAGGTTGCCCCTTCTTGTTCGGCGCGATCATGAAATACTTGCCGTCGCGCAGAATCATTGCGGAGTGAAAATCGCGGTACGAGTATTCCACCGTGTCAGCGGAAAAATGGCCGGCAATCGTGCTGGGTGCCGGCCCCATCATCGCCCTGCAATGGTCGGATTTTGTCCACCGGTGGTAGGCGTACGCATGGCACGGCTCGCACGCGTCTGGACCGGTGAACGCGCCCCGGCTCTCGTCCATGATTTCTTCTGTAAAGATGGTGACTCCGTGGCACGGAACGCACGTCGAATTGGGAAGCACGACTTCATGAGTCTCGTACAGCGTCACGAGAAGCGCGGCGGCGAGGAGAGCTACTCCGATCCACAGGAAATGAACGCGACGCATAACAACTCCCGTGTGTTGTCGGGCGCAAGGTCAATGCGGCGCCGACCGGTCGGCTCGACACGACGAACTCAGCTCAAACCAGCACAGGTGACAACTACTTAAAATACGCGGGTAGCCGAACGAAAGCCACAGAAGGCAATTCAGGAGGGAAAGTGTCTACAACAAACGTGGGCGGAGTCGCTGCCGACTCCGCCCACGCAAGATTGCCTCCACGCCTCTGTCAGAATGCGAAGGAGACTCCCAATCGGTTGGTTGCACCCAGGACGCCACCCCAGTCGGAGTACGCCCAGTCAAGCTGGGTGTTGAACCCACCAACGTTCGTGCCGACTCCCACACCGAAGGTCAGGCCGCCTTGGTCGCGGCGGGAATAACCTCCCCGCAGCGCCACGTTGACCATGTCCATAGGCTTGAGAGTAAGCTCAGCTCCCGTGTTGAAACCGAGTCGGTCGTCACGAGGGTCGGCACCTTCCACGCGAACGAGGAGGTCCGCCATCGGGGTTTCCAGGCCGGCGAACTGCAACGCGTCAGCCTGGAGACCCACCTTGAACGTGAGGGGAGGGGTGAACTCCTCAACTCCGTTCGAGGCCTTCTGCGAGCGCCCGAAGTTCTGAATCGTCATGTTGATCGTGACGCTCTTCCATCCGGTGTGGTAGCTCGTTCCGAAATCGAACAGCATCGCGCTCTGATTCGCCTCTTCACCGAAGTTGACGATGTTGAGGCCCCTGTCCAACACGTTCATCTTGCCAAGTTTGTCGGACACATACTTCAGTTGGCCGCCGATGCTGAACTTGTCGGTCAACTTCCGGCCGTAGCCGATGCCCAGCATCATCCCGGCAACATCGCCCGTCGAGTCACTCGGTGTGTACACGTACCCATCCTCGTTTGCGAACAGGGTGGTGAACGTGAAATCGCCGTAGTCCATCGAACGGAACGCGAGGGAAAACGTGCCGATATCAGGTACGCGATAGGCAACTGCCACATCGTTCACCGACATGTCGGCAAGCCACGACGTGGTGTTGAAGAAAACGCTTCCGCGTTCAACGCGGCCCAACCCGGCGGGGTTGGTGAACGCACAGGCTGCGCTCGCGTCTCCCGCGGTAGCAGTCCCTCCCATTGCCTCATCGCGCGCGCTTGCGGAGATGCCCAGCCACGTCATGGTGGCCTGCCCCCTCTGCGCTGCGAAAGTCGGGTTTACAACGGCAAGGCCCAGCAGGCATGTCATTGCCCCGACAATCAAGGTTCTCTTCATCTGATGTTCCTCCATCCTGTCGGGCTAACGGATAATGATGAACTTGCCCACTGCCGTTCTACCCTGCGCGGGACCGGCGGTGCACTCAACTGTGTAGATGTACACGCCGGTTGCGACCACCTGGTTGACATCGTTGCTCATGTCCCAGCCGATGCTCGCGCCATCAGCCGCGCCCGGTGCCGCAAAGTGATACAGCGTTTTCACGGGTGATCCCGCTGCGGTGTAAATCCGGATCGTGGCTGCCTGCGGCAGATTCTTGAAGAAAATGCGATCTATCGTTCCCTGCGCTCCCTTGGGGTTGTAGCTCCGGGAGTTGTAAGGGTTCGGCACGACGATCACACTATCCAGATGGGTCATGGGGTACGTTGACGGGCTCGCGAAGAAGCCCGGGTTCACGGGGCTCCAGTCCCACCCGGTTGTCGTGTAGTACTTGCCGCTCTCGAGGCTTTTCGCGATTCCGGGAGTCGTGTCCCAGTTCTGGGTGCCGTCGTCGTACGCAACCACGTAGTAGAAATACGTGAAGTCGCGCGACACACTCGGCGCCGCATCACTCCATTTGACCGTCGTCCCGGTTGTTGGCAGACTGGCCTTTGGCAGGTCCTTTACCAGTACCCAGTCGCTATCCGGTGAGGACGCCGCGCGATAAACCCGGTAACCGGCGAAGTCGTTCACACCGGTATCGAAATCCGGGGTGGTCTCTGCTTCGCGGGTCCATTCGAGGTCGATTTTGCGGTCGCCGTTCGACACCCAGAAGCATGCCGGCGGACGCGGAGGATCAGGCACATTGAACGCCTGATTGTACGCTGGCGGTTTGCTGGCATATCTTCCGCCTGGAACAAACCCGTTCACGTTCCAGAACATGCGATCAAGCGTGCGCAACGCCGAATCGCGTCCGCTCTGAATCAGCGCGATTTCAGATGCCGTCTGGCGACTTGCTGCCGGCTGGCCTGCCGCGTCACGCGTCAATGTGGCGAACGCAAGGTCCTTCGACAGGCGATCGCTGATACCACCGGCGGCAATGCCGGCAACCACGCGGTACGTACCACCTGCCGGCAGCGTCCAACCAGCAGGTTGCGGACCAACGAGCCCCTGAAACACCGCAAGCACAGTCGCGTTCACCGCAGTGCCGTTGGTCGGGGTGTTGGGTGGAATGACTTTGGTCGGGGCGTTAGTTGCGGCGTTTTCATGGCCGCACCAGATCATTTTGAAGGCCTTGCCCTGATCCCAACCGGGCCGCGTACGACCCAGACGATACCCGTTCTCCTCGAAATATGTGAAGGATGCGGGTTGAGTCGGATCGTCAACACCTGATCCCGGGGAGCTTTCCGCGAACAGGTACGCAAACGCCATGTACGCTTTGGAAAAGAGATCTTTGCCCATGGTCTGGGTGGTTCCGGACACGGTCTGCGCGGGGTCACCCCAGTCAGGCCCGTCGATGCCCGATCCGTCGCCATCGTACGCGAGATACGCCGAACGCGTGCCGTACGTCGCATCAGAAGCCCACGGGTAGATCAGTTCGATGAAATCATCGTCCTTGTTCCTGTTCGGGTTGATCATCCCGTTCGCAACACCCGAGGTCGTGTGCTCAAACCCGGTTGCGAAACGGAAATCGTTGATCGCCTTGGCCGGGCGGTCAATTGCCGCATCGCGGTCCAGGTTCCCTGTGTTGATAACGGCGAAATCCTGCACGAGGTAATCCCAGTCAGGCGGGCAGGTGTAGTTGTACGTGGTGCGGTAGATATCTACACCGATCGCCATGCGGAACGCGGTGAGTTGAACTACCTCGGCGCGCAGGGTGGGGTCAACAACCCCGCGGCGTGCCGCCGCGTAGTTGGCCAGACCGTTCCCCGCCGCGGGGGAACCCGGCGTGGTGCCGTACGTGTCGGTGTACGGGATCACTACCTTGCCGTTAACGATGACCTGCGGGGGCAGCCACCGGCTGATTTCCGCGGTTTCCAATCGTGAGTACCCCACAATCGGATTGGCGGCGCCGTTGCTGTTGGACACGCAAAGCTTGTCCAGCATCACGTCATCCAGATTGTATCCGTACCGCAGATTTTCGTTCGAGCAGTACGGGTACGTTGCTGTTACGGGAGTTGGGTCGGTGGGAGAAGTGGGAAGCGTTGCATCCCAATCGCGGCATCCTACTGCGCCGCCCCACGCGGTGCCATACGAGCCCCAACCTTCCCGGTTGTCGCGTCCTCCGGTGCGCATAACCCGGCCACCGGGCCAGACGGCGGTACCGTTGTACCCCACGCGCCACATGTTGTCGAGCTGTGGCTGCCAGAAACGGCCGTACCGCGCGTGCTGCAAAACACCGCGGGTCGCCCGGTCAATCGCCTCGCCCGGTTGTTTCATTGGTTGCCCGCTTACCGTCCACGAACTTGGCAGGTAATTCGGCAAATTCGGGCTGGATGGCGCTGCGGAAGTGGTTGTTGCGCCTGCCAATCCCAGCAGCGCACCAACCATTGCTCCCAGACCAGCCCAGCCCTGCAAACGCAGATAGCGTGTTCTTTCCATTTGGGCCTCCACAGCGAGCGTGTTCCTCGCAGAAAACGCTCGCGTAAACTATACGTTAGAGATTCACACGCATCCCAACCTGGAACTCACGCGGATACAGGTACAGGAGCCAGTCATTGTCTCGCGCAAACCGCCGTTCAACCACATCTTCGAGCCTGCTGTCACCGACTTTGTATTTCTGATCGAATTTGCCGGTGCTGGGGTTCATCGTGGCCAGAAGAGCAATGTAGTCGCTCTGATTCCTCAGTGCGGCAATATTGAGCGTCTTCTGGTTGAACACGTTGCGCACGTCCACGTAGAAGCTCACGTTGCGTGAACCCATGCTCAGACCCTTGTTCAAGCGCACGTTGGTGCGGTACACGTCAACGAACCGAAGCTTCGTGGGGTTGCCGGTGTTGAACGGATCATAGTTCATCGTGCCGCCGCGGCTCCACGTCTGGTTCAACGAAAGGCTCCAATCGCCCCTCATCATACCCCAGTCCGACGGAGTACGGAGCACAATATTCGCGTTCAGCGACGGCTGCACTTCGGATTGCCCGGACGTGACGCGGTACGGGACGTTGATCTTGCCCTTGTTCCCGTTGACCGCCCCGAACGATGTGGTGTCGTATATCGTCTGGAAGCCCTCGTTTCCGGACGAGTACACCCGGTAATCCAACTGCAAAGAGGCGCCGAAGAACCGTCCGGCTACCTTATCCAGGCTGATCTCCATGCCGCGCGAAGTAGAAAATGCGCCGTTATGCACGAGATCGAGCGTGTTGCCGGTTTTTGCGAGGGTATCCCAGCCAACGCCCTGGAACGCCACGGGCATGCTGTCGTCGTCTTTCGAATAGCCTTTGACCCGAGCGACATACGTATTCCGAATCGACTGTTCAAAGCCAACTTCATACACGACTGAGCGCGCCATGTCGAGATTCGGATTCGACATCCCGCGGATTTCAGACCCACGGCTGCCGTTCTGGAAGCTTTCCGGAGAGTACCCGTACAACCAGCCGGCTTTCGGGGTGCTGTACATCCAGCCGAAGTTGAAGAAAAACTTGGTAGATGTGCCGACCGGATGACTGATGCCGAGACGTGGCGACAGCTTCCACTTCGTGGTGGCGGCTTTCTTCGGGAAATATCCGTCCGCGATTTGCGCGTACATCCATCCCGAGTCCTGCGCCATCGGCACGTTCGCCATGCGAACATTGCGGAGCCAGTCGTCTGGAAGAACCGTCATGCCCTGCGCTTCCAGCCAGGGAATCAACTGCGCGCGCTGGAACACCGCCGGCGCAAGAAGATCCGGCCAGAGGATATCGGCGCCGGAGTTGAAGCCGTCAATGCGCATACCAACGTTCGCGATCAGGCCTTCGTACTCCATTTTGTCCTGAACGTACGCGCCGAGCTGCCACGGTGACGTCTCGTATTGAACCCAGTGCCCGAGGCGGCCAAGGTCACGTGTCACGCGTCGGTAATCCTTGGTCAGATTGTTCAGGATAGCCTCGGCTCCCAACTTGATGCCGTTGTTGCGGTTCACCTGTGAGAATGCGTCAAACCGCAAACGGCTGTAATTGTACTTCGAGAAATCAGATGCATATCCGCCGCCGGTCAGAAGATACACGCCGGGAACGTCGGTGTATCCATAACCGGTGGTGCCTTCGCTCGGCCAGAAGCCCATCGGCCCTTCGTTTACGTAGATCGTGTTGCCCGCCGAGTCCTTGTTGACCAGTGCAATATTGCGGGTCGTATCACGGTGAGCGACGTGTTTGGCGTCAATTTTGCCCGTGAAGTACTCGTAACTCAGCGAGTAATACGTCGAGCGGGAGAGCGTGTGCGTAACCCGTGCACCAAGCCCCCAGGTTGTCTCTTTGTGCGGAACGTTAGACGCGAGGTTGTATTTGTTGAATGCTCCCCCTTCGCTTACGTCCTGCAACCGGTTGCACAGGAAGTTGTACAGTGAGTTCCCGCCATTTGAAGCACCTTCAGACGAGAAGAATAACTGCATGTCCTGTGTGCCGACATTACCGCCCACCGCATCGTTGCCGTACATCGTGGCTCTCGTCACCTGGTAGCTTCCCCGCAGTTCCAGCTTGATGGTCGGCAGGAGGCTCGATTTGAAGCCCAGGTCGATCCGCCGGTCAGTGTAGGCCTGCTGAATGGCCGGCACACCGAGCTGAGACCGGAGGTCCTTGAAACCGATGACCACGCCGGTGCGGGGGAGAACCACAAGCGGGGCCGTCAGGGCTGCGTCGATGTAGTAATCGCCCTGATTTGCGTAATCCACGCCGCGGTGCTGCCAGTCCCAGTACTCGATGAGCGCTGCCTTTGTCCATTTGCCCTTGGTGACGGTCAGCGTGCGGTCATTCGCCTGAGCGGCAGGCACTGCGCTGTTGAGTGAGGTCAATAGTGCGTCCCATCCCTGGAATATCTGCACGGAGGAGGCGGCATCCGCACTCGGAGAAATGTCCGTGAGATCAGTTCGGGGAAGCCAGATCGGTTTGTCCGAATCGATGATTTTGGTCCAGTTCCCGTTGGCGTCTTTCGCAAACAACCTTCCTCCGGCATCGGTGCCGGCAGGGCTGCGGTACAACAAACGGTCAAACTGATTGGCGTCGTACGCGCCCACACCGAAGTGTTGCTTCCGTGCAGGGATGTAACGGAAATCGCCCGAGAAATTGGGCTTTTCGCCCGGATCCCGTGTCACCACGTTGACAACCGCCGCACGGCTGAAATATTCCGCCGTGAATGCGCCTGTCAGAACCTGAACTTCCTGAATAAGCGCCTGGTTCATCGTGGTGTACGAACGGTTTTCAATCGGGTTGGTCTGCTGGAAACCGTCCACCTGGAAATTAATCTGGTCGGGTGAGCTTCCACGCACGCTGATCGTCGTTTTGTTCTGAATGTCAATACCGGCTTGAAAACCAATTGCATCCAGAAGCGTGTTGACCGGAAGCTGTTGCGCCTGTTCCGTCGTGACGGAGAGCTGGGTGGACGTTACGTCCTGTTGAACAATTGGACGTTGTGCCACGACGGTTACTGCGTCCACTTCGATCGTGGACTCTCTCAGCGAGAAATTCGCCTCCGTCGTCCGGTCCATGTTGACCGTGACGTTCTGCAGGCGAACGCTCTGGTACCCTACAAGGCTCGCTTCGACCGTGTACGTTCCGGGCGGCACCTGCAGAATGAAATACCGTCCGTCTGAATCCGTTGTTGCGCCGAGCTGGCGTCCCTGGATGAACACCGCTACACCGGGGAGCGGGTTACCGGACTGGTCGGATACTCGACCTGCGATTTTCCCGGTAAGAGCCGCCCAGGAAGTCGTGGGCAGCGTCCCCAGTGTCACGAGAAGCGCCATCAGCACGATGTGCCATTTGAACCGCTGTCTCATGAGAACTCCTCTCCTCTCACTTTGACGACCACAACCATTTGGTGAAACACAAAAACGCTCGTGCCTTTCGCATTACTCCTTTCTTGAAAAGACGTGGTGAGCGCAGGTTTGGGAAAATGGACGAAAGTTCGGGAAAGATGGCAGGAGTGTGGTCTGGTCGGGTTGCGCAGCGCGTGCCGTTGATTCGTTCAGGCACCGGCGCGGGGAGCGCCGAAGCAGGAACAATGTCATCGTGCGGACGCGCATGTTTTTGATCACTCCGAGCGGTTCTGAACTGGTTTCCTCGAACGGCCCCGAACAAGGTAGAAAGGGCACAATCGGAATAATGATGGCGTGCATTCCTGCGCGTGTCAAGGGCGAATGGGGTTTTTAATGTTTAATTCTTGGGAAAGTGTAAGAGCGGGGCCGTACAATCCGAACCCCTCAGCTTTTGGAACTCCTCAGGGAGAGAAAAAAGTGGACGAAGCGACATGATTCACTTGACAAACCCGATTGCCAGTCCTATACTTTAGCAAGCGTTGTTAGCACTCGCGTTACCTGAGTGCTAATATGTCGGACGAACTAACCGAACTCCTGTGATTTTCGTCATGAGAGGAGATCGCACATGAACATCAAACCACTGGGTGACCGCGTTCTGGTTAAGCCAATCGAAGAGAGCGAGCAGGTGCGCGGGGGGATCATCATCCCTGACACTGCGAAGGAAAAACCGCAACAGGGCGAAGTCAAGGCAGTCGGGCCGGGAAAACGCGGCGAAGACGGCACTGTGTGGCCCATGAACGTCGCGGTAGGGCAGATCGTGCTCTACGGGAAATACGCGGGCACGGAAGTGAAGATTGATGGCGAAGATTACCTGATCATGTCCGAAGGCGACATCTACGGCATCGTTGAGAAGTAATCGAGGAGATTCCCATGCCAAAACAACTCGAATTTGAAGTAGACGCCCGTGAGAGCCTTCGCAAAGGCTTGAACACACTCGCCGATGCGGTCAAAGTCACGCTCGGTCCCAAAGGGCGGAACGTGGTAATTGACAAGAAATTCGGCGCTCCGACCGTCACCAAAGACGGCGTTACCGTTGCGAAAGAAATCGAACTCGAAGACAAGTTCGAAAACATGGGTGCGCAGATGGTGAAGGAAGTTGCTTCCAAAACCTCTGACGTAGCCGGTGACGGAACGACTACGGCAACCGTTCTCGCGCAGGCGATTTTCAACCATGGCCTGAAAAATGTTACCGCGGGCGCCAACCCGATGGATCTGAAGCGCGGAATAGACGCTGCGGTGACGGCAGCGGTGAAGGCCATCAAAGAACAGAGCCGCCCGATTTCCGGCAAGGACGACATGGCGAAGGTTGCCGCAATCAGCGCGAACAACGACGAGGAAATCGGCAAGCTGATCGCCGACGCGATGGAAAAAGTTGGGAAAGACGGTGTTATCACCGTAGAAGAAGCAAAAAGCATCGAGACTACGCTCGACGTGGTCGAGGGGATGCAGTTCGACCGCGGTTACCAGTCACCGTACTTTGTCACCAATCCGGACACGATGGAGACGGAACTGGATGAACCGCTCATTCTGATTTATGACAAAAAGATCTCCGCGATCAACGACCTGCTTCCGGTCCTCCAGAAGGTGGCTCAGATTCAGAAACCGTTGCTGATCATTTCCGAGGAAATGGAAGGCGAGGCGCTGGCCACCATCGTAGTGAACAAGCTGCGCGGCACGCTGAAAGCGGCGGCGGTGAAGGCGCCCGGATTTGGTGACCGCCGCAAAGCCATGCTGGAAGACATCGCCACGCTTACGGGCGGACGTGTGATCAGCGAGGAAGCCGGGTTCAAACTCGAAAATGTCGTGCTGAGCGACCTCGGACGTGCGCGCCGTGTGATCATCGACAAGGACAACACGACGATTGTCGAAGGCGCGGGATCACGCGAGGCCATCAGCGGCCGGATCAAGCAGATTCGGCGACAGATCGAGGAAACCACCAGTGATTACGACCGCGAAAAGCTGCAGGAAAGGCTCGCGAAACTCGCCGGCGGCGTTGCGGTTGTCAATGTTGGTGCTGCCACGGAAGTGGAGATGAAGGAGAAGAAGGCGCGCGTTGAGGATGCACTGCACGCGACGAGAGCAGCCGCTGAAGAGGGTGTTGTGCCGGGTGGTGGCGTGGCGCTCGTCCGAGCGGCTTCTGCGCTGGATACTCTCGAGCTCACCGGCGATCAGAAAATCGGTGCGGATATTGTTCGGCGCGCTCTGGACGAACCTCTCCGGTGGATTGCTCTGAACGCGGGCCAGGAAGGCTCAATCGTAGTCCAGAAGGTGAAGGAAGGCAAAGGAGCGTTTGGCTTCAATGCCCAGACCGAGGTGTACGAGGACCTGTACAAGTCCGGTGTGATCGACCCGACCAAGGTCGTGCGCACCGCCCTGGAGAATGCGGCGAGCGTTGCGGGCCTCATGCTCACCACGGAAGCAACAATCACCGACATTCCCGAAGAAGAGAAGGCTCCCGCGGTGCCCCCGGGCGGCGGGATGTACTGAGATCATCACTGCGAACCTCCACGAACGGAAGCAGGGCGCGGCCGAAAGGTCGCGCCCTGCTTCTATCTTGCCGCTCGCACCCCGGGCAAACGGATGAACTCGGTGGTCACTGGCGGCGGGTCAGTTCTCAGGCCTTCTACCTATCTGGGCACGTAGCCTTCATTAATCACCGCCTTCCGCGCGGCTTCAGGTTTGAATTTCGCCTCGTCCACTTCAAGCGTTGCCTGCTTCTTTTGCAGGGACACCGTGACGCGTTCGACGCCGGCGACATTGGACAGAGCCGTAGTGACCGCTTTGACGCAATGCTGACACGTCATGCCCTCGATGTTTATCGTGTACGTTGCCAATTTCAATCTCCTTCCGAAATCCCGCAGGTCCATCAAATAGAACAATGTCGGCCCGGCTCTTCGTTCCGGGACACATGACAAAAGGAAAGGGGCGGCTGGCACCGCACCCGCTTCATCGAGATTCCGGTTTGATCTGCTAGACGAAATCGGCTAATTGCACAGGCATTCCTGTCTCCAGAGAGCGGTTTGCCGCCATCGTCACATGGTGGGCGTGGAACGCCTGACCGTAGTTGCAGCGAATCAGTGCAGGGTCCTTTTTCATCACGGCCTCCACAAAGGCCCGATCCTCGATTTCGAAGATGTTGTCTTCGCCGCGCACGTCCTCTGTCTCCAGACGGGATTTAGTCGCTTTGAGACTCATGTTCCAATCCCGGTATGAGAGAACCACTGACGGGCTGAACACGTCCAGTCCGACCCCTCCTCCCGCCTTGAGCGAACATGCCGAGTTGATGGAACCAACGGCGCCGCTTGCGAACTTGAGCGTCACGGCAGTCGCGTCCTCAACATCATACCCTTCCGGTGGGTCTGCGTGAGTCCCTTTTGCCCCGACGGCGTACACTTCTGTCACGCGTCCCGCAAGATAGACGATGGCGTCAACGATGTGGGTCGTCTGTTCCACGAGTTGACCGCCGGATTGCGCCTTGCGGTACCACCACGGTGCTCCCGGTGTTCCCCCCAGCCAATGGCCTTCCAGAGTCGAAATCCTGGCTCCCGCGAGCAGTTCTTTTCCTCTCTGGAGGCTGCGCCGGTAACGATTCATGTACCCGACCGCCGTCATCACTTTCGCGCGGCGCACTTTGCCGAGGATGTTGGTTGCCGTGTCGAGATCGTTGCTGATTGGTTTTTCCACGAAGAAGGGTATTTTGCGTTCGATGCAGGCGAGTTCCGGCGCGCCGTGTACGTGCGGAGGCACACAAATATAGACCGCATCCATCTGCTCGGTGTCGAGCATCTTCAGCCAGTCGGTGAACACCTTTGCTCCGGTGTCCGCCACAAGGCGAGCGGCACGTTCCTCCTGGACGTCAGAAAACGCCACAAGCTGGACGTCCGCCATTTTCCTGAGCCCAGCCACGTGTGCTCCGGCAATGCCTCCGGCGCCGATGAAACCGATCTTCAGCGACATTTCGAGTCCTTTCCTTACGCTGCGGGGGTCTTTGTGAAAGAGAACTACCTTCTCCGATTCCACTCAAAAGAAAGCACCCTTTCTCCGCCGGGAGAAAGGGTGCTTGCGGTGGAACGTTGCCAGATTACCATTTGCCCGGTTCGATCGCCCCGTGCTGCGCCCAGGTTTCTATCGTGTGCTGTTCCGAGATGTTCCGGATGCCCTCCCGTCTGGCGATGGCGAGGAATCTCTCCAACAGGGCTTTGCGTTCCTCGGCTTTCTCCGGAACATCGGTCATTTTTCGGATTCGAACATAATGCATGGGCAGATGCGCCAATTCAACGCGTTCTCGCACAGCTTCTGATTCCGCAAGCGCTTCAGCCTCGTACAGCAGTGCGTCGCCGCGCTCGATCACGTCGTCGGTAAGGTGCGGATTTGTGATGTCGCAGAAGATATGCATGTGAATGTTCGGGTCGGCAACTGGTTCATGGATTACCCTGACATACTCCCGAACCTTGCCAGCGGCTTTTCCGTACACGCCATCGATGAACTCGTCCCGGATCCGGTTCTCATCCACGCTGGGGTTCCAGAGCAGTTTGGCCAGCACGTAGGCGCGCATCTCCGCCGCCTCGCCGCCGCCGCCCGGTGCGTAGCTGCCCTGTTCGAACAGGCCGACCACGTTGTGGCGGGCGAAGAAACGGACGTTCGCGCCCAGAACCTTGAAATTCGGCCACGGCATTATGTAGTTGTGGAAGTTCGTGACGTAATCCCACACATACAACCGGTTCGCGATTCTGCTCCATTCGCGGATATCCTCCGCGAATTTCTGGTTCTCCGGGCACTCGGATTCCAGTGGGTGGGCAAAGCAGCACTCGATTGAGCAGAGACGAATTATGACGTTTTGGCGGGGCTTCAACGTCTTCGGTGGCTTGCGGGAATACCAGTACGCGAGGGTATCAATTGCCACATGCGGCGCCTCGTCTTCAATCGCCTCGGCAACCTTGTTCACAAACTGGAGAATACTTCCCTGCGGTGTACCTTCCCGTTCGTCGATTTCGCGGCATTTCGCGCACTGGCAGGGATTCGTCCAGTCATTCTGGCTTACGCTGAAAATGGTGGCGTCGGGCATCGCTTTGATCCACCCGCGCACCCCCTCAATCACTTTTTCCAGCACCTGCGGATTCGTCAGACAGAGCTGCGGCCGCTCAGAGATACGTTTGCCGTCAATTTCGCTGTACCACTCGGGATGCTCGTCAAAGTACTTCGCGACGGGCAAGAGCGTTTCGAACGTGTGCACGAATGTGCCGTATCTGACCTTCCCGCCGTGCCGGGCCATGAGGCTGGCGCTGTTGGAATTCGCGAGGTTTCGCGCCGCCCAATCGCCGTCGAACGCCTCTGCGAAAAACGGCTCCCGGTACTCCAAAAGTGGCTTCTCCCTTGTGTCCAGAGGTTCCACCGTCAGGGTCTCCACGCGCGGGATTCGGGAGACTTTTGCGGTGAACCAACGGCACCCCAGTATCTCAAGGAACCGGTACACCCCGTACAGGGTCCCCCGTTGACGCCCTCCTGCTATGACGATGCGCTCGCCCACCGTTTTGACCAGCAGCTCCTCAGACCCGAATGCGCCGAAGTCGACGCCGGGAAGCAGGGCCTCGGTGTGACGGCCTGCGCCGACCGCGATTTCCTTCTCCGCGACAGGCACCCCGTCATCGAGCAAGGGGAAATGGGCTCCCGTCATTTCCTCGAGGAAGCGCTGCAGCTCGGTTGCGGCGTGCATCTCCGAGCGCGATGCCTGGGACGACAGGACGATGACGTAGTTCGTGCGCCCGTGTGAACTCAGAACCATGATTCACCTCCATTGCGAGTTCTTTCCGAGATGAAATTGGAAATTCTCCACGAAAACATGTGCCATACTCGACGGTTTGCCGCGAGAGCGCCCAGCGAAAGCATCAGCGCCGCGAAAAGGACGACGTGGGTGCTGATCGAGGCACCCGGTGACATTGCCGCGACCGCGCACGCCACGTACCCCATCACGAGCGCACCGTTTGTCCAGACGGGCTTCCAGTCGTACGCGACCGGGAATTCCCTCCGCCCGCCCGCGTAGTAGAGCATCGTGCCTGCGCACGCAGCGGCTACGTTTGCAAGAATGACGCCACCTATTCCCCAGTACGGAGTCACTAACGCGTTCAGGACTATTGCCACGGCACCCGTGAGGACGCCGCCCGAGGCGAAGTAGTGAGTCCGTTTCGCGTAAATGAACTGCGTGGTGAAGGGGTAGGACAGAACCTGGATGAGCAACGGGAGAATGCAAAGCCCGACCAGCGGAACGGCACTCCGGTAACTTTCGTGAATCGGGAACCAGACGAT
>ENA-UOWE01003248-UOWE01003248.1-activated-sludge-metagenome-genome-assembly--contig:-NODE-3248-length-16825-cov-67.860346_pt1 | contig 16825 bp, 20 predicted proteins | sample MGYA00249841_ERZ761562 | MGnify/ENA primary metagenome ERZ761562 (study PRJEB28883, sample SAMN05720200) | activated sludge metagenome | isolation source: Anaerobic digester | place: Japan... | reverse complement strand
ACAGATTGCAGCAGATCCGGTAGAACACAGATTGCAGCAGGTCCGGCAGCATGCGGATTATGGTTGATCTGCCGGCGGTGCTCCCCCGGTATCGCTTACAGTAAATTTGCCGGCGCCGCTCCCCCGGTACTCATACCAGGTCGCACGCTTCGGGCGGCATCCACTTGGCATCACGCCCTTCCCACTTGATGTTGCAACCTATGGGATTGGTAACAGGTACGCTGATCTGACGGTTCGAAGTGAGCTCCTCCAGAACCCTGTCAAGGTCATTGACCGTTATACGTGAGGCATCTCTTGGCGAGTCAACAGCCCTGCCGGTATAAACCAGCACCCGGTCACGGTTGAAAACAAAGAAGTGCGGCGTTTTGAGCGCACCGTAATCTTTTACTACCGTCTGCTCCCTGTCATGCAGGTATTTCCACGGGAAATTGTGCTCCTTCATCCTTTTAATCATGTTCGGGAAGCTGTCCTCCTCATAGGTGTGCTCACTGTTGGAGTTGATGCCAATAAAAGCAACCCCTTTTTCACGGAATTTCTCCGCTGTTGCCCTCGTCACCTCGTCGGAACCGGTCACATACGGACAGTGGTTGCATGTGAAGAAAATCACCAGGAAAGGATGATCATTAAAGTCTGACAGGCTGTATTCCCTTCCGTCAGTGGCAGGAAGCCTGAAATCTATAGCCTTCTGGCCGGGTTGAAGTGTATAACTCATATCACTGCTTGATTTACGGTTGATTATTCATTCTTTTTTGCTAAGATAATGACCGCAACCGGTTTTTCAAGCTCATGACCCTCGCCGGTGATGATATGCATTACCTGTTACCTGTCGAGCCAATCGTTCTCTTTAAGGATCGAGAGTCCTTTGATTATTATACGGTTCAGACTTTCCGGCGGCCTGTTGAACAGACCAACATACAGCAGATCCTTCTCCGGGACCGAGAAATGAAACGCCTTGAATCCTCCCTGATCTCCGGTGTGATACACAAACTTCACCCCGAATTTGTTGGCCTGCCCCAGTATCTGCTCCTCACCGATGAACCAGCTGTAACCGATGAAAGGTGGCTCATCTCCTGCCCAGGCATCAGGCCGGCAGATTGTCCTTGACTTGTTGGTGAGTTCCGCACCGAGGAAGAGATTCTCTCTGATGGCCTTCTCATACAATGCAAGCCCGGTCACCGAACTCCAGACACCTCCGTTACCAGCCGCCGCGAATGTGGGAAACTCACCATAGTCATGTTCCGTCCATACGCCGTTCACCATCTCATATGCATGCGATACACCTGTCTCAGGGTGAGGTCCGTCAGTGATGGTGCTCGTAGCCATCCCGGCAGGCTTGAAAATCCTTTCAGCAATGAAATCCTGCCACTTCTGACCGCTGACCTTCTCAATGATCAGTGCAAGGGCATTATAAGCGGGGTTGGAATATTCATACCTGCTGCCAGGCTCAAAAACAAGATCCTCTGCCTGCGTCACCGGAGCCCAGTTCTCGTAATCTTTCGCAGTGAGGAAAAACTCGGGGTTCTCACTCACCGGCCTGTTGTCAGGGAGTCCTGATGTATGGGTCAGCAGGTGCATTATCGTCACCCTGTCTGCTATTTCCGTGCTTTTAAACTCGGGGAAGTATTTGCTCAGGGGATCATCAACCGAGAGCTTCCCTTCTTCCTGGAGAATCAGTATCCCATTGGCTACGAAGGTCTTGGAGATAGAACCCAGATTAAATATGGTGTTTTCGGTGATCTTTTCCCCGGTCACTATGTCGGCTATGCCGAAGCTTTTTGAATATGCGATGCTGTCTCCTTTCATGACAAGGAGCGCACCGCCGGGTTCACCGGCTGCAAATTCGGATGCAAGCAACGAATCAAGCGATGTAAACATGGTCTTTCCGGTTTGTTTTGTTGAACATGAAACTGCCAGCAGGCAGACCGACAGGAGCAAGGCTGTTCTCATTTAATTTGTTTTTTGGATAATGTTATGCTTAACGACTCTATCCCCGGGGTTAACCGCCCCCCCCGGTGCAATTCTGAGGAGATAGTTCACTTTTCCGTCAGCCGGTTGTATTTACGCATTATCTCCAGCGTCTTCTCAACGGGCAGCGCCTCAATGATCATGCCGTTCCTGGCCCTGGTGGACTCAGCAGCAAAGAGCGAGTTGATGATTGCCTCCTCGGTTGCTTCCGCAGCAGCCTGAAACAACAGGTCCATCTCATCATTTCTGATCTCGCGCCACTGCTCGTACATCGAATCGGAAGAGTAGGGGATACGGAGTTCTTCAGCCGTGGATACTGCGATTATGTAATCGCCGCTGCCGTTCGAGCCTGATGATCCTGTCCGCATCATGCCGGCAAAAGCCCTGGAAGCCAGCCTTTTCAGATTCCTGGAGGTGAGGGGCGCGTCGGTCATGACTACAATCATACATGACCCGTCTTCCTTATATTCATTCACGGTGTTTTTGAAGCTGTAACGCCCGAGCTCCTGACCTACAGGAACCCCGTTTATCTGTAGTATCCCTCCGTAGTTTGTCTGCACAAGCACACCCACCGTATAGCCTCCCCTGACGGCAGGAAGCACCCGCGACGATGTGCCTATCCCTCCCTTGAATCCGAAACATACTGTTCCGGCGCCGGCGCCAACATTACCTTCGGCAACAGGACCGCCTGCCGCATTCCTGATCGCCTCCAGAACATGCTCCATGGTGACATGCCTTCCCCGGATGTCATTGATCCTGGCATCACTGGTCTCGCCGACAACTGCGTTGACACTCATCACCCGCTCATTGCCGGGCTGCGAGAGGGTATACTCAATCACTGCAGCAACAGCGGTCGCCACATTAAGCGTGTTCGTCAGCACTATCGGCGTCTCCAGGTTGCCCAGCTCTTCTACCTGCGTGTATCCGGCCAGCTTGCCGAACCCGTTGCCCACGAAGATACCTGCCGGGACCTTCTGCTGAAAAATGTTTCCCTCGTGGGGAAGGATGGCTGTGACTCCCGTTCTTACCGAGTCGCCCTCCCACAGTGTCACCTGACCCACCTTTACGCCGGGCACATCCGTTATGGCATTGTTGCTTCCTGTACGCAGTATACCGATCTCTATTCCGTAGTCTCTGGCTCTCTTCATCTGGGCATATGTGTTATGATGGTTCAGTACCGGCAGCATCAGCAATATTGCAGCCACTGTACTGATAATTTGTCTGTTATTCATCATTTCCGTATTCGCTTACTGTTCTTCAGTGCGGTCAAACACCTTTTTCCCGCCTACCCATGTCTGCTGCACCTTCATATCATATATCTCAACAGGGTCGATGGCGGTGATGTCACGGTCAAGGACCACGAAGTCGGCCAGCTTGCCCGGCTCCAGTGTGCCTTTGAAATCCTCCTCGAACGAGGCATAGGCAGCATTGATGGTATATGCCTTCAGCGCCTCCTCAACGGTGATCTTCTGTTCAGGTATCCAGCCGCCGGGGTTCATACCGTCAAGTGTCCGGCGTGTTGCGGCAGCATATATCCCTTCAAGAGGCGTTGCAGGCGCAACGAACCAGTCGCTCCCGAAAGCAAGGGTTGCTCCGCTGTCAAGCAGCGAGCGGAACGCATATGTTGTTTTGGCCCGCTCCGGCCCGATGTACTCTTCGGCCCACCTGCCGTCATCAATGGCATGATATGGCTGCATGCTTGCAATCACCTTCAGTTTCCCGTAACGCTCAATATCAGCAGGAGCAATGTGCTGTGAGTGCTCAATCCTGAACCGCCTGTCACGGTCACCGTTCTCAGCGGCAACACGCTCGTAAATATTCAAAAGGGTGTTTATTGCGCGGTCGCCGATCGCGTGGATTGCCACCTGCAAACCTGCCTTGTCAGCAGCTGAAACCCACGTGTAAAGGTCTTGCTCACTGTTAACGAAAAGTCCGGTGTCAGTCGGTAGATCGGTGTACGGTTCGAGGAAGGCTGCCGTATGTGATCCGAGTGAGCCGTCAACAAACCCCTTCACACCACCGGTGCTTAACCACCTGTCGCCACGCCCGGCACGCTCAACCTGTTCCTTCATATCCGCCCAGCGACTTATCGTCTGCAGGTAGTAGATGCGTGTTATCTGTCTGCCGCTTGCGCGAACGCGGTCAAGGCCGTCAGCATAGGCTGCTGCGTCAAGGGCATGCACCGAAGTGACCCCGTTGGAGGCCAGGTACTTCATGGCGGCAACCAGTGCCAGGTCTGCCTCTTCGGCCGACTGCTCCGGGATTTTGACGGAGATCAGATCCATGGCATTGTCCTTGAAAATGCCGGTCAGCTCGCCGCGTGCGTCTCTCTCTATAGTCCCTCCGGTGACATCCTTTACCTTGCGATCAATGCCGGCAATCTTCATTGCCAGAGAGTTGGCCAGTGCCATGTGACCGTCAAGGCGCGAGACAAAAACCGGATGATCAGAGGTTACGGAGTCAATCCATGACCTTGCGGGAAGGCTCTCCCAACCCATCCCGTCCCAGTCGCCTCCGAGTATCCAGGTCCCGGGCTTCTGTGTGGCGGCAAACTCCCTGATTCGTTTTATGAACTCCTCCGGAGTGGAGGCATCACGGAGCTGCACAGAGGCAAGATTGGACCCTCCCTGCAGCAGGTGAACGTGCGTGTCAATGAATCCCGGGACAACAAACATGCCGCCGAGGTCAATGAGTGTGCCGGATACGGATCTGTGCTTCATCACTTCGCGGTTGCTGCCAATGGCAACAATGGTATCACCAGAGACCGCCATGGCCTCCGCAAACGGCTGATCCGCATTCCCCGTCCAGATCCTCGCATTGGTTATAATCATATCAGATGTTTGAATTGAGTTGTTGCATGAGATGGCAACCAGTAACAAGATGATGGCTGCAGGGAAAAGTGCTCTTTTCATACATGGCATGATTTAGGAGTCGGTTTCGGGATAATGCTTTTCCTTAAACTCATTGAGAAGCGGAATGGCCTTCTCAAGGTTTTCTTCAAGAATATAGAGATCCATGACCGGCGGCACGGCTCCCAGGTATCCGAGCCCCGAGTCATTCTTAATCAGACTCTTTATGCCGGTCTCTTCAAGCATCTCCATCAGCAGGAGGGTAGTGGGTTCCGGGCCGGCGAATACCCTTATCAGTTTTTCTTCGTTTTCCATAATGTGTTTTTTTGTAGGTTTATCCGGGTAAAGGGTGCCTCCCCTGGTCAGACACGAGACACCGAACGAAAGAAAGATACCTGTCCAGCCCACCGCCTTTCGCAGAGAAAGATATGAATAGAGCTGTTTCGTATGGGCTGTTTTAAGTTCCATAAAATCAGTAAACTCATGCCAGACCGGCTGCACCCGGGGATGCCTGCGACAGCTGGTCTGCTCTGATCGGTTAAAGTACAATAATTATTCATATCCGGTTCAGGGTGAAACAAAAAATCCCGTAGCGCCGGCTACGGGATTTCTGTGAATTCCAGCATGGTTTATTGCCGGATTCAGATTAACATTTTTTGCTTAACAAGTATTGAATGAATGATTTACTCTCTGAACAGGGTGGATCACAGCAGCAAATATGATAGCCACTGCTGAGGTGTACATGATATCCCTGTCGGTCTCCGGGGCATAGATGCCGGAATTATCAAGGTTCCTGATGGTAATCCTGTTGAAACTGCAATCAAAATCCCGGACAGGATGAATACAGCTATTCAGGACTTTAATGATGAATGCTACTGTTATTAGCATCGTGACCCTCAGGGTTCTGCCGATGCTTTTTCTCATCGGTCCGGCGTATCTGTTTACAGTAAGTCTCATATCACTTTTCATTCAGGAATTCAGTTCATTGAAGAGCGCGATCCCCTTTTCGTCAAAGGTGCAGTTAAGCCATTCGTTGTTGATCTCCGCACCACTTTTCCGGTAGAAACTGATGGCCGGCTCATTCCAGTCGAGCACCTGCCATCGCACACGCTTGCAGTTCTCTTCCCAGGCCTCCCGCATCACCCGCTTCATCAGAGCTTCACCGATTCCCCGTTTCCGGAATTGCTTGCTGATAATGATATCCTCGAGGTAGAGCGATTTTCCCACCCAGGTGAAATAGGCGAAGAAATACAGGGCCATCCCCACTATGCCGTGATCTGCACTCTCCGCCACGAAACAGCGGAAGTAATCCCTCTCCCGGCCCATCTGCTCCACCGTGTTGGTAACGGCTTCAGGAGCCCGCTCATACTCTGCCAGTTCATTTATCAGGGCCAGGATTGCAGGAAAATCCTCTTCGCCAGCTCTTCTGATATTTACTTTCATACGCTTGTCTGCTTTTTCAGGTAATGAATCCTGTCAGGCTTTACTGCCTTTTATGAGAGCTTTCATCTCATTGAAGTGATATACCCTGAAGCCAGGTTCTTCGATACTCGCGGCAGCAATCATGGCCTGTGCCACGTTAAGGCCTTTTATGGGTTTGTACTTCGCCGGGAAGAGAAAAGAGAGCAGAGGAGTAAAAATCTTCGAGATCTCTTCCGCCAGGCGGAACTCATTCCGCTTGCCCATAAGCAGTGAGGGCCGGAAAACGGAAACGGAGGGGATGCCCATCAGCGCAACGGCCTCCTCAACCTCACCCTTGAACCTCAGATAGAAGTTGCTGCTCTTTGCCGATGCCCCTACTGAGGAGACAAGCGCAAAGTGCCGGCAGCCGGCTTCCAGAGAATGACGGGCCGCGTTCACGGGAATGTCATGGTCAACCTTCCGGTAGGCATCCATGTTACCCTTTACCTTCTTCCGTGTGGTGCCAACAGCACAGAAGACTGCATGACTGCCGGCCACAGCAGAGCCGAATGCAACCGGATCATTAAAGTCGATGACAAACACCTCAGCACCCGGCGGGATGTTTTCAGGCATTCTCCTGGTTATAAGCCGCACCTTCGCATAACGACTCTCTTTTGCCAGGAGCTCTGCCAGGTGACCGCCGATCAGTCCGGTGGCACCTATTACAGTTGCTGTAGAAGTAGTGGCAACCAGAGGTAGTTCTTCCCTGAGGACCGGTTCACTTTTCTCGTATAATACCGGGTTACCAGTGAGCAACATGTCTTCAAGCTTCTTCACGGCCGGACAACTGTTTGTTTTTTCGGTCCCGCAATATAGCGGTTAGATTACTTGTTTGTCAGAAAACTATTTTTTTCTTCGTGACGGTATTGCCGTCTGAATCAGTTGTCGTCTCTTCAACTACCTTATAGTCAGGAGTGAGGAGTTTCGGCATGTAAATTCCGAAAAGAATGAATATCACTCCTGTCACGGCAGCCAGACCACACTCCGCAAAGGGCTTGCCCTGTCCTCCCGGTTCTCCGGTGATTAACATGGTCACGGATATTATTATTGCAAGTCCTCCGCAAAATGTTATCCAATGATAATGCCGTAACTGGCGCGTTGCCACCAGGCAGAGTAAGATTAAAGGTAGTATGGTCAGGTACAAATTCTCAAACGTGAGTATACAGGCAATGTTGATTGCCGCCAGCAGCACCATGAATATACTGTTTATTACCCCGTACTTTTTAATTCTTTCCGGTTCCGGAATGTACTGCACGATTTTGGCTATGGGTTTGTGTAACCTGGGATCGTTGTATGAGGAATAGATGTCCATGAAGACATCCTCCCTGGGTTTGCCGGCCATAATCTCACGCCTGGCAAGCTCGGTGACCTTTTGTCTGTCGAATTTCATGGCTATATTTTACCTTAATCCCAAATCTCCAGTTAACCGGATTGAAATTTATTATCCGGCTTGAATTATCAGTTTCCCAATCAAGCATGGAATATTCTATTCCACCTAAACCTTGAGACAAACCAAATCTTGAAGAAATAAAATACGTCAATTCTGGTATAATCTCAACCTTGAATAAATCAAAATCAGAGCTTTCTTCATATACTCTGCTGTAAGGCAATAAATATTGATCAGCTATGATAATATGATCATTAGTGTTTTTAAAAAAAACTTCCGGCAATCGTGGTGTTATAATCAGACTTAACCTTTCCATAGCTTAATTTCAAATTCGCATTAGCGTATAGTTTATTCATAACCGGATAATAATATCCCAGATAAATGTTTGGCAGAAAAGCATTTGATTTTGTTTCCATGACTCCATGTTGAAGGAACATGTTAATCATCATTGTAGCATTTCGGGACTCTTTAGCCCAATAATAGTCAAGCCCGACACCAACTACCAATCTGTCTGTCATAAAATAACCAACTGCTGTTCCTGCATTCAATTCTTTAATCTGTGACACAATTTGATTTGTTGTCACTCCATTTTCCGTTGTTGTTTTTATGAAGTTACCATCAAAAGGTTATCCGGGGGTTCTTCTTACTGATTATAGTGAATATATCTTTTTTCAACGGAGCTTTCGCAAATAAATGAAATACCATCATTATAAAGAGCTATATATTCCGCATAAACCCTGTTCGGTTTTGGTTCATTGTAATGATTAATGATTACCAGTTTACCATTATCTAAAAAGCTTTGGGCTCCGGCATGATCCCACCAGTCCTTTTCATTGTGGTAAGATTCATATAAAACTCCATCAAAGGCATCAGCTTCTACCACAAGGTTTTTTGCCATACATTTCAATCCCCTGGAATGAGCATAATTAAAAAGTTCCTGATAATATGCTATTCCTTCTGATTCAGAAACATTAATTCCGTATTCACTTTTGGCATCATCATCAAAGAACCAATCCATATTATCAAATTCCACCCAGTCACAGCCCCATTCGACAAGTTGGTCGATTCTCGCTTTCATAATCAAAATGAGGTCTGCAGTAACCTCTTTGACAAAGTATTCACCTTCCCATTCTGCCCATTGTTTACTAACCAGAAAGGGTTTCATGGCAGTAAAATCCTCTCTCCAGTCCTCTCCGGTTCCTATACTGATGTATCCGCCTACTTCATTATTATTAACTTTGATTTCAGGAATTCTTTCAGCTATTCCCTGCCCGAAAGGGTCGATTAAAACGTATGCATTTCTTGCTTCCTTTATTATATCATCAATATTATCAGGATCAAAATTCTCACTATATGCCTGATTATATATTGGAATGGCCTGACTATTCCCATGTGGTTTAATTGCATCATCCTTATCACAAGACAAAACAATAAAACTAATAAGGAGGATCAGCATATTCCATTTATCAAATAGTCTTCTATGGTTTGCCTTTTGTAATGTCATCATCACTTTCATCACACTATGGTTTTAATTCTTATAATATGATGCCTGCCCCGCTCAGGCAGGGGACCCCACATAGCGGTTTTCAAGATGTTTTGGAGTCCGTTTGTCTTTCTCAGGCTTTGGAAGGATAATCTCTTTATCGTCCCGGATAGCTGCGATAACAGGTTTTATACGTTTGGGAGCCTTGCGCAGAACCATGTTTATTAAAAAGCTTACTGCGGCTTGTCCTTTTTCCCTTCTCTTGCCAGATAGATAAAGACAAGTATTATCCCGATTACGTTAAGTCCAACTCCGAGACCCAATAAAAAGCCCTGGGTAAAATCTCCGAAAGCACTTGACACGACACTGTCAAAAAAATCTTTTGATACATAAAGTACATTACCCAGGACAATAAGCGTAATTCCTGTTTTTAAGTTTTTCATTTCATCCCCCCCCTTTATTTTAAAACACATTAAACTCTATTTTATCAATCGTTCCTTTGTAATACTCAAAACCACCTTCCGGCAAATGCCACATAACTTTCACTTTTTCGGAAATTTTTAAGTTGCCCTGGTTTTTATAGCCATCTACAATTACCGAGAACTTTACTTTCTTATAGCTGTTTTTGCCGGTTGTAAAATACCGGTCGAATGTTTCAAAATGTGTAAACAGCCCCTCTTCGTCAAAGTAGAATGTCCCTGAAACCTCAATCCCATTGTCTGTGAGTGTTCCCCGAACTGAATAATTGTCTGTCCGTTCCCATTTTACATTATCCAAAAGCAGGTATCCCGGAATAAGCATAAACTCACAGAATGTCGTTATCAGTGCTGACTGAGCGACCTCTTTACTGTTATCAAAAGCTACCTTTATCAGATTCAGCAGCTTCCCGTTCATTTCGCCATATCCATCACGATATAAGTCTCGTGCTGCCACCGGCATGGTTAAAAATTTCATATAGGCCACCCTTGCTATAGGCTTCACGGAATTGAATTGTGTTGTATGAAGTTTTCCCCAATCTTTGCCTGGTGACATTTTTAACCAGCTCTCACTCCAATGCACATCAGCATTTACGGGAACAGGTGCATTAATGTATCCGCAAACCCTAAGATACTTTTTCAAAAGCTCAGGCAGCTCTGTGATTAATTCTTCGGTAAATACTTCAGTCTTATGACCTTTATTCCTTTCAATCAGTTCGGCTTTATCTTTTATGAAAACTCTTTTCATCATAAATAATTGATTATAGTAGAGTGATGCCTGACATGCTCAAACCGGGGCGCTCACATGGTTGAAAATTACATACATACGTGTTTGTACATTTAATTCATGCGGGTTTCACAATTCATTCTTCTATATGACCAATACTATTTGTTATTTACAGAATACTGTTGACGTATTGATTTCAAAAGTACTACCACCAACAGTAACACACCGTAGAAAAAGTAAAACGAATGCAGCCAATGGAAACCTTGCAGGAAATAGACTTCCATGTAGATCCAGATAATAAGTGCGAAGCCTGTATAAACCGACCATGACCACGACCAATGCATGTCCGGATATATATTTAACATCTGAGCTAACTTACAATCCTTTCGTTTTAATAGTCCCCAAACGACAAAAACCGGCATCAATCCAAGTACAACAAACAAAATCAGCCCGGGTATAAGAAAGTTTTTAAAAGGCGAATGTTGCAGAATTAATTCGGGGGTCATTCCCATCCACCCTTCGGGGAAAAGTAAAAAAGCTCCTCCGCCAAATAATGCTCCAACTGAAAGGAAGAGCAAAAGCCCAACTAACAGATTTCGAGCTTTCATTTTATATATATTTTAACTGGCCGGATGATTTTTGCTAATAGGCACATAATCAATTAATTATAGCACTTATTCCAGGAAAGGTAATCCATCCTGATAATCAGGCAGTTCTGAGCAATCATTTGAAAAAATACCTGACTATTGATAATAAGCTGGTATAAAAATAACCATGCTGGATTTAAAGTGCGGCAGAAAAGGAATTACATTTTTGTGACTTTTTTATTCCAACACATTAAATTCTATTTGGGTAGTGTGTCTCATTTTTGTTTCGTACTCATTATAACTGTTCTGCTAAAGAATATCATCGGTTGTTCACATATTTCAAATCCGATATTTTCCATTTTTGAAATAATACTGTTGAATGTGCTTTTTGAAACGTGAAGTTTTTGTTTTAAGATGTCAAGCATCCCTTTTTGCAGGTCAGCAGCAATAACTTTTCCGTTGTTATCAAGTAATTTTGCAATTTCTAATGTAAAGTACCCTGGCCCACAGCCCAAATCAAGAACAGTCATACCCGGGCGGACATAGCTTTTCAATAAACTGTATGATTTCGCTGTTTAATTCTTCTGAATATTCCATGGGCAACGAATGAGTGGCGTTTTTCCAGAGCTTAGCGGTTAAGTGCTTAACATTTTTTTCTGCCACTTCTATAGCCTTAACAGAATTATGAACACCACTATTATCAGCAAAAGCGGCATATACAGGGAATTCCCATTTTTGCATTTGTTGCTCGCTTATCATTTTTGGCACAGGTAATTCTGAAGAATAATAATTTGCTCCTTCGTCAATCATTTTAGCTACAGGGTCGGTTGTATCAATGGTTTCCGAACCGCTTATTTCTTTCAATAATCCCTGTCTCCACTTTTTGGGCAAAAACCGCATATTGTAGGGTATAGATTTTAATACGATAATTAGTTTTATCATCTGAAATGTGAAAACAGGCTCAATAAGAATCAAAGAGGCTACCTTTTGAGGATATAATGAAGCGTAATTAGCAGACAACCAACCTCCAAACGAATGTCCAATTATGTGCGCTTTTGTCAGATGAAGATTTTCTATCGTTTCATTTATCCATTTCGCCTGGTCAGAACTGTTTTTTATCGGACTCTCTTGCTCACTCAATCCCACATCTCCCAATGCATCAAAAGCGTACACAGTTCTGTTTTTATGTAAACCGGGAATATTAGCATACCACATAGGTGTTCCTGAAGACTTTCCGGGAAAGAGAAGTATCGGACTTTTATGATTTGCATTATTATTTTTCCAGCAATAACCCTGTACCGTTCCGAATGAGGTTTTAAGTCTTATCGATTCGGCTTCAGGCATTGTTTGTAGTGCTCTTTTGTAGGCATCTACATACTCCTGCCGCTTTTCAGCGGAACTCCATTTACCAATTAACTGCTTCATAATTACAATGAAAAATTCACTCTATATGTAACCATTGGCATAAATCCTTGTAGCAGCATCTCTGAATAGGTACCTTTATTAAGGTCAAAGGATAGTCCATAAATATTTTTCCGATTTGTTACGTTTTGTAAGTCAATGGCCAATTCGTCTGTAAATCTTTTCCGATTTTTCCTGTAGCCTATTCGTAAGTCTGTTCTGAAATAATAACGTACTTGCAACTCATTTATACGGCTGTTATCGTACACTAATCTGTGTTGTTGTTTGCTCTCCTCCTCAAATACGGGTGTGTAGCGTGTACCGCCTGCCAATGAGCCTTTTATATCAGCAAAGAGTGTCCATCCTTTTTTAAGCGTTAATTCATAACCTGAAGCAAGGTTAAAGAGATATTTTCCGTCGAAAACAGTACTCCATTCTTTTTTGTTAAATCCGTTTGTATAGGTTGATCTGTAAAGCGTAGAATTAAACAACAGGTAGTAATTTTTGCTCATAAACTTTTCAATAGAGAACTCGATACCATAATTTTTTCCCGTTCCCTTATTAACCAGATTTCCCTCACGCATAATTACATTTTCGCCAGCACCACCAGCTTGTAGAATAGTATAAGTTTCGTTAGGGTCGTTTTTCACAGGGATATTATAGAGCCATTGATAGTAAGCCTCCGCTTTGAAATTCCAATCGGGTGCAAAACTCCAACTATATGAAAAGTCAGCATGTGCACTTTTCATAAATCCAAGTTTTTTATTGCTAAGCTCAATTTCGCCTTGTGGGGTAAGTGTCCGGATAAAGTAGAACGAGCGGGGAATCATCTGACTATACAATCCACCTGCCAATGCAAAAGTATGCTTCGGGACGGGCGTGTAACGTGCGCCAAATCGTGGCTCAACCGAATAAGTATTATTCATATCAAGATACATGCCATGCAGTCCACCTGTCAGTATCAACTTCGATGCTATATTTTGCCTGTATTGTGTATAAACTCGCCACAGACCGAAACTTCCTTTCTTGTCAACATTGGTAAAAAGCCCCCTTTCATCGCTATACGATTCTTTTTCCAGATAATTTACATTATACAAGTCATACTTAACTCCGGCTTCTATTGACGAAGCATAAGAAAAACGATGTTCTATTTTAGAATAGAGAGAATATTTATCTTCCAAAGCCTGCTCGTCCCACAATGTTTTCCACTCTGCGTTCGGCTGTCTCAAAGACATTGTGTCCACCGGCATATGTGTGTCGCTCCTTACAAAAGAGAGCAATGTAGTAAGCTTTGTTTTGGGTGTAAAATCAACTCTATGCGTAACTCCAAGGATGTAAGTTTTAGCATCAATTTTGATGCGTTGATCATACTGCCCAAGTAAATCTTCATCAAATTCAACCATTCCTACTTCAGATGTTACAAAGCTTATTCCGCTGCTACCGTATAACCCAATGACAGAAAGTTGGTTTTTCTTATTTATATCAAAGTTAAGTTTCATAGTAAAGTCCTGATATCTTGGAGTTATACCCGAATAAAAACCTAACTTCTCCATCAAGTCGGGAATAGAATATCTGTACGAAACAAGATAAGATGAAGTGCTATTCTTTGAAAAATAACCTTCCGAACCCGCTTCGATACCGTTAAAACCCATCTGTCCCCAAAACTCATGCTTTTGGTTGTTCCCCTTTCTCATCTGCAAGTCAAATATCCCTGCCATCGCATTGCCGTAGGGCGCGGGCCACGCACTCATATGAAAATCAGAATTCGCGAGTAAATTGGTATTAAGCATGGTAACCTGGCCACCTGTCATACCTACGCCAGTGTTGAAGTGATTTAGATTAGGAATCTCCACACCGTCAAGTGACCACTGAACACCTATGGGCGAGTTGCCTCTGATGATAATATCATTTCGTGAATCGTTGGCAGGTATAACTCCCGGAAAACTGCGCACCATACGAGCAGGGTCTCCCAGTGAGCCGGCGAACCGAAAAGTCTCTTCCGTGCTGAAAGTTCTTGCTCCTGTTACAGTCAACTTGTTTATCGGACGACTTTTATCATGTCTTGCCACTACCTCTATGTCTTGTAGCTCAATAAGGGAAGGCTCCAACACCACCTCCAGCACAACTTCCTTGCCAGTAATTGCCAATATATCAACATCTTGAGTAAGAAATCCAACGCTGCTAAATCTCAATTTCTGCCTCCCGACAGGAACACCGAAAGCAAAATTGCCAAATTCATCCGTTACTGTTCCTATGGGAGGCTCACTCCCATATACATATATTGAAGCCTGAACCAACTCAGCAGCAGGATCACCTGAAGTCACTACGCCCCTGACTGTGTCAACTAAAACATTTTGTGCTATGCCTTGTGATAGTGACAGAATCAATAGAAGTGAAAAAACAAACAAATATTTTTTGATAAACATCATCCATTCTATTTAATGCAAAAATGATTACATAGAATTTAAGAGTAAAAGAAAAAGCATTAAGTTTTTGTGAAGTTTTTTTCTCAACGATTCAAGAAGTTTTTTTGTTGATTCTCTGGCAAATGCTTTTGTCTCAATTGGTCAGCCAGTGTTTGTTTATTTTTTTTGAATTCTGTCCACCCTTTGGGGAGAAGTTAAAAGGCTCCTCCACCTGATAGAGCTCCTGCTGAAAGGAAGAGCAAAAGACCAACCAATAGATTTCTATGTTTCATGCATCAAGGCGTTAACGTCATTAATAATGCGGCTATTAAACCCATAAAATTACCTCCCATATGGACAATAATCGCATACGCGTTGTTATCATATTTTTCTTGATAATAACCGGCAATTAATCCAAGGGAAAAAGTGAATACCAGTGTTCTGACGATGAAAAAAGTGTTTGCCCCCGATGTTATCAGGATTAAATGTGCTAAGCCAAATACAATGGCACCAATTATTACCGGAACGCTAATATGTCTTTTGAATATTTTTACCCCTTTGTCTTTCAATGGCTTTAAAATATTCTGAAGAAAGCCGCGAAACAAAACCTCTTCTGTCACACTTGCATAGATAAATATAAAGAGGAAAACCTGCAATGGGGACATCATATCAAATGCAAAATGAGATTCGACTTCGCCTCCTAAACCTTTCGTCAGAGCAATCATAAAGGCATTGACGATAACCGCCGCCAAGAACCCGAATAATATTGGCTTTAGTGTCTTTTTGAACTTAGGCCATGCAATATTATATTTTACATGCTTGTTTAAACCGCAAATCAAACCTATGGAAAGTATCAGCATAGTCGTGTGTGTTACAAACGAATAAGGAAGAAAGTCAATATTCAATTTGATAATTCTACCCGCTATAGTGGCTAATACGAACGCTATTATTGTTAAAAGCGTTCCATAAATGATTCGTTCACTGTTTTTCATTTTCCTGCTACTCCATTTTTATTTTGTTCAACGATTGTTATAACAACATTACCTTTTTTATGACCTTTATCAACATATTCATGGGCCTCAACAATTTGCTCAATTGAACAGACCCGGTCAATAACAGGTTTCATTATTCATTCTTTCCTCAATATATTCTTCAAGTATATGATTGAATTCCACAGGATTGTCATAATTTGCATTATGCGAAGCATTTTTAATCACTTTTAATCTGGCATTTATCGCCGCCGCCCAATTCTGATTGTATTTTGCAACCAATCCGACTTTATCAAACTCACCATAAGTTAACAGGATAGGGAAAGGAAACTGAACACTCTCCTTAATCTTCAAAAATTCCTGATAAACTGCATTTGTTGCATTTAGCATACCCTTTTTGCCTGAACGCACCAATGTCTGGTTCATATTATCCTGCGCTTCCGGAGTTATAGCCACTTGCTTTGAGCAGGCTTTGCGATAAAGCGAATAAGGATACAGGTTTGCAATAGTGGCAAAATGTTTTACCCAAAAGAGTTCTGATTTTTTATAGTATTTCAGGCCAAAAGGTGTGGTTCCGACACCAACAAAACCATGCACCTTATCGGGGTATTTATTGATAAATGCCTGTGAAATAAACCCTCCTCCGGATTGCCCGACAAAAACAAGTTTGCTTGTGCACTCCTTTTCAATTATTTCATTTAAATCGGAAACAACATTGTCAAACGTAAAGTTTTTGTAGGGAATAGATTTACCGTGCAAAGGAATATCCCATAGTAAAATTTGATAGTTGGATGCAAAAAAGTCGATTTGTTTTTCAAACAATGTATGGTCTGCTGTCAGACCATGGCAAAAAACAATGCACAGGTCTGAACATGTCAGGTTTTTATTTAACCAATAACAGATCTCACCATTTTGTGTTTTTATCGATTCTTCCTTGAGCATGTTCGTTGATGTATTTTGCTAAGAATACGTATCGGGAAATACATTGCATCCTTTAATCATCATTATTGGTCATGGATTAACTGGTTTTAGTTTTACACTTTTACTCCCGCGAATAATTAGCCAAATTGCGAAAACCACCTCCCAAAGTCCGCC
>ENA-UOWE01003221-UOWE01003221.1-activated-sludge-metagenome-genome-assembly--contig:-NODE-3221-length-16923-cov-4.309225_pt1 | contig 16923 bp, 13 predicted proteins | sample MGYA00249841_ERZ761562 | MGnify/ENA primary metagenome ERZ761562 (study PRJEB28883, sample SAMN05720200) | activated sludge metagenome | isolation source: Anaerobic digester | place: Japan... | reverse complement strand
CTTTCAGAATAACCTCGCAGCGTTTGATTTCATCCAGAACATCGGGGGGTATCGCGGCGTGAGCCGCGGCTCTGTTTTCAATCGTGAGGCCTTCGATGACACGGAATTCCACCGCGCCGCTGGCCGACTCGCCGGCTAACAGGCGCATCAGTATTCGCTGCGCGGCAGCCGTGATGACGGGTCCGATACCGTCGCCGCCGCAAATACCGATGACAATCTTTTCCTTTGAAGAAAAATCGGTGAAATCTTGCTCCTGCTTCAAATTTTCCGCGCGCTGCGCCTGCTGCCGGGCAAGCTGTGCAAACTTTTCAACAGCGGCGTCAATGGAATCGTTCATTGAAATATTCTCCTTTAATCGTTGTTATTGGATTTGGTGTAATTCAGCAGCCCTCCGGCCAGCAGTATTTCGCGCTGCCTGTCGGTGAACGGACAAAGCAGCGTATAACTTGCGTTCCCTGAAACATCGCGAATATTCAGGGTATCCGAATGCCCGAGCTTGGCGCGGAGTTCGGTCAGTTCAAGAATATCGCCGCCGTTAATCCGTTCGTAATCGTCTTCATCGGCAAATACCAGCGGAAGGATGCCGGCATTAATCAGGTTGGCCGCGTGAATACGCGAAAACGATTTGGCAATTACCACTTTAATGCCGAGATAGAGCGGGACCAAAGCCGCGTGCTCCCTCGACGAGCCCTGCCCGTAATTGTGCCCGCCGACAATAATCCCTGCTCCGCATACCGTGCAGCGATCGGCAAAGTCCTTGTCGACCCCGCGGAAACAGAAGCCGGAAAGATAAGGGATATTTGAACGATAGGGCAGAATCGATGCCCCGGCGGGCATGATATGATCTGTTGTAATATTGTCTCCAACCTTGATTGCGACCGTTGCTCGAACGACTTCCGGCAACGGATCCGTAGCGGGATAAGGCTTGATATTGGGGCCGTAAACGATTTCGGCCTCGTGTGCCTCCTGCGGGCTGAGCGGTAATTCCAAAAGGTTGTCATCTGTTATATACTTTTGCGGGAAAGAAATTGTATTTACCGCAGTTTCTTCACCGGGAACGGTCAGAACGCCGCTGATGGCAGATACAGCCGCTGTTTCGGGGCTGACCAGGTATATCTCCGCGTCCGGCGTACCCGAACGGCCTTTGAAATTACGGTTGAAAGTGCGCAGCGACACACCGCCCGTTTCCGGAGCCTGGCCCATACCGATACAAGGCCCGCAGGCGGTTTCCAATATCCGGGCGCCCGCGCTGATCATATCCGACAAGGCGCCATTGAGCGCCAGCATATTCAGAACCTGCCTGGAACCCGGAGAGATCGTCAGACTGACGGAGTCATGTACCTTTTTGCCTTTGAGGATGGCGGCGGTTTTCATCATATCAAGAAACGACGAATTTGTGCATGATCCGATACAAACCTGGTTAATTGCAATCGGTCCGATTTCACGAACGGCTTTGACGTTGTCAGGCATGTGGGGCATAGCGGCCAGCGGTTCCAGCTGCGACAAATCCAATACAAATTGTTCGTCATAAACGGCATCCGGATCCGCGGTGATTTCCACCCAGGCCGAACCGCGTGCCTGCGATTCGAGGAATTGCCGGGTCATCGTGTCGGAAGGGAAGATAGACGCCGTTGCGCCCAGTTCGGCGCCCATATTTGTGATCGTTGCCCGTTCCGGTACGGACAGTTTCGAAAGGGCTTCACCCGAGTATTCGAGTATTTTATCGACGCCGCCTTTGACGGATAAGCGCGAAAGGATGGCGAGGATAATATCTTTTGCCGAAACGCCGGCATGAAGTTCCCCGGTTAATACAACATTCACAATCGAAGGCATATTGATGAAATAGGGCCCGCCGCCCATTGCGACGGCAACGTCGAGGCCGCCCGCTCCCATGGCCAGCATACCAATGCCTCCGCATGTCGGGGTGTGGCTGTCGGAACCGATGAGCGTTTTTCCCGGTACGGAAAATCTCTCCAGATGCACCTGATGGCAGATGCCGTTGCCGGGGTGTGAATAAACGATGCCGCGTTTTCTTGCGACGCTTCTGATGAAACGGTGGTCGTCTGCATTTTCAAAACCTGTTTGCAGCGTGTTATGGTCGATATAAGCGACGGAAAGTTCCGTTTTTACCCTGTCGATGCCCATCGCTTCGAATTCCAGATAAGCCATGGTGCCTGTGGCGTCCTGTGTGAGGGTCTGATCGATTTTTAAACCGATTTCCCCGCCGGTTTTCATTTCGCCCGCCACCAGATGAGCGGAGATAATTTTTTGCGCAACACCGTAACCCACAACTTCTCCTCCGAAAACGATAAACTTCATATAAGTCTATCGTCCGACCGGTGTTTTGTCAACGATTCCGGCGTTTGGCAGAGCAATGTAGAGGGCTGAAAACGAGCAGCGGAAATATTGCCGGAACGGCCTTTTAATGCTATAATAATCAAAAACTCACAGTTTTCATATCGCTGAAAAAAGGAAAACGATATGCCGTCTTCAAAGACAAGCAATCAAAAAAAACAACCCGCTAAAAGCAATGCGTCCGCAGCCTCCTCAAAAAAAATGCAGGCCTCCAGACCCGCAACACAGGAGGAGAAACCGGGGCGTTCTATGGCGAAAAGGCAAAAAACGGCTATCATTCTGTTTGCTTCTTCGGCGCTGTTCGCCTGTATGGTGATTATTGAGGGCGAGAATGTTTGGACTTACCTGCACAACGCCATGCTCGGCCTGTTCGGGTACTGCGCTTACATCTGGCCGTTTATGCTGCTGTACCTGTCGATTGCCTTTGCTGTCAACAAGCCGCTTGGCAATATCGCCACCAATTTGACGGGCATCGGAGTCTTTACCACACTCATAGGCGGTTTGATTCACATTTTTTTATACGGCGACGGTATCAACAACGACAGCGTCTGGCTTCAGATGAAGCAATCCTGGCTTCCCGCACAAGGCAAAATCAACGGCGGGGCGCTCGGCGCGCTGGTGGGAGGCGGCTGCGCCAAGATCGTCGGCTCAACGGCCGCAGCCATTATCATTATTATCGTGCTGGCGGTACTCTTTATGCTCCTGACCGGAACCACGCTTCCGAAACTTTTCCTCTCGCTGACCAAGCCCGTCAAAAAGGCCGGCGAACTTGCCGGGAACCGTAAAGCGGCCGCGGCCGCCAGAGCTGCGGCTGCCGCAGAAGAACCGCGCACGGAAACCAAGAGGGAGTTTGTACTGCCGCCGGTCGAACCGGTACAGGACAATGACAATCCGCAACTGGCCGAGGAGTATATTCCTGCCGTTCCAGCGGAGTTCCTGCCTGTCGCGGAAACGGGTCCTTCCCGCTTAAAAGACGGCCTTCAACCGGTTAAAGAAAACGCTCAGAAGGGCGGCGGTGCGCAAAAACAACATGTTTCGCCGTTTACGGCAATGTCAGGCGATGATAAACCGCAAAACGGGCGGGCGTTCGAACACTATCAACTGCCGCCGATTGACTGCCTGAACGCGCCGGTTGTGTCCGGCTGGGGCAATACGGAAGAAGAGCAGCGCTCTACCGCGAACAAGCTCATCGAGACACTTCGCAGTTTCGGCGTCAGCGCTAGAGTGGTCGGTATCTGCCCGGGCCCGTCCGTCACCCGCTACGAAATCCAGCCGGACGCCGGGGTCCGTATCAGTAAAATTACCAATCTGTCGGATGATTTGGCGTTGCGCCTGGCCGCCTCGCATGTCAGAATCGAAGCGCCGATTCCCAATAAATCAGCCATCGGTATCGAAATACCCAACAGCAAGAGGGTTTCGGTTACCATTCGTGAAATTATAGACACCAACCAGTACCGCTCGGTTAAAAGCAAGTTGAATGTCGCCCTGGGCAAAGATATCACGGGCAATATCGTTTGCGCGGATTTGGCGAAAATGCCCCATCTGCTTATCGCCGGCACCACCGGCTCCGGAAAGTCTGTCTGCCTCAACACGATGATTATCAGCATTCTCTATAACGCTTCGCCCACGGAAGTAAAAATGCTGATGATTGACCCAAAGCAAGTCGAATTTTCATTATACAACGGAATTGCCCATTTGGAGGTACCTGTCGTTTGTGACCCGAGAAAAGCAGCAGGCGCGCTGGGCTGGGCCGTGTCGGAAATGCAGAAACGGTATAAACTTTTCTCGGAATGCAACGCCCGGGATATCGAGAGTTACAACAAAATGATTGAGAAGACCCCGGGCGGTAAAAAAATGTACCGTATTGTCATTTTTATCGACGAATTATCCGATTTGATGATGGTCGCCCCCAATGAGGTGGAAGATTCTATTTTCCGCCTGGCCCAAATGGCCCGCGCGGCCGGGATGCACCTCGTTGTCGCGACACAAAGGCCCTCGGTCGATGTAATCACCGGCACGATAAAAGCGAACATCCCAAGCCGTATCGCTTTTTCCGTTTCCGCACAGCTGGAGTCCAGGATTATTCTCGATATGTCCGGCGCGGAAAAACTGGTCGGCAACGGCGATATGCTTTTCAACCCGGTAGGCATGTCCAAACCGCTCCGTGTTCAAGGCTGCTATATTTCGGAACGCGAAGTGGAAAATGTCGTTTCGTATGTCAAGAGCCAAAGCGAGTATTCCTACGATGAAGAAATTATGAAAGAAATCGAACGGCACGCCGCCGCAGAAAAGAAAAGAGGCGGCGCAGGCGGCGACGACCAGGGCGGCGACGACGATGACGATATGCTGCCCAAGGCCATACAGGTCGTCGCGCAGGCTCAGATTGCATCGACGACCCTGTTGCAGCGAAGGCTGAAACTCGGCTATGCCCGAGCGGCAAGAATTATGGATTCACTCGAAGAAAAGGGCATTATCGGCCCGTTTGAGGGCAGTAAACCGCGAAAAGTATTAATTACAAAACAGCAATATCTTGAAAAATATGCGATGTCCGACGAGTTCGCCGACAGCGTCGACGATATCGGCGTCGACGATGAAAACGATGACGACAGCGGTTCTCAACTGTAAATGAACTCATTTTTACCGGTCTGCCGTGAAGATATGGACGCCAGAGGCTGGCGTGAAGCGGATTTTATCTGCGTTACGGGTGATGCCTATGTGGATCACCCGAGTTTCGGTATTGCCGTCATATCCAGACTGCTTGAATCGCTCGGGTACCGGGTTGCCGTTTTGGCGCAGCCTGACTGCCGTGACGATCGTGATTTTATTCGTCTCGGAAAGCCCCGGTTTGGATTTTTTGTGAGTTCCGGGAATGTCGACTCCATGGTGTCCAACTACACCGTTGCGCTTAAAAAAAGATCCAAAGATGTGTATTCTCCCGGGGGCAAGCCGGGCAAACGCCCCGACAGAGCGCTGAGTGTTTACTGCCGCAAACTGAAAACCCTTTTCCCGGATACGCCGGTCATCGCCGGCGGGCTGGAAGCCTCGCTTCGCCGGTTTGCGCATTATGATTATTGGAGCAACTGCGTGAAGCCATCCGTTTTGATGGAATGCAAAGCGGATTTGCTTGTTTACGGTATGGGAGAGTCACAGACCACGGAGATTGCGGCCCGGTTGCATGCTGGCGAGAATATACGGGACATCGGCAACGTAAGGGGGACTTGTATCTTGATTGTCTCGACTGATACTCCGTTTGGCGGCAGAGAATGTCCGTCTTACGAAAATGTACGGTCCAACAAAGCCGAGTACGCGCGCGCCTGCCGTATCCAGCACGAAAATCAGGACGCCGTCAGCGGCCTGATGTTGAAACAGCGGCACTCGAATATGACCCTTATACAAAATCCGCCTGCGCTTCCGCTGACAACGGCGCAAATGGACGAGGTGTACGCGTTGCCCTTTATGAGGGCTTGCCACCCGATTTACGATGCGGAAGGCGGCGTTCCGGCTTTTGAAGAAGTACGCTTTTCCATCACACATAACCGCGGCTGCTTCGGAGACTGCAATTTCTGTTCGCTGACATTCCATCAAGGCAAAAGGATCAGTTCGCGAAGCAAACAGTCCGTGCTTGACGAGGCTTCCCGCATTATGCGGATGCCGGGATTCAAAGGTTATATCCATGATGTCGGCGGCCCTACGGCCAATTTAAGGCACGACGCGTGCGTCCGCCAGGCGCAAAAAGGAGCCTGCAGCGATAAAAGGTGCCTTGCGCCGTCTCCATGCCCCAATCTCAGTGTCAGTCATGCGGAATACCTGGATATCCTCCGTTCCCTGCGTTCCATGACCGGTATAAAGAAAGTGTTTATACGGTCAGGGGTTCGTTATGATTATCTTCTGCTGGACGAGGACGAGAGTTTTTTGCGCGAACTGGCGGAACACCATGTCAGCGGACAGCTGAAGGTAGCGCCCGAACATTGCAGCCCCACGGTGCTTGAACTGATGGGCAAGCCGCCCATCGAAGTCTATGACCGCTTTGTCCAGCGGTTTGAGGCGGTTTCACAATCGGCCGGCAAGGAGCAGTATCTTGTCGCATATTTCATATCTTCCCACCCCGGTTCCACCCTTGCAGACGCCGTGCGGCTGGCCTTGTATAACAAGAATAAACATATCAAACCCCAGCAGGTTCAGGATTTTTATCCGACACCCGGAACGATATCCACATGTATGTATTATTCGGGCTTCAATCCGCTTACAATGAAAGCGGTATACTGCGCTGTCCATCCGCATGAAAAAGCGCTGCAGCGGGCGCTGCTGCAATATTTCCTGCCGCAAAACCGGGCTCTTGCCGCAGAAGCGCTTGTCAAAGCCGGACGCAGGGACCTGATCGGCAGGGGAAAGAACTGCCTGGTCGATGCCGGCGCATCCTCGCGTTTCCGTCCCGAAAACCGGCGGAAAAAGGCCGTTCCGCCCAAAAAAAGGAGCGCCTCGAAACGATGAAAGCGAAACGATGCATCCGTTCCCGTACGGGGATGTTTGCGGCGGCTTTTTTTGCCGTTGTATTTGTCATTTTCAGCTGGATTCTCGCTAACGGAAACGGCCGCTTTTCATGGGACGGCGTTTTTGAAGCATTCGGCTTGCGCACCACCTCACAGGCGGCGAAAATGCCGCTTTCGGTTCACTTTATCGATGTCGGACAAGGGGACTGCGTTATTGTCAAATGCGGCGATAACAGCATGCTCATCGACACCGGCAAACAGGGGAATGGACAAAAAATCATTCGATATTTACGCAATTTAAATATCAATAAAATTGATTATGCCGTCGCAACGCACCCCGATTCCGACCATATCGGAAGTATGTCCGAAGTAATAAAAACCTTTCATCCGTCGGTATTTATGATGCCGGACATAAGAGGCGGCGAATACGCGGCCACGGATTTATTTCTCGGTTTGCTCGAGAGCGCCGAACAGTCCGGAGCAAAAAGCGATTATGCGCAAGCGGGCAAGTCGTATATGCTTGGAAGTGCGGTATTCACCTTTCTCGCGCCTCTGCGGTCATACGCTGATATCAACAATATGTCTGCCGTGATTCGTTTGACTTACGGAGAAACAACGTTCTTGTTGATGGGCGACGCGGAAACGCAGGAGGAATACGACATTTTACGAAGCGGCGTTCCCCTGAAATGCGACGTAATCAAGGCCGGTCACCACGGCAGCCGCAGTTCTTCGAGCGAAGAATTGATACGCGCGTCTATGCCGAGTTACGCGGTTATCAGTGTCGGAACACCCAATGACTACGGCCACCCGCATCGGGAAGTCGTTGAGCGTTTTGAAGAAATCGGATGTGAGGTATTAAGAACCGATTATTGTTCAACCATCGTTTTCGGCAGCGACGGAAAAACGCTTATCCTTGATATGAAAAATAGCGCAAAATGATTCGCGGGCTGACTCTCAACCGCTTAGCGGTGTTATACCGGCAACAAGCCGCATATTGACAGACTTTGTAAAAAATTTGCTTGCATTATGAGCATAACGATGATATAATTCCAAGGCATTACGCACGCAGGCGCCATTCCGCCGGTGGGATTCATGCGAATCTTATGCGGAAAATTCAATGCGTTCCTGCGGAGGATTAACCGAAGGAGGTTTATTCATGGCAGTAGTCTCAATGAAGCAATTGCTCGAAGCGGGTGTCCATTTCGGTCATCAGACAAGAAGGTGGAACCCCAAAATGGCTCCGTACATCTTTACGGAGCGCAACGGCATCTACATCATCGATCTCCAAAAGACAGTCAAAAAACTCGAAGACGCCTACATGTTTGTCCGCGAGATTTCGGCGCGCGGGGAAGAAGTGCTTTTTGTCGGCACGAAAAAACAAGCCCAGGATTCTATCCGTGAAGAGGCTTGCCGCTGTTCGATGCCCTTTGTCAACGCCCGCTGGCTCGGCGGGATGCTGACGAACTTCAACACCATTCAGCGCAGAATCAGGCGTCTCGGCCAAATAAAGGCAATGGAAACCGACGGAACCTTCAACCTTCTGCCCAAAAAGGAAGTAATCAAGCTCAAACTCGAAGTGGAAAAGCTGGAGAAGTTCCTCGGTGGAATTACCAATATGCGCAGGCAGCCCGCCGCGCTTTTCATTGTCGACCCGAGGAAAGAAAGAATTGCCGTCGCGGAAGCAAGAAAACTCGGTATACCCATCGTGGCGATTGTCGATACCAACTGCGATCCCGATGAAATCGATTATATCATTCCCGGCAATGACGACGCTATCCGCGCAGTCCGGCTGATTTCTTCAGCCATGGCAGATGCGGTGATCGAAGGCCGTCAGGGCGAACAGGCCGAAGCGGCACAGGAAGAAGAAAAACCTATGGCAGTTGAGGGGTAAATCATATGTCATTTACAGCAAAAGATGTTCAGGCTCTCCGTGAAAAAACAGGCGTCGGTATGATGGACTGCAAAAAAGCGCTCACCGAATCTGACGGCGATATGGATAAGGCCATCGATTTTCTCCGCGAAAAAGGCCTTGCCGCCGCTTCGAAAAAAGCCGGCCGCATCGCTGCGGAGGGCGTTGTCGCTTCCTATTACGATGAAAAGGTCCGAAAAGCCGCCATTGTTGAAGTTAATTCAGAAACTGACTTTGTTGCCAAAAACGAAGTGTTCAAAACATTCGCGGGCGAAATCGCGAAAACGATTGTCGACACGATGCCTGCGGATGTCGACGACCTTCTCAACAAAAAGCTCTCCGGCAGCGACAGGACCGTTTTGGAAAACCTTCAGGACAAAATATTGTCCATCGGCGAGAATATTAAAATCCGCCGTTTTACCGTTTACGACGGAATCGTATCCATGTACATTCATACCGGCGGTACGGTAGGCGTTTTGGTAGGTTTCGAAACCGACGCTGCAGTCGCCGCTTCCGACAATTTCAAGGCAATGGGCAAAGATATCGCCATGCAGGTTTCCGCGATGAATCCGCTCTACCTTGACCGTAACTCTGTGCCCGCGGATGTGATTGAGCACGAGAAAACGATCCTGATGACTCAAATCCAGGAAGACGAAAAAATGCGCTCCAAACCCGAAAAAGTGCTGGAAGGCATTGTCGCCGGCAAGTTGGGCAAGTATTTCAAAGAATTCTGTCTGCTTGAGCAGCAGTTCATTAAGGACAACGAACTGAATGTGGAGCAATATATCGCCAACACGGCAAAAAAGCTCGGCGCAGAGATTAAAGTAACCCGGTTTATCCGTTATGAAAAAGGGGAAGGCCTCCAAAAAAGGGAGAACGACCTCGCGGCAGAAGTGGCCGGCATGGTTCACTGAGGGGACCGCATGGAACGCTACGCATGGAAAGCGGTAATCAAACCCGGCATGACGGAGGAATATATCCGCCGTCATGAAGAGATTTGGCCCGAAATGAAGGATGTCCTCCGCCGGGCGGGCATATACAATTATTCAATATGGCTCAGCGGAAACGAAGTCTTCGGCTACTACGAATGCCTTCATGGCGCTGAGTTCGCCGCAAAGGTTCAGGCGTCCAGCCCGATCGTCGACAAATGGAACGAATACATGAAAGACGTTATGGTCATGGAAATGGACCCGGAAACAGGCGCTCAACCGTTGATGAAGCAAGTGTTCTATTTTACATGATTCAGGTTTAGTTTCGTAAAAAGCGGCCCGTCATCACGGGCCGCTTATCATACTGAAATATTAGGATTCCTCGGAAACCCTTTTAAGATAATCGAGCCACTTTACCCCGATATTTTCCATGGTATAGTCACTGCGAAAACGGGCTGCTTTTTCGGCGATATGCCGGCGCAGACTGCTGTCGCTCATAACGCGAAGCATGGCTTTCGCAAGCGCTTCGCGGTCTTGCGCAGGAACAAGAATGCCGTTTTCACCGTCTTCTATGAGTTCTCTGGGCCCGAAGTCGCAATCGGCTGCAATACAGGCCGTACCGCAAGCCATCGCTTCCATCAAGGCGTTCGGCATACCCTCGAGCCTGGAAGGCAGCACAAAAAGAGACGAACGGGCTACATGGCAGACCGCGCGGGCATCTGCTCCCGGAAGCAGAACAATCTCCTCGAGTCCCGCTTCACGAATGATTTTTTCCAACTCCGGCCGTTGAGAACCCTCTCCGAAAATAATCAGCTTCGTACCGGGCAGCTGCCCTGCGATATCCGAGAATGCGCCAATGAGCAAATCAAAACCTTTAACATATTCCAGCCGTCCCACGGCTGTGACGGTATTTTCCTTGTCGCAGGAGGGTTGGATTTTGTCCAAGAGGGGGTTAAACAGCGCATTGGGAATGACAACGGCTTTGCTTTCGATTTTTCGCGGAAAATAGGACATCGCTCCACGGGTTTGAAAAACATAACCGTCCGCAAGCAAGGAGGATACTTTTCTAATAAGTCGAAAATAGGGTGTATTCTGGTAGAGAAAAGGGTTGCTTCTTTCCGTGCCGACGACCTTTATGCGTAAAAAGGCGGAGGCGATAACCGCGTAAAAACTCATCACATGGCTCATACCGATGAGAATATCCGGCCGCAGCCGTTTCAGCATTTTTCTCAGGCGAAGGGAGCGTTTCAGATATCCCGCGATATCATGCCGTGCGGCGGCATCGCCGAGGGATTTTGTTAAGTGCAGACAATTCAGCGAGATGCGTTCATCAATTTTGTAAAACGGTTTTTCATCGAAAAAGGTGATGATGAGGCATTCATGGCCGCAGCGGACAAAATAGTTTGCCAGAGAACTGGCCGCCCTCTCGGACCCGCCGCTTTCGAGGCTGTTGATTAAAAAAGCAATTTTCATCCCTTGCTCCCTGCATATGGCTTAACGGCTTCTGCCGCGGCTTTTGCCTGCCTCACGGCAATTTCATCGCAGCGTTCATTTTCGGCGTGGCCGGCGTGTCCCCGAATCCAAAGAAAAGTGCAGTCATGGCGGGCCGAAGCATCCAGCAGTTTTTCCCACAAATCGCTGTTCAAAGCCGGTTTATTGTCGCTTTTCTTCCAACCCTTCAAGCGCCATTGTGCCGCCCGGCCCAAATTGACAGAATCGACGACGTATTTCGAATCGGTCGTGATGCGAACAGTGCATTTCCCTTTCAGCAGAGAAAGCGCCTCAATGACGGCGGTCAATTCCATCCGGTTGTTTGTGGTGTGTGAATCATGGCCGGATATTTCTTTTTCGCTGTTGCCGTAACGTAAAAGCGCCGCCCAGCCGCCCGGGCCGGGATTGCCCAAACAAGCTCCGTCTGTGAATATTTCGACTTTTTTCAAAAACAGCACGTCTTCCCTGATTTTTTTATGATTTTACCACCATAAAGTGTTATAATCAACAAAGCGATCGCCTTGCCAAAGACAGATAACGATGATATCCGGTTGACAACCGTTGTTTTGACATATAATATACTCTATGTGTTAACTATGATTGTTTGCAAAGCAGCGCCGCTGTCTCAAGCGGGGCTTGATTGCGGTTTATAACGTTCTATTTGGATTTTACCGATGCCTTTTCTTATTTCAAAGGAAGGTTTCGGATTGATATTGTACACCGAGAAGGGGGCCGGCATGGCTAATACCGATCACAAAATTATTGATGCAAGCGCCAAAGGCAAAAAAACACTGGATTCAGGCCATAAGGCGAAAAAGCCTGCGCAAGCCGCAGAATATTCAGGCAGCGAACCGGTGCCTGTCAGAATCGCCTTTCTGGGCGGGATCAACGAAGTCGGCAAAAATATGACCCTTTATGAATATAAGGGGGATATGTTTCTAGTCGACTGCGGGCTTGCCTTCCCCGATCAGGACATGCTGGGCGTTGACATAGTGCTGCCGGATTTTACTTTTATCGAAAGGAATATCGAGAGCATCCGCGGCCTTATTGTGACACACGGGCATGAAGACCACATCGGGGGTATCGCCTATCTGTTGAAATTAGTCAGCCTGCCGATATACGGAACCGAATTGACCCTCGGCCTGATTAAAGGCAAACTGCGCGAGCATGGCTTGCTCAACGAGGCCGATCTTCGCGTTGTTAAGCCCGGCAGCATCATTGAACTTGGCTCCTTCACGGCGGAGCTGATTCATGTCAACCATTCCATACCCGATGCTGTCAGCCTTGCAATCCGCTGCGAAGTAGGCGTCATCATTCATACGGGCGATTTTAAAATCGACAGCACCCCCATCGACGGAGGAATGATTGACCTGGCCGCTTTTGCCAGAATCAGCGCCGAAGGCGTATTGTGCATGCTTTCCGATTCGACCAACGCAGAAAGGCCCGGCTATACGGTGACTGAAAGCAGGGTCGGGGATGCTTTTGACTCGATTTTCAGAAAGGTGGAGGGCAAAAGGCTTATCGTAGCGACATTCGCGTCAAACATTCACCGTGTGCAGCAAATTATGGATGTCGCCCATTCGCTGTCAAAAAAAGTAGCCCTTTCCGGCCGGAGTCTGGAGAACGTCGTCAGTATCGGCGCTGAACTCGGCTATCTTAAAATACCCGAAGGGCTGATGATCGAACTGAGCGAAGTGAACGACTATCCGCAGTCGGAACTTGTCATTATCACCACGGGCAGCCAGGGAGAGCCCTTATCGGCGCTGTCGAGAATGTCCATGTCGGAACACAGGAACATCGAGGTCGGGCCCGGGGACTGCGTCGTAATCTCGGCCACGCCGATACCCGGCAATGAAAAAACCGTCAGCAAAGTCATTAACGAACTGATGAAACTCGGCGCGGAAGTGGTTTACGAAAAGATGTATGATGTGCATGTATCGGGCCATGCGTGCCAGGAAGAATTGAAAATGATGCTTGGCATCGTCAAGCCCAAGTACTTTATTCCGGTACACGGTGAACAAAAGCATCTGCGTAAACATGCGCTTCTGGCTCAAAGCATGGGTATTCCGGACGAGAATGTCGTGATTGTCGACAACGGCTATGTTGCGGAGATTACCTCGCAAAACATCCGAATCGGCGGGAAAGTCCCTGCCGGCAGAGTATTTGTGGACGGTTACGGAATCGGCGATGTGGGCAGCGCGGTCCTGAAAGACAGAAAACGCCTTTCGCAGGACGGCCTGCTGGTTGTTTCAATGACCGTGGACAGGAAAAGGATGAAAATCCTTGCGGGCCCGGAAATCGATTCCAGAGGGTTTGTCTATGTCAAAGAAGCGGAAAAGCTCATGGAAGACGCAAAAGCTTTAAGCCAGGACATTATTTCCGCATCCTTAAAAAACGGCTCTGCTGATTGGGCGACCGTCAAACCGCGGCTGAGGGACGAGATGTCACGGCTGCTGTATGAACGCACCAAGAGAAGCCCCATGATTATACCTGTCATTCTTGAATATGGTAAACTGTTGAATCCGTAACCGGACCTAAAGAGAGGATGGAACAATGAAAGTCATTCTTTTACAGGATGTCAAAGACCTCGGGAAAAAGGGCGCATTGGTCAACGTTTCGGACGGCTATGCGAGAAATTATCTCTTCCCGCGCCATATCGCCGCCGAGGCAAGCAAGCAGGCGCTCAATGAACTCGACGCGAAAAACCGCGCTCTTGAACATAAAAAGCAGGAAGAGCTTGCTGCTGCCGAGAATCTGGCGCGCACTCTCAGCGGCGCGTCGGTGAAAATCACCGCGAAAGCGGGTCAAAACGGCCGGCTTTTCGGTTCGGTAACCTCAAAGGAGATTGCGGAGCATCTTTCAGCTCAACTCGGGGTTGAGGTTGACAGACGCAAGATAACTGTCGAAGATATCAAGAATTACGGAACATATGAAGCCGAGATGAAGTTTTATCCGGGAGTGTCGGCAACTTTTTATGTGATTGTGGGAGAATAAGTTCCCGGAAAGACAAGTCATGAGCCAGACAGACGCCGGAATGACGGCTGATTTTGAAAACCTGCCGCATAGCGTGCATGCCGAGCAGGCTGTGCTGGGGAGCATCCTCCTCAAGCCCTCCTGCCTGCCCGAGATCGAGGTGGTGCTGCGCGGTGATTATTTCTATATCCCGCAGCACAGGGAAATTTTCAACACCATTGTGGCGATAGACACCATGGGGGGCAAAATCGACCCGCTTGTCATTCTCGAGCGTCTTAAGGCATCCAAGGTGTTCGACGACGCCGGGGGCAAGAAGTATCTGGCGGATCTGTCTCTGAACGTTCCATCCGCCGAAAATGCGCTGACGTACGCGCAGATTGTGAAAGATAAATTCTACCTGCGGACGCTGATTGAAATTTCCAGAGAAATCATATCCGAATCTTCCGTGCAGGAAAGCGACGCGGAAACGGTGCTTGAAAATGCCGAACAAAAGATTTACAACATCCGGCAGGGCAGAACCAGCACGGACCCAACGAAACTTGAAGCGATTATCGGCTACGATGTTTTCGACCATCTGATGCAAATCAATTCGCCCGACGCCGCCCTTCACAAAGGCATTTCGACCGGTTATAAAGAACTTGATTCGATTATCAGCGGACTCAACCGTTCAGACTTGATTTTACTCGGGGCCCGCCCCTCAGTGGGAAAAACGAGCCTTGCGCTCAACATCGCAAGAAACGTCGCGCTGCTTGGAAAGAAAAAAGTGCTGTTCTTTTCGCTGGAAATGACCAAGCGCCAACTCGCAGAGAGGATTTTGTCCACCGAGGCGCGGTTCCCGAGCCAGAAAATGAGGGACGGCGGCTTCACCGGCGAAGATTGGCAGAAACTTGCGGAGGCCGCTTCGGCTCTTAACGAGTGCGAACTTTATTTTGACGACAGTTCAGATATCACGGTGCCGGAAATAAAAGCGCGGACCAGGCGGCTTCGGAATGTCGACTGTGTTTTTATCGACTATCTCGGCTTGATCAGGGGCAGTAAAAAGACGGAAAACAGAGTGCAGGAAGTGACGGATATCACCAGAAGCCTCAAGATGATGGCGAAAGATTTAAATATTCCCGTTTTTGTTTGCGCCCAGCTTTCCAGAAATCCGGAAAGCAGAAGCAAGTCTTCTCACAGGCCTATGCTTTCCGATTTGCGGGAGTCCGGATCCATCGAACAGGATGCCGATATTGTCCTCCTGCTTCACAGGCGCGACGAGGACGAGGCCGTCAACTCCCATGATCCCAAAAAGATGGTTGATATCGACCTGATTATTGCAAAAAACCGTCATGGCCCGATTGACACGCTTGAATTTACCATGGATAAGGAACACACACTCTTTTTATTCAGGGAGAACATCCCGGATGTTTTATGAAGTCCGAGCCGCGATCGAGCGCCACGCGATGCTTTCCCAAGGCGCAAAAGTGCTTGCCGCCGTTTCGGGCGGGCCCGATTCCATGGCTCTTCTGGATATTCTGCTTGCGATGAAAGACGAATATGCTTTGAATGTTGCCGCGGCGCATGTCAACCATTGTATCAGGGGGGCTGAATCTGACCGCGACGAGCATTTTGTCGAAGATTATTGCGAACAGCGAGGCGTACAATTACATATCAAACGAGCGGATATACCGACACTCAGCCGTCATACCGGCGAAAGTATTGAACAGTGCGCCAGACGCGTGAGGTATGAATTTTTTGCCGGTATCGAAGACGCGGATATCATCGCAACGGCGCATACACTCAACGACAGTTTTGAAACAACGGTTTTCAACATGGCCCGCGGGACCGGGATGGCGGGTCTTTGCGGAATTCCCGCAAAACGAGGCAACATTATCAGGCCGCTGATTGAATGCACGAGGGCTCAGGTGGAAAACTATTGCCGGCAACAAGGCATTGCTTATGTCGAAGACTCGACCAACCGGGATCCGGTATATGCCAGAAATAAAATCAGACACAGCGTCACGCCGGTTCTGCAAAGCATCAACCCCGGTTTTTTGGCAGTTTACAAAAGAAACCGCGATATCCTTTCAGCGGAAAACGATTATCTGGACCGGAAAGCTGCGGATACAGCCGAACAAGCGAGAAGGCCCGGCGGATTTGATGTTTCGCTGCTGTGCGGTTTGCATCCGGCTTTGAGAAGACGGACGCTCTCGCTGATTTTGAAGAAAGCGTGCGGTTATCAACCGGAATATACGCACATCGAGAGAGTAGAGTCCCTCCTTGCCGGCGGCGGAAAGACCCAAATCGGCGGCGGCTTCATCGTGCGCTGCAGGCACGGGCTGCTGGATTTTCCGCGTCAGGCGCCGGATCCTTGGAGCTTCAAGATTAGCGGCGGCCAATATTCAGTCCCTTCGGGAACGCTTGTGTTAGAATACGGCAGCATCGATAACGGCGGCGCGCCCGTGCTGTATGACGGCGATATTTTGGAATATTGCCTTGATGCGGAAAAGATTGTCGGCGATTTGTCGGCCGGCAGCCGGAAGGCCGGCGATAAGATCCGGTTCAACGGCAGCAGCATCACAAAAAGTTTAAAAAAACTTTTCAACGAAAAAATGATTGCACCCGAAAAACGCGGTATAATTACTGTTATATCCGATAACGAAGGCCCCGTTTGTGTCGAAGGCTTCGGCCTCGCAGGGCGATGCGCTTGCACGCAACAAACACGCACTGCCGTTATACTTTCTTTTCGGAGGACCCAGCCATATGAATTCTGATATCCGGGCCATTCTTTTCGACA
>ENA-UOWE01003219-UOWE01003219.1-activated-sludge-metagenome-genome-assembly--contig:-NODE-3219-length-16931-cov-57.829106_pt1 | contig 16931 bp, 13 predicted proteins | sample MGYA00249841_ERZ761562 | MGnify/ENA primary metagenome ERZ761562 (study PRJEB28883, sample SAMN05720200) | activated sludge metagenome | isolation source: Anaerobic digester | place: Japan... | reverse complement strand
AATAAGGTTCCAGGATGAAGATCATCCAGATCCTCACCAAGACTCTGACGCTCATTGCGGATTAACTCCACTTCATGTTCATCCTGCAGATGTCCTAAGGGACCATTCTGCAGCTTGGGGTCGCCGGTCAGAACGCCGGCCTCATAATACAATTCGGTTAGCGCACGGCGCATGAAACCCAACTGTCTGGCTCCCATCCTGCCAGCGTTCGCAAATAGTTCAGCCACCATGCTGCGGTAGCGGCCAGGTTCTATCCTTTTCGGTACTTGCAGGATATTCCACCGGAGAGGGCGTGGGGAACCAGGATAGAGCTGACGGATATCCACATGTCCAAGACCGTCTTCTGAACCTTTCGGACCCACCCCTGGCCAGTTCAATGCTTTACGCCAGCCCTGTCCGAAATCCAACACAATGGTGCGGTAATGCCAGAAACGGGTCGTCTCATAAGCCAGGCGTTCAGCTGCAATCGATTTTCCAAAACCGGTATCCCCGACAAATGCAGTATGAAAATGGCGGTCTGGAGATAACTTTAGAAAAGTATCTGTTAATAAACCTGTTTCACTCGACCACTGCCGGGCGAGGGTGATATTCCCAGGCATATCCGGATAAAAAGCAAATGCTGGGGTTTCTTCCTGGGTGGTGAGCGCTGATCCCTGCTCGAACATGCCTGGCGCGGTATAAGCTGCCACCTGAAGCATGGTGAGTAAGGTCGAATCTGCGTACCCACTCATTGCCTCTGGGATCGTCTCGATGCGGGTCGATGGGGTGAACGCTCGGGCATGTAAGCCGATATAAGCCTGTTCCGGATCGGTTAACGCACGGGTTTGCACACCTGCGACGACATCCTCGGTGCCATGAAACGCTTCTGGGATGAGCCCCATCATCGCCTGAATGCCTTGTTCGCTGGTGGCCAAAGCATACAAATCTGTATAAAAAGCGCCTTCCCGACTGGCAATATCCAGTAACTTGCGTTGAGTGCGCATGATATCCGTGAGGAGGATATAAGGATCATCCTGCCATTGATAAGCGTTTGAAAGCGAGAAAGAAGGAGCTACACCAACACTCATCCCAGCGCTTATTCCGCGTCCAATACTTTGCCCCAAGCCAACACCATCTGTCTCAGATCGAGCTGTGCTTTTTGTATCTGCATGGCTCTGGGTGGTAGATGTGCTGGTCGTGTCGGCTACTGAATCCGTCTCAGCTCCAGAGGTAGTCCAAGCTTCCGATTGCGTCGTCGAATGACTTTGGGAGGTTGTATTCGATTGACTCTGAGTAGTACTTTGCGAAACGGTGTCTGCCTGGCTGTGTGTGACCGAATGCATGCTTGAGTCGGATGATCCGCTACTGACAACCACACCATCTGCTGAACCCCAGTTAGCATTGCCGCCTACGTTAGCCGATAAACCTACGCCGGCCGGAGCAATGCTCCCACCCACACCACCATTCACGCCATAGGAAGAGCTATCCGTATGGGAATTGGCTACACCGGACGAATCAGAGTGGGACGTTCCATCGGTTACTGCTGTTCCTTCAGTATGAGCTGTCCCTTGACTGACTGCAGTTCCAACCGTGGAAGATGAACCAATCGTATCGGTTTCGGAGATTCCAACCGTGTGCGCCCAACCGCGAGTGCTGGCATGACCCGTGGTGTGCGCCTGGCCTTCTGAATTTGCGACGCCATCTGTGGCAGCTTCACCCTGGGTGACGCCGCTCGAATGGTTTGTGCCATAAGACCTGGATGCGTTTTCAGCGAGTCCTCCCGTCAAAATGGCCGGCAGGCTGATTCCAAACGAAGCAGCCCGGGTTCCCAACTGACGGGAAGCGTAAACGGAGGTATCTTCCAACATACCGGCCAACATGCGGGTAATATCTTCAAGGCGAACATGATTGGTGAGCAGCATCAACAAGAATTCTTCTTCCAGACTGCTCATCCCGCGAAAGAGCAGTTCATTCTGTTGAATGGAATATTGCTGTGCACCCTGACTTCCAGACACTAATGGATCACGCATCGAAGAGTCACCACCGCGGGCGTTTTCACGTGGATCTGGATGCCCGACAGCCACAATGGCATAAGGCATCTGCTCCAGAGCACGCGCTAACCATTGGGCCACTTCAGTTGAAAGTGGTTCAAGGCGGATTTGACGGTAAGCACCCACCAATCCGGCTCGTAAGGCAGATAGATCGCGTAAAGAACGCTCAATAGCTTCATTTTTCTTTGGCGAAAACGCAGCGACTCCATAGCATTGAACAATTCCAACATTGGGGTTCTTAAAAACGCCGGCAGCCAGATAAACTAGATCCACTTGAGCGCCATACAAACCACGCAAGACCGTACGCATCTTCTGTAGCAGCCCAGCATCCCGGCGAGCTTCCAGAGAGATGTAGCGTAATTGCAGCAGCCGGACCGCCCGGTATCCCTGATATTCCCGCGGACCTTCCCGCTCTGTGACACGAAAGACCAGATAGTCCAGCTCATTTCGGTCGTTGAAATGTAGCTCTGTGCCTTCCACTTCCAGGTCATTTGGAATGGAGAGAGGGTCATCTGTTCTCAGCCAGGGTATTTTTTCGGTCAGTTTTCCAATAATCATCGTTCTCTTTTCTCCGTACTTGGCGTTCTGCCTCATCAATTCGCCAACCAGATCAGCTGGTAAATTCATGAGGCTGCTTTTGCTTGCGCAAAAGAAGCCCTGGATTGCTATTGCTTCACTGTTTCCCACCAGATTGCATCAACCACCTCATTCGTATTTGGTTCGACAACCACCACCTGTGGTGAACGCTGGCGATGGGGAGATGATGCTCGCTGGTCTTCACGAGTTGCGGAACGTTGCTCAAATGTTTCTTGTGGGTAACCTTCATTCCCTTTTTCACTTCTCTTTTCGGAAGTATTCCAAGGTCGAAGCCGGAACAAGAGACTCATCTGGGCAATCAGCGCCGCAAATGCAGTGATGATGAGGACGCCTGCCATCAGGATGATCATGACGATCACGCCTAAAGCAGGTCCGCGCAGCAAATCCATCAGTTGTGACATATTGACCTCCAATCGTTGAAATAGAATCTGGCGTTAATCAAGAATTTCCGACGTTCATAAGACTCTCACCTAAAAAGGTAGAGTAATAAATCAAGCAAGCTCACGATTTTGTGTGCTGGTTTCATCTATCACCCTATCTTCTGGTTCGATAGCGATTGATCAACTCGCTGGCGCCTGCCAATGGATTGACCAACGACATCGGGTTGATCAGAACTTGCTGCAGCAACATGGCAAAATAACCTAACGGGATCACCAACCATAAAGCCCAAAGAATAATCGTAGTTACATTTCCGCGTGTATTCGCAATCACAGCTGATGCGCTTTCAGATGTCCCTATCAGTGCAGCCCATTGATCTGCTGATAATTGAGCGGTGTATGCCAGGTAGAGCCGGCTTCCGATGACGGCCAGGGAATAAATCGCAATTCCCGATTTCATATTCCACAAAAGGGTATGTTCCTGCATGTGCACCAGTAAGAGGATGATTGTGCCAGCGATCCACATCGCTGCACCCAGCCAGGGGACCGGTGCTCCCATCCCCCATTGGCTGATTACCCACAGCACCAGAATAATCGCCGTCGTGATTTGAGCTGTGTATAAATCCGGAGTAGCTGCTTCCCGCCCACTTCGTCCAGGTCGGAAAGCTGCTCTGGATTGCACACGTTGATCCACGAAACGGATGATCAACCCTGCGCAAAGAATACTTACCAGAGCAGCTCCAGATTCGCCAAGCCAGTAAACGGTTGCGAGGACGCCGTTCAACAGGTAAGTAGGCAGAGCAGCGAGAAAATCTCCAAAGACGACAAAATAATCTGTCATGAACCAATGCCTCCTTACTTGTCATAATCGTTTCGTGGACACCACAACCCAATCACCAGTAGTAAATAGATGACGGCCATGAAACCCAGGACGACTGTCAGCAACACACCGACCGCAATCGATAAAATCTGCACTTTGACCTTTTATGGCACCAACGCCGGAAGAGCCACATATACTTGCATCGTTCCATCAATCCCTACTCGCCTCGGTTGGGTGATTGGAACTCCGCGGAAGCGAGTGCCCGTGGTCACTACGTCCATTCGCAAGTTGAAGGTTCCTGGATCTGCAAATGGAACACGGAGTGCCTGGCCAGTAGCAGTGCAGGTGCCGCCGCCATCACATCCGCCTGTCCATGAACCAATTCCGGGAATCAGGGTGAAATTTGCCTGGTGGACGAAGGCTTCATAATGGGTTTGACCTAATCTACCGGTGATCCAATCCTGGCTGGCGGCATCCAATGCTGCAGTAGCTTGCAGGGAAGCTACCGCATCCGGTAAATGTTCTACATGTGTCCGGCATTCCTTGAATACCATTTCTGTATCTGAGACACCATCATTGACAGCTGATCCAGCTCCGGTATTGCAATTGGCGGTTTCTCCGGAATTGGCTGAGCGGCAAACATCTCTTTCTTCATAAATCGGCTCATACCAGGTGAAAATCACTGGAGGAACTGTCACCCTGACCTGGATATCTGCACCGCGGCGATTTTCGGTATCTTGTCCCACAACCAGGGGATTGTTCGGCGCAGTTTTTTGAATGACGAGGACAGGTTGTTGCATAGAAACCGTTGGATCAGGACACTCCCTTGGGGGAGGAGGTGGGGTGACAATTCCCGAGCACCCCCCTGGAATGGCCGCACAGTTTTGTGAACCATTCAAATACAACAAATACAACGAGCGAAGAGCGCCATCATTCCAAGTCATTTGAAGCAGCGTTGTGATGAATCCCCACCCGGAGAAATAGGTCCACACATCTTGCTGACCATTGAGAACCGCTCCCCAGAATTGATCCGGGCTGGTGTACTCTGGATGTTCCGCCTGTACCTTGCTCCAATCCAGATTATCGCCGGCAACAAGCCCAAGAAAAGAGATCAGGCTGCCGTAACCATTTCCCAGTGATCCATAAGAGCCGGTCAAACCGCTTTCTTGGGGGTTCATGGCCATAAAAAATAACGTCGAGGCAGAGGGTAAGACAACGATATTCCCGCTAGGTGTTTGATAGCGGTGATAATTTGCATCAAGATCAATAGACTGGCCAAAGGGCAGTTCAATTGACATCCAATCGGGGTGATCTGTGGTAACTCCCAGATCAATCAAATCAGGATTCAGATTTCCATCCGGCTGAAAAACTTCTGACCAGGGATCAGTGCCCTGAGCATAAACAGCAGATGGTATGAGCAAGGTCATAACGACAATGATCAGGAAGATTCTTTTCACTACTTCTTTCCTTCTTCTACAGTTGTGGTGGGAGTTTTTCCCCGAGCGAGAATGGCATTGATTTCTTCTTCCATCAGGAAACGATCAAACTTCCAACCACTTTCTGTTTTCGCGAGAACAACATATGCTGTATCCTGGGTTTTATTGCTACCCGGTAAGGGAGAAGATAGCGTGATGGTCATCTGCCAGACTTGCTCGGAACCGTTGTCTGCTACTTTTTCTACTGCCTGAGAGGCAGCTGTGACCACAGATTTGGCATCCACGTATTTTTCCCACATACGGTCTGCGCCGGCCGAAAACAGCTCGCATCCAGCGGGAGTGCTTACCTCGCAGATACGCTCAAGCCAGGCTTCTTTTCCTTCCTGATAGTTCACCTGGAAGACTTTCTCGATGGCATTGACCGCTGCAGTAGACACCAGACTATCTTCGTTGGTTGATGCTGCTGAATCTTGTTCCATACGAAGGGGCCAGTTTTCGATCACCAGGATACCTATAGCAATGAAGACTGCCAGGATGACGGCAATGATCAGATTGCGTTTTGAGACTGGAATTTCTTTCAATTTTTTCTCCTTTTCCGGTTAACGGGTTTGAAAGTTAGTTAAAACAAAAGCGACCATTCAGATCTCAACGCCTATTTACACGCACTCAAGTTGCGTAAACAGGGAAGAAGCTGATGGTCGCTCCAAGGATTCTTTGGAACAGCTGATGATTATCAGCGACCGAACAGATATTTGGTTGTGACTCTAATCATAGCAAGAAGAAAGCACCTATCCTAGGGGGCCATATTTGACTAAATTAGGAAAAATGCGGAAATTAACTTGACAAAGCAATACTAGAGTATTACATTATAAATAACCTAACCGATAAGGAAAACGAGCATGCCGAAAACAAATTCTGCGAGTAAACCAGTACGATCTTTTCGAATAAGCCCAGAAGGCGTGAGTCAATTAAGAGCGATGGCAAGCGTTATGGGACGGAGTGAAAGCGATGTGATTGAGGTTGCTCTAGATCGAATGTATCGCGAGGAGATTCGTTATAACCGGGTCCTACGAGAAGGTGCCCGACCAGAAGATCAGTATCAGACAGATAAAGAGAATGAAGGAGAAAGTCAACGACTGCTAGGCTAAAGACCTAGCGGCTTGGGAAAATCCAAGCCCATGTTGACCAGCCACAGCCACCAGCGGTAACGCTGACGGGGCTACGTTGTCAGGAGAGTCAAAGAACACACGTTGGGGTGCGTGCCAGCCTCAACCACTGCAACTGGATGATTAAAAGAACAAGGGTCTTGTTCGGTGTCATCTGGAAGTGCTGACTGATAACATTGGCGAGGCAAACTTTACCCCCGATAGGGGAGTACAACCCGTAAGGGAAAGGACATAAGAAAATGCAACATGTTTTTGTGCTAGACCAGAACAAAAAACCACTTGACCCTTGCCATCCCGCACGGGCAAGAAAGCTTTTGCGTTCTGGTCAAGCGGCGGTGTTCCGTAGGTTTCCATTTACGATTATTCTCATGGAGCGAACACTGAAAGAATCTGTGACGCACAAGTACTGTGTCAAGATTGACCCCGGAAGCAAGCAAACGGGAATGGCCTTAGTTCGAGAAGGTGACCACAAGGTCGTTTGGGCGGCGATAATTCAACATCGTGGACAGGTCATTCGAGACAACCTGCTTGCACGTAGAGCTATCAGACGCGGGAGGAGGGCACATCATTGTCGCTACCGTCCTGCACGATTTGATAATCGTCATCGCCAAAAAGGTTGGTTGCCGCCAAGTCTGGAAAGTCGTTTGGCGAACATCGAGACTTGGGTGCGAAGGCTGGCGTTGCACACGCCATTGACTGCCATTTCAATGGAACTGGTCAAATTCGATACTCAGAAGATAGAAAATCCTGAAATATCAGGGGTTGAGTATCAGCAAGGCAAGCTTGTTGGCTACGAAGTCCGTGAATATCTACTCGAAAAATGGGGACGAAAGTGTGCCTACTGCGGGAAAACTGGCGTTCCGCTTGAAATCGAACACATCATTCCAAAGTCGCGGGGTGGGTCAAACCAAGTTTCAAACCTAACACTGGCGTGTGAGACATGCAACCGCGCCAAAAACAACCTATCCGCCGTAGAATTCGGCCATCCGGAAATCCAGAAAAAGGCCAAGCTGCCGCTAAAAGATGCTGCCGCTGTCAATTCAATACGGTGGGAATTATGGCGAAGGTTATCGGCATGGGGTTTTGTTGTTGAATGTGGAACGGGCGGCAGGACAAAATACAACCGAATTTCACAAAATCTCCCCAAAACGCATTGGCTGGACGCGGCGTGCGTTGGTGAAGCTGGTAAAAATATCTTTGTGCCGAACGGCTTAGATGGCCTCGGCATCAAGTCGTATGGGCATGGTTCGCGCCAAATGTGTCGCATGAACAAATTCGGCTTTCCACGAACATCAGCGAAAGGCGCAAAGAAAGTTTTCGATTTCCAAACTGGCGGAATCGTTCGAGCGGTTGTTACAAAAGGCAAAAAGGTCGGCACTTATGTGGGCCGTGTCGCCGTGAGGTCGAGTGGGTATTTCGATATTCAGTGTGGCACACAAATAGTACAGGGCATTAGCTATATATACTGCCGTTTGTTACACAAACCCGATGGCTACTCATACACATACAGAAAGGATGAGGGCTTTACTCCGCTAGGCTAAAGACTAAGCGGTTTCCAGCCCTAATTAATAATGAAATTCATCGTAGTGATTCTTAAGTTGATTGGATGGGTTGTCAAAACTACTGTCATCCTGGCGATTTGCTCCAGTATTTTATTCGTTGCCTACAAGGGAAACCAGCCTATGCAGGTTCCTGAAGCTCCGAAGGGGATGACTTACTTTGAATTCGTTGCTGACCGGATAGATGCCGCAAAAACGGTTGAACCTTCCCGGTGCGGGTGGGGTATGATGTTATCTTTAGCCGCCCTGGGTCCAATTTATTCATTTGTTTATACGGAGGTTGGTATCCATCCGGATGGAGCTCTTGCGCGAGGCACCGCCCCAGATCCAGATATCCCTAAGGATGTCGCAAATGCTAAGTGGTATGAAGTGCCTGGTATCTGGTGGAATACGGTTGAAAGATTATTCTGGACGATGGTAGGGAAGCCGGCAGTGTATGGGTGCAAATTTCCATACCCCGATAATTGAAAAATCTCTTCCCAAGTAATACGTTGTAAAGAACCGATTTTTTAGGGAGTGGCGCAATATGATTTTGATTGTGGATTCTGGGCAGTATTAATAAAACAAGGCATATAATAAACCTGTAACAGGTGGGTAATATTTTTCATACTACATTGCGATAGCGAGGGCTAAACAGTGGAACTCAACCAGGCACATCACGGACACAAACTGCACATTCGGCGGTTCTTGACGTTGGTGATTATCAGTTCGTTGATCTTTACGGCAGTTACGCCCGTACATGCTACCTCTGGAAGGTCGGATCGCTCAGCATCCGTCCAGAAAGGGCCATCAACCGCGCCAGAGCAGACCGTCCCACAGAAACGCGCGGCAACGGTCGATCAGGAACCCCAGGCGGCTCCAGTTGGCGTCAATCTGAAATGCAGCAGCATTAGCGATGGATTAGCGGACCTGGGATTGTGCGAGCCAGACATCAAACCATTCCTTTCCAATTCATTCAACATTTCGGGTAATGGCTACAACGGGAAAGAACCCAACCAATCGATCAAGGTGGTCTGCGACGGCTGGGGCTGCACACAGGTGCCGGTCTATTTTTCATTGAGTTGCGCGGTTGATTGGAGGACTAACTTCAGCCGCCATATCTCCATTCATGCAACGGTAAAAAATGGAACGGCATTTTACATTACGCCGGCGGCAGAGACCCTGGTTGATTGCGGCACGGGGATGGAAGGCAAATGTTTTGTCAACCTTACAGGGTATGCGCCGGGGGCATACATCTCCCCCAGTCCAAATTTGGATGCTCACCTTTTCGCTACGATGGACATGGTCGGCGAGGTTGATTCCACCCGCGTCTATGATTTTTCCTGTGGCTGGTCCTGGAGCCTCGACCCAATCACGACGCTGCTCGATCGCTCCAGCCTGTCTCAGAATTCTCCCAAAAACGGTTCGGGCGATCCCCGCGAATGCGCCGTGAGCGCCTGTGACGCAACCGCCAGCGCCGGCGACCCCATCGACACGCGCACGGGCAATTTCGACTACAGCCTGGTCGATCTGTCGCTGCAAACCATCGCCGGCCCGCTGACCTTCCAGCGCTCGTACGCCTCCCTCGCCACCGACACCGGCCTGTACCCCAGCGACCTGGGCGCCGGCTGGACGCACAACCAGGACACGCGCCTGATCTTCGAAACGGGAAAGGTCTGGTTCAAGGCGCACACGCTCAACCAGTACCAGTTTACCGACAACGGCGACCAGACCTACACGCCTTACGCCGGGGTGCTGGCCAGCCTGAGCTACGATCCGGGAACAAGCAGCTACACCCTGACCGCAGCCGACCAATCCGTGTATACCTTCGATGCAAGCGGGCAACTACAAATCTGGCGCAACGAACTCGGCTACGGCTTCGATTACTCCTACGCTGCCGGCAAGCTCTACCGGGTCAGCGAACCGCTCAGCGGGCGCTACCTGCAGTTCAACTATCAGAGCGGCCGCCTGTCCTCGATCAATGATCATACCAGCCGCCAGGTCTCCTTCGGCTACGACGGCAGCGGCGACCTGACTTCCTTCACTGACGCGCGCGGCTATACCTGGACGTATACCTACGAGACCCACCGCCTGACCATCCTCAAGGACCCCAACAACCAGGTCATCCTCACCAACGCCTACGATGCGCAGGGACGCGCCTACGAACAGTTCAATGGCCTGGGCGAACGCATCGTCAAGATCACCTACAACAGCGACGGCACCCGCACCCTGACCGACGCGCTGGACCGCCAATCGGTGGACGGCTACGACGCCCGCGGCGCCAACATCTTCCACACCGATTCTGCAGGTTACACAGTCTTCAAGGAATACGACACCAACTTCCGTTTGAGTCGCATCCTCGATCCGGAGGGCAACGCCATGCACTCCACCTGGAGCCCGGACGGGGCCACCCTGACCGCCATCCAGGATGTGGAAGGCTACGCCAGCAGCATGGTTTACGATGCCGAAAATCACCTGACCCAGGCCACCGACCCGCGCGATCAGGTGATCGATTACACCTACGTCGACGGCCTGCTCGACCACCAGACCCGCCACACGCTGGAATGGGGCGACATCACCACGATGTACACCTACACCACTGCCGCGGACGCCCCGCAGCCGGTGGGGCTGGTCAAGACCGTCACCGACGCCCTCAACCTTACCACCACCTTCACGTACGATGCTTCCGGCCAGTTGGTCATCACCCGCGATGCAGAGAACCAGGAGACGCACTTTGCCTACGACGCGTACGGGCGCGTCACGGACGTGACCGACCCGCTGGGGCGCGTGACCCATACCGAGTACGACCTGGCCGGCAACCCGCGCTTCGTCACCCTCGATTACCTCCCTGGCCAGCCGCAGGACGAGCAGAACCAGTACAACCTGCTCAGCGAGTTCGTCTATGACGAACGGGGACGCCTGACACAGACCCGGCGCGACCTGGACGAGACGACCACCCTGACGGAAACGGTGGTTTACGATGACGCCGGGCGCATCCACCAGACGCTGGACGCGCTGGACCAGGCCACCACCTACGGTTACCTGCCCACCGGGCAGATCGAGACCATCACCGACCCGCTGGGTCACACCACCACGTCCGTCTATGACGAAGCGCAGGGAACCGGTCGTCTGATGCAGGTGCAGGACGCCACCGGCCGCGTCATCCAGACGTACACCTACTACCCGGACGGCACGGTCAAGACCCTCACCCTGCCAACCGTGCACACCCCCACCGACCCCGCGGATTACATCCTCACCTACCACTACGACCTTTTGAATCGAGTCATTGGCATCACGGATAACGTGGGGCATTCGTCCGGCGTCAGCTACGACGCCTACGGTAACACGCTGGATCACACCGACGGGCTGGGGCGGGTGACGAAGTATGAATACAACGAACTGGGGCTGCTGTGGACCGTCACGCAGAACTACCTGGAGAACGTGACGCCGGACGAGGAGACCAACGTCCTCACCGGCTACACCTACAACAAGCTGGGCCAGTTGACGGCGCTGACGGACGCCAACGGCCACACCACAGCCTACGCCTACGACCCGCTCGGCCGCCTATGGACCGTCACCGATGCGCGCCAGCAGGTCACCGAGTACGGCTACGACGCGAACGGCAACCGCACCTCCGTGCTGGATGCCAACGGCAACACGACCACTTTCCATTACGACCGGGTGGACCGCTTGCACAGCATCGACTACCCCGGCGGGGTGAGCGAAGACGTGCAGTTGTGGTACGACGCGCTGAGCCGCCTGACCGGCATGGACGACGACCTGGGGCACACGGCCTGGGGCTACGACGACGCCGGGCGCATCACCTCCGTCACGGACCCCTTCAGCCAGGTGGTGGGCTACGGCTACGACGACGCCGGCCGGCGCACCAGCCTGACCTACCCCGGCGGGCGCAGCCTCACTTACCAGTACACGCCGGACGACCAATTGGAGCACGTGCTGGAAGGCGCGCAGCCCTGGGTGGATTACGTCTATGACGCCTACTCCGGCCGCATCACCCACGCCAGCCTGGCGAACGGCGTTACCACCGAGTATGCCTTCGACTACTCCGGCCAGTTGACCGACCTGGCGCATAAGAACGCCGGTTTTAACCTGGCCAGCTACAATTACCACTACAACGCGGTGGGCAGCCGCGACCACGCCGAGGAGACGCTGCTTCACCCGCAGTTCGCCTACCTGCCCCTGGTCGCCAACGGCGGTGAAGAGTTGGAAGGGCTAGGGCTAGAAGAAGGGTTTACCGCCGAGCAGGCCTACCCTGCGCCGGGGGGAGAGGAATTCCTGGCGCCGGATGAGTCGCTAGAGCCGTACCCTGCGCCCGAAGCGGGGGATACTTCGCTCTTCCATGGCCTGTGGGACTTCCTGGTCGGACTGTTCGGCGGGGAGACTTCGCCCGTCTCGGCCAGGAGCGACTACCAGGAAGCCTACCCACCGCCCACCGGCGGGGGAGGCCTTAACGAGGAACCCTCCTCCATCCAGGTCATCGATTACAGCTATGATGCGCTCAACCGCCTGACCGGCGCCACCTATACCGCAGGCGAGGATTACGCCTACAGCTACGACCCGGCCGGCAACCGCCTGACGCAAACGGTCGGCAGCCTGACCACGGCTTACCAGTACGACACGGCCGACCGCCTGACCACGGCTTACCAGTACGACACGGCCGACCGCCTGTTTTGTATCAATGGCAACCAGATCACTTGTGAAAACGGCGTTCCCGTTACCTGGGACGACAACGGCAACCTGCTCGCGGACGGCGTGAACAGCTATACCTACGACACCGCCAACCGCCTGACGGCGGTGAACGGCGCAGGCTCGAGTTTCTCCTTCGCCTACGATGGGCTGGGCAACCGTTACCAGTCCACTGCGAATGGGCAGACCACCACCTACGCCCTCGACCTTGCCGGAGGCCTCTCGCAGGTGCTGTCCGATGGCGCCAACACCTACCTCTACGGCCTGGACAGGCTCGCGCAGCAAAGCGCCAGCGGCACGGGCTACTTCCTGCCGGACGGGCTGGGAAGTGTACGCCAGGTAGCCAACGCCTCCGGCATGGTGGGCGACCCCTGGGCCTTCGACCCCTTTGGCAATCCCGTTGGATCGTCTGGCTCTTCACCTTATGGCTTTGCCGGGGAATGGACGGACGGCACCGGCTTGCAGTACTTGCGGGCAAGGTATTACTCACCGGAGCAGGGCCGGTTCATCACAAGAGACCCGTTCCCGGGGTATCTGAACCAGCCATCCACCCTCAACCCGTACATCTATGGACTAAATGATCCGGCCACACTGACCGACCCAAGCGGAGAGAATCCCTTCCTGATCGTAGGTGGACTGGGCGGCCTGTTGGGTGGGGCGATTTACGGTTATGGCTCCCAGGTGGTTCGCAACCTTGGCCAGGGATTATGTTTCTGGGATGCGCTATCGTACAACATAAGCGCGGGTGAAGTGGCGCTGTACACGGGCGTTGGCGGCATCCTGGGAACTGGCATGGGCAGCGCTATAATAGGTGTCCAGGCTTTGGTTGCATATTTTGGAGCAGGCACAACTGTTGGAACTGCGCTGATCGCCGATGGGGATCCAACGAATGAGATACGCACGGGTGTCAATACCGTTTATCAAGTAGTTCAGAATGGCGTTACAAAATATGTAGGGATAACTAATGATTTCGTTCGAAGAGCGGGCGAGCACCTGAGAACTCGAAACTGGGTCATTGAGCCTATTCAAGGATTGGAAAACCTTAGTCGAGCAGATGCTAGAGCCGTTGAACAAGTTCTGATCGAGAGATATGGGTTGTTAAACCTTAGTAATCAAATAAATAGCATATCTCCGAACAACCCACTATACAATGACTCAATTTTGCGTGGGCTGGATATTCTCAAGACGCTTGGTCAATAACAGGAGGCAAATTGTGATTCGGATTGGTGATATCGTAGAAATCCCGCTTGCGGACCAAAAATTGGCTTATGCCCAATACATAATTAGGAATAGAATGGGGCCAATCATACAGGTATTCGCGCATATTGATTTCGTGAGGCCAGAGTTGGAAATTATTCTAAATTCCGGAGCGCTATTTCCACCGATTATTACTGGATTATTTGCTGCTGTCAGAACAGGTTATTGGAAGAAAATTGGATCAAAAAGAGTAGAAGAGGTTCGTTATCCAGGATTTATATCAACTCTATATGACCAAAAGACAGGGAAAGCCGCTATCTGGTATTACTGGGATGGCGAGAAATCCATACGCCTTGGGCTAGAATTGCCGGAAGAATACAAATCCAAGGAATACTTGATGGTATGGGACCCACATGACGTTGTTCATCGCATTGAGACAGGAGAATACCCCTTCCCCTACAAAGATTTGATCCTGTATAACAAGTACACTCCTCGCAAACCTAATACTTAAGCTAATACTGTATACCGTTAAGTTCAGCACCTTTACAACTTTACATAGGAAGGCCAGTTACATACTCCCGGCCAAGCCGGCCACGCTGACCGACCCAAGCGGGAAAAACCCCTTCCTGATCGTAGGTGCTTTAGGCGGCCTGTTAGGCGGCGCGATTTATGGTTATGGCTCCCAGGTGGTTCGCAACCTTGGCCAGGGAATATGCTTTTGGGAGGCACTCTCGTATAACATCAGTGCGGGCGAGGTGGCGCTATACACTGGGGTTGGCGGCATCTTGGGAACTGGCATGGGCGGTGCTATGGTGGGCACCCAGGCATTGGTTGCCTATCTTGGCATTGGCACCATGATCGGAAATCAGCTGAGCGCCGATGGGGATCCAACGAATGAAGTAAGAAGTGTTGCAAATGCATTTAACCGGTTTACAGGTATGATTTATCGAAATGCAACCGGCACACCATCAAGCTTAACTCCCAGGCCAGGTGTTGACGATTTGCCTGGAGGCGGTTTGTCTTTTTTCAATAGCATCGATAAGCTGAATCCCGAGAAGTATATAGCGATTGATGCTTCAAAGCTACAGAGGCTTACCGCTATTCTTGATAACAATCCTCCTGGACATGTGACAGTCGCTCCTCCAACATTAGTGGGGTTGCAGGAATGGGCTGCAACACGAGGCACTGAAGTGATTCATCAATTTACCCAGGAATTAATTTACCTTATGAATAAAGGAATTAAGTGAGGGAGTATGTCTAATTCCAGAAAAAAGGTCTATGATTCGATATCCAATACTATAAGTGTCATTGAGAAGACTCTGAAAGAAATATCAATAGAACAAGATATTTCTTGTATTATTAATTCTGGTCTTATCAAGAGGGAGGAAGATACAATCGGATTTATATCTTGCTTTCCACATGGCGATAGAGCAGAAGAAAGTTTAGACGGATTATTAATAATTTCCGAACACACACACTCTATACGTATAAAAGTTGAGGTTTCTTGGTCAGATGGAAGAAGCGTTTCTGATATTGGTCAAGCAACAATACGCCTTACTGATGAACTTCATATGCAGGATTGGGACAATCTGGTGGCAAAATTGATCGATGTGATGAGTAAAACATTGACCCAATTCCTTGAGTGACTTCGTAATAACGGTCATCAAAGCTGGGCATTAAGCGCAAAGGAGATGCGATGGACGAGCATACTCACAACATCCTGACCCACATGCTGAGGCTATTAGAAGATTACAAAGAACAAAGGTGCTCATTACGCGTAATGGTTGATGGTTTAGAAGGCAGGGCAATCGCATTCTAAAAAATAGGGTATCCTCAAGGTAAAACGGAGGATAGCCATGAGCAAAGGGATACCAGGTAATCTACATGAACATTTTCAAGGGTTAGAAGATAAACGAAGAGGAGCAGGCAAGCGTCATAAACTGATTGACATACTCACGATAGCCATCAGCGGGATTATATGTGGGGCAGATGATTGGAGCGGGATAGAGGCATACGGGCAGGCAAAAGAGGAATGGTTGAAAGGATTTCTGGAATTACCACATGGGATACCGTCACACGACACATTTGGGCGGGTGTTCAGTTGGCTAGATCCAAAGGCATTTGAGGCCAGTTTTCTAAGCTGGGTTCAAGAAGTGATGGAAATAACGAAGGGGCAAGTGATTGCCGTGGATGGGAAAACGGTTCGGCGCTCACATGATCACGCCAACGGTCAAGAGGCGATCCACATAGTCAGCGCCTGGGCACAGAAGAACCGGCTGGTGCTGGGACAGGTCAAAGTAGACGAGAAATCGAACGAAATCACAGCGATACCCGGTTTATTACGGGTTTTGGACATCACAGGGTGCATCATCACAACCGATGCGATGGGTTGCCAGCAAGAAATAGCAGCTACAGTAATTGAAAAGGGAGGCGATTATATTCTGGCTCTCAAAGAAAACCAGGGGCATCTTTACGAAGACGTAAGGGAGCTTTTCGCAGGGGCAATAGAAGTGAGTTTCTTTGATGTTGAACACACGTATGCCGAAACCGCGAATAAGAACCACGGACGGATTGAAGTGCGAGAGTGTTGGGCAATTACCGACCCAGATTTTACCCATTATTTGCGAGGTTTCGAAAATTGGAAGGGTTTACGTTCTCTGGTCAAAGTCAGCTGCCAACGCCAAACCTCTACAGGAACAAGCCAGGATGATCGCTATTTCATCTCCAGCTTAAAAACCCCCGCCAGACAGATGCTCCAGGCCGTTCGAGGTCATTGGAGCATTGAAAACAGCCTGCATTGGGTTTTAGATATTGCCTTTCGCGAAGATGAAAGCCGAGTGCGCAAAGATCATGCTCCTGAGAACCTATCTGTTTTGAGGCACATCGCTTTGAACCTGCTAAAACAGGACCTTTCCAAAAAATTGGGCATCAAAAACAAGCGTCTCGTCGCAGCATGGAACAATGACTACCTTATTCACCTCTTCACTGGCTAGAATGCGATTGCCCTGGGTACTTGCCACCTTCGTGTACAATGGAGATGGCGAGCGAGTGAAGAGCATCCTG
>ENA-UOWE01003213-UOWE01003213.1-activated-sludge-metagenome-genome-assembly--contig:-NODE-3213-length-16962-cov-7.510794_pt1 | contig 16962 bp, 14 predicted proteins | sample MGYA00249841_ERZ761562 | MGnify/ENA primary metagenome ERZ761562 (study PRJEB28883, sample SAMN05720200) | activated sludge metagenome | isolation source: Anaerobic digester | place: Japan... | reverse complement strand
GGTGCGAGGAATTCGCCCGACAAAAGCCAGGAGTGGGATCTCTCTGTCCAACGCTATTGAACATCCTGTTCGCGTTGGATTTGCGCCGTCCTGGAGCACAGGATGAGGAGCGGCCGTGTGCTCACGATGAGCACGAGCGAGGCGATGACAGGAGGTCATAATCGCCGAGGATGAGCTCCTCGTCCCTTTGAATATTCTCGCATGATCCATGCGAAACCGGATTACAAAGGCGAAGCCTTTGACAACAAGTCCGGTGACCGGACAAATCGGATTTAAAAGGTGCTCTGCACCTTTTATGTATCACATGACACCATGTAATTAAACCCAGTTCTCCATTCTCAATTTCTTAACCTTTGAAAATTCCTTCAAATTATTAGAAACCAAAATTAAATCTAACGATATTGCCTGTGCCGCTAATAAATAATCCATTGCTCCGATCGGTTGACCTGCTCTCTCCAAGTCCGATCTGATAATCCCATATTCTTTTGCCGCTTTAAAATCATAATCAATCAATTTAAACGGCAACAGGAATTCAATTAATGCAATTCGGCTTTTTTCGGAATTCATACTTTTATTGATGCCGTATTCGAGTTCAGAAACCGTAATTGAAGATATGGCAATATCATCTATTTCATAATTCGATAACCGCTGTATAACAGAAACGGGTCTTTTATTGATTATATAAATACATATGTTTGTATCAAGAAGATACTTCATTCGATATTTTCTCTCGCTTCAATGTCAGGTTGAATCCGTTCAGACATAAAATTTTCAGGAAACTTCTCCAGACTTTTTGAAAAATTATCCCAAACTTTATCTTTCGGTATAAGAATAACCATATCATCAATCCGTTTAACGAATACTGATTCGGTTAAAAATCTATATTCCTTAGGCAATCTAACGGCCTGACTCCTTCCGGTTGTAAATATTTTTGCTGAGTCCATGATATTATCCACCATTCATCTGATAGATATCATGATACATATCAAATGACAAAGTATCAAGTCTTTTTTTATCATTGGATTCAGTGACGGGATTGGATTGATAAAATGGTTGGCGATAATTATTGAAAAATAATTCGCCATCATCCGGTGAATTTATTGAAAGCCAAATCCAAAACAAACCAACTGGGGTGGAAAAACTACGTGCGCCCTCACCTCGCTGCCGCGAGCCCTCTCCCAGAATGAAGCACAAATCGGCGAAGCCGATTAAGAAAGACCATTCCCGGGAGAGGGCTATTTATCAGTTAATTTAGAGTGTGTCAGAAAAATGTAATTGTTAGATTAAAGTCATCAAAAATGTCGCGCATAGCGCGACACAATTCGGGCGACCGCAGCATCCGGCAAAGCCGGTGCGAGGAATTCGCCCGACAAAGAGCGGGCGGGGATTTCAAAAGGGGCGGGGCTGGCGATTGAAGCCCGGTCCCTTTTGATCTTATCGTATGAGACCATACGAAACAGGATTTAAAAGGTGCGGAACACCCTTTGAAATTCTCGCATGATCCATGCAATCAGTTTCCGCCTCCGTGCGAATTTGCTAATGATATCAATAAAATGATTCGTTATCTCCGCTGTCCTCCTGACAGCTCCGAATGCTACTTTCAAATGACTGCACGCCTCAAACTATGCGGTAACGCTTGCGGTCTCCTGCTGCGGACTCCGTCCGCCTCGCGGGCAATCGGAACGATCCCGACAATCGAGACGCTTCCCTCGCAAACTGCTCGACTCTTTTTGTGCCGTCCTGGCACAGAGTCTCGTTGCCATCATCGTGATGGCTCAAAGTTTGCACAAAAGCGTCTCGACAGTTTCCGCCTCCGTGCGTTAGAGCATTTATGCTTGAATACAATTGTTGCTTTTTCTCAACGGTCATCCTTGACCGTTTCGATTATATCAATAATGCCAATTATCACCTCAAACTATGCGGTAACGCTTGCGGTCTCCCGCTATGGACTTCGTCCGCCTCGCAGGCAGTCGGAACGATCCCGACAATCGAGACGCTTCCCTCGCAAACTGCTCGACTCTTTTTGTGCCGTCCTGGCACAGAGTCTCGTTGCCATCATCGTGATGGCTCAAAGTTTGCACAAAAGCGTCTCGACAGTTTCCGCCTCCGTGCGGATTTACTCACAAATTCAGTATACCATTGCTTTATCTCCGCGAACTTCCTGTTCGCTCCGAATGTAACTTTAAATCAATTTAACACCTATATCTCCGAGGTAACGCTTGCGGTCTCCCGCTATGGACTTCGTCCATCTCGCGGGCAATGTTTCCGCCTCCGTGCGGAAACTGATTGACAATATCTGCCTATAATTTGTGCTTATCCCAAATACTTCATAATTTCCGGAGGAACCGAACCATGCCCCAAATAGGAATAATTCTCGGCAGCGATTCCGATCTCCCTAAAATCAGACAGTGCCCTGAAATTCTCGATAAATTCGGTGTCAGTTTTGAGATCATCTTCTCATCTGCTCACCGCACACCAGAACAGACCAAAGAATGGGTTGAAAGCGCGCGTTCACGCGGCATCAAAGTAATCATCGCTGCTGCAGGCGGAGCGGCGCATCTTCCCGGTGTTTGTGCGGCTCACACCACCCTTCCGATTGTCGGAATTCCGATTGAATCTCCGGTATCGGGCGGACTCGATTCCATACTTTCTATCATACAAATGCCGTCGGGTATTCCGGTAGCTGCGATGCCCGCAGGTAAAGCAGGCGGTGCAAATTCAGCACTTTTCGCTTTATCAATTCTTTCGGTTTCCGACTCTTCGATTGCCGAAAAACTTGCGTCATACCGCGAAGAAATGAAAACTGAAATTAAAAAGAAAAATGATCTTTTAAATGAAAAAGGCTACAAAGAATATATTGATTCACTCGGAGTTAAAAAATGAATCTTCATGATGAAAAAGTTCTGATATTGGATTTCGGTTCACAGTACACTCAGCTTATCGCGCGCAAAGTGCGCGAGCAGAAAGTCTATGCGGAAATCGTTCCATTCAATTATCCGGTTGAAAAAATCAAAAACGAAAAACCAAGTGCGATCATCCTTTCAGGCGGTCCTTCTTCAACTTATGACAAAGGCGCTCCTTTCGTTTCAAACGAAATCTTCAACTTGAATGTTCCAGTTCTCGGAATCTGTTACGGTCTTTACATGATAGTAAACGGTTTTGCAGGAAAAAGCTCTTCATCAAACAAGAAGGAATACGGCAGAGCCGACATCACAATCAAGAAAGAGTCTCCCCTTTTCAAGGGTCTTTCGGAGCGCGAAACCGTATGGATGAGCCACGGCGATAAAGTAACTGAAATTCCTTCGGGTTTTGAAATAGTTGCCGAATCAGAAAACACTCCTGTAGCGGCAATTCAGAACAAAGAAAAAAATATCTACGGCATTCAGTTTCATCCCGAAGTTTTTCACAGCGTTCACGGAAAAGAAGTCATTGCAAACTTTCTTTTTGAAATTTGCAAACTCAAGGGTCTCTGGACGATGAAGTCTTTCGTTGATTCATCGGTTGAACAGATCAGAAAAGAAGTCGGAAACGGAACTGTTCTGCTTGGTCTTTCGGGCGGAGTCGATTCTACAGTAACAGCTGTTCTATTGCAGAAAGCAATCGGTGAAAAGCTTTACTGTGTATTTGTAGATAACGGCGTTCTCAGAAAAAATGAAGCCGAGAACGTCATCAAAAGATACAAGGAAGGTCTCAACCTCAATCTCATCGCTGTTGACGCTGTCGATTTGTTTCTCAAAAAACTCAAGGGAGTAACTGATCCCGAAAAGAAAAGACGAATTATCGGAAAAGAATTCATAAAGGTTTTCATGAAGGAAGCCAAGAAAATCGGACGTTTCGATTTTCTTGCGCAGGGAACATTGTATCCGGACGTTATCGAGTCGGTATCAATCAAAGGGCCTTCAGACACCATCAAGAGCCACCACAACCGCGTTCCTGAAGTCCTTAAGTTGATTGAGTCAGGTAAGGTAGTTGAACCTCTCAAAGAGCTTTTCAAAGACGAAGTGCGAGCTCTCGGAACCGAACTCGGCATTCCGCGCGAACTCATCGCACGTCACCCTTTCCCTGGTCCGGGTCTTGCTATACGCATAATCGGTGAAATTACAAAAGAGCGTCTCGACATTCTACGTGAAGCGGATGACATCATTGTAAGCGAAATTAAAAACGCAGGCTATTACGACAAACTCTGGCAGGCATTCGGAATCTTCCTTCCTGTAAAATCTGTCGGGGTTATGGGCGATAACAGAACATATGAAAACGTAATTGCAATCCGTGCCGTCGAATCAACAGACGCGATGACTGCAGACTGGGCGGATCTTCCGCACGATCTCGTTAAAAAGATATCGAGCCGTATAATCAATGAAGTGCGCGGAATTAACCGCGTAGTCTATGACGTCTCTTCCAAACCGCCTTCAACTATCGAATGGGAATAAAATAAAAGAGGGGTAACGCCCCTCTTTTATTTTTTATCTTCAATATGCATTATTTCTTTCATTCGCTTTTTTATTTTCCGCTGAATCTTCTTCTGGTTTATTTCGCATGAAGGCTTTATTTTTCCGAATGTCTTTCCCGTTTCGACATCTACTGATTCCGACTTTCTGACTGAAAGCACCTGCGAAGGATATATGCTTCTATGACCCGTCATCAGAAAACTGACGAGGCAGGATACGCATGCATAAGGCGCAATCTCAGGGCCGAAAAGTTCAATAGCCATTACGCTGGACGCAATCGGAGCGTTCGTCACACCTGCCAGCATACTCACCAGAGCGACAGCAGCGAATGTCTGAGGATTAATTCCGAATAATGAAGCAAATGCCGAACCGAGAGTCGAACCGACATAAAGTATCGGCGTAATTATTCCGCCGACGCCTCCGAAGGCAAGCGTGACTGCCGTTGAAACCGTTTTTACTATCGGTGCGTAAAAAGGAACTTCGCTCCCGTGAAGTGATTTTTCGACCGTATTCATGCCGAGACTTAAGTATTCGGGAGAGATAATGAATCCAATAAGACATAGAATCAATCCACCAAAAAAAGCTCTGATGATAATATTTCCTGAAAATTTTGAAGCTATCCGGTTGATGTATTTATTGATTTCTATAAACGCAAAAGAGCAAATACCGAAAAATACACCTGCGAGAATAATCTTCAAAAAGAATAATTCAGAAAACTGCGGCACGAAGTTCAAAGGCTCGATAAAATACTTCGCACCAAGCATAGAAGAAACCTGATACGATGTAACACCGGCAACAAGAGACGGCAGAAAAACATCATACAATATGCTTCCGACAAATAAAACTTCAACTCCGAAAATCGCACCCGAAACCGGAACACCGAAAACACCCGCGAATCCGGCGCTGACTCCGCATATCATGAGCTTTTTGCGGTCAACAGTATTGAACTTGAATATCGCGGAAAATAATGAACCGAAACCCGCGCCGATATCCGCACAGGGAGCTTCCTTGCCGGCTGAACCGCCTGATGCTATTGAGATTATTGACAGAAAGAATGCCTTGATTATCGAAACCAGTGAAATCCTTCTTCCACTATGAATCACGTTTATAACTTTATCTGTTGTAAAATCAAGTGATGAAGGAAATATTTTTAATGAAAGAAATGCGACACATGGAAGAACAAAAGGCAGAATAAAGTAATAGTAAGTAAATCCTTCCTGAAGTGCAATCGAAAAATCAAGAAGCCTGACAAACAAAGACGACGCAACGCCGGTGAATATTCCGACAATCGTGGCAAGAATAACCCATTTGACTACACTCGCAAAAATAACTGTTTCTTCGGTAATTTTTTTCTTCATTCTTCTTTCCGTCAGCAAATCCGGCTTATAAACATCCGTTTTTATGGGATTATAGACAGAAAGAAATATCAGTCAATAGTAAACCCCAAAAAAAATGATATTTTTTATTCTTACCATTATATTATATCATAATTCAATCGGACGATTTCACCGTAATTTCAACACGTCGGTTTTTCTGTCGATTAATTTCATTATCATTTTCTACAACAGAATTAGAATATCCGTAACCCTTTGATGAGATGCGGTTATTTTTTACACCACGGCCGAAAAGATATTCGGCAACCGCTTCAGCTCTTTTTTTAGAAAGCTTCATGTTATAGTCCGGCCCTCCAACATTATCAGTATGTCCTGAGATTTCAATTTTAACACCCGGATTATTTTTCATAAAATCATAGAGCCGTTCAAGCGCAGGCATAGACTCAGGCCGGAGCTTCGCGCTTCCCGAATCGAAATAGATATTATCCGCGGAGAAAGTATATCCTGTCCGGACTTTTCCTTTATTCAGATATACAGTCTTTGTAACAATATCATTATCAGAACCGGTTTCAAAAGTTTCATTATAATAAGCATATCCGTCGGCTGTAATTTCAGCCGAATATGATGTACTTTTTCTTACGGTAAACGCCGAACGTCCGCGAGTATCAGCTGAACTTTTCAAAGCTATCCCGGAAGTTCGATCTCCTATTCTAACAAGTTTCACATTAGCCCGTACCGGAGACTTTGTCGCGGCATCAAGCGTGATTACATCAAAAAACATTACAGGAGAACCCTGACTAAACTGATCAGAAACACTGCAGATGACCGAACTGTCATTTTTCCGGAATGAATGATATGCTTTTCCGGAAGTGCCCTGCACGTACACCGGAAAAAATTCATTCCGGAATGTGTTAAGCGGCTTAATATTCTCGATACTATTAATTTTAAATTTTCCCTTGAGTGATGAAAGAGAACCCGAATATACGTCATATCCTCCGCTTCCGCCTCTTCCGTTAGACGAGAAATAAACGGTTTCACCGTCAGGATGCAGATATACGGAGCATTCATCCATCGGAGTATTGATGTTCGTCACAGGAACGGGATTATCCCATATTCCTTTTTCATTTCTGCGTGAAATATATATATCAAGACCTGTCGTGACATTTCTATTTGATACAAAAAGAATGTGCTCTCCGTCACCGAGCATATTAGCGAATCCATTGATTGAACCTTTGTCGGCAAACAGCGGCAACGACCATTCTCTCCACTTATCAGTTTCAATGTCAAAATGACGTTGAAAAATCACAATCGACTTATCGCTCTTTCCGCATGTCGCGAAAATATCGCGCCCGTCAGGCGATACGCTTACGGCAAGAAGCTTCAACCCTTCAGGAAACTGAAACTGAACTTCTTTCATTGATTCAATTATTTTATCTTCAGCAGCCGAATAAAAAAATGTTTTATCTGAAAATGTTCTGACTCCGACTAGAACTCCGCTTCTGCCTATTATTCCGGCAGCATAGGCGTCATTTCCCCACTTGGTCATTTCCGCACCATAAGGAATTCCTTTGGTGGAAATTCCTTTTTCAAAAAGCTCTATCTTCAATTCAATCGATTTGCGTTCAGCGGGTGTAAGAGATTTGTCTGAGAGAATATTTTTTGCAGAATCAGCCGCTTCTTTATAATTTCCTGAACTCGCGAGAGAAAGAGCTTTCAAATATTCAATTTCAGGTTCTTTATTTAGTTTCAGATACTCATCAGCATATCGCGCGGCCTCTTCAAACTTTTCACATACAAAAAGCATTTTCACAATTCGTTCGAGTGAAGTCTTATCCTTCGCATTCAGAGATAATTTCTTTTTTAGTATTGAAATATCTTTCTCATATAATTCCGATGTATGACCATTGGTTTCATAAACCGCGGCATAATTCTGAACTGCAGCAAATATTAAGAGCAAATATATAAAATAACGTTTCATAGCGGTTTCTCCAGCGAACACCAGATGAAAAACGGAATATCAAATCTTTTTTCTGTACTCGAAGTGTTTTCTTTCTGAGCAAAGGCATTGTTGCGGAAAAAAAGAACATTCCAGCATTCCAATGAAATACGCGTATCGCTTTCTGTTCTGTACGTTCCCCTGATATCGAGTCTTTTATTAAGCGAAAAGTTCGCCGAATTACGTTTTCCGTAATCCGTCGTATAAGTTGAACCGTCATAGAGAAATCTTGATACAGGCGTGTACGGAAGAGAACTTGTCATATGCCATATCGCCGACGCACTGAAACGGTTCCATGTTCTTGAAAGTACGAGTCTCAACAAATGCGCCTGCTCATAATCCGAACGGAAGGAGCTTTCATCCGAGTTGTTGCGGTTCGTCCGCGAGAATGCATAACTCAGCCATCCGTCAAAGCCCTTAAATGAGCCCCTGCCGGATAGTTCAATGCCGAAATTACTTCCGTCTTCTTCTTTTGAATACGGATGAAGCTGCATGAGCTTCTTTGCCGAATCATCATCGACATCGAATATAGTTCCCGGATTTAAATTTTTAAACCGGCTGTAATAAATTTCCGCATTGATGAATATACTCTGTTGCGGAATGTAATTCATTCCAACTGAAAAGTTTTTCGCTTCAGCAAGTTTGAAATCAGGATCAATATTTCCGAGATAATAATAAACGTCAGGATGAGCGTAAGAAGTTCCATGTTTGAAATACACACTGCTTTTTTCATTCATCTGATAACCGGCGTTTATGCTGTACGATAATGCCGCTTCATCAACAGGACTATAATTCTCAAACCTGACACCTGCGTCGTAAATAAATCTGTTCAGTTTGCCGTCTATACCGGCGAAACCCGCAAGCGAATTGCCTTCAACCGGAAATGAAAGATTAAGATTGCTGCTCAGCCCTTTGTAAAAATCAGTTCCGGCTATATCGGCAAATGAAGTGTTTCCTGAACAGCCGCCTTTATATTTAACGGCTTCATATCCTGCGCGGATGTTAAAATCATTCAGAGATAAAACTGCCATCTGCAATATGCGGTACTGATCGGGATTGAATTCGATTTCAGCGCCTGACTCAGTATCATAATCCTTTTTGTTTTTCAATGACTGAATCATATTCTGATTTGAAATTACTGTTTTAAACATCAGATCATCGAGAGCTCTAAACTCCCACGTGATTCCGTTTGCGTAATATCCGGAACGGGTCGACAGATCGTTGAATGAAATTTTATCCTGTGATCCCGTTAAAAGCATAGTAATACGGTGTGAATCGTTCGGAACATATGAAGCCTTTAAAAAATAATCCGCCAGATAAAAATGCGCCTTATTCATATCAAAAAGCAGATCCGGCGTCGTTCTTCTGCCGACGGCAATCATGCTGAAACGTTCGTTCGGCACAACTGTAACAGAGAATGAAGGAATAAACGGAAGAACGGGATCAAGAATCATTTTTCCGTGAATTCCCTCTTTCTGCGCATCAGCGCTTTTTATCATAATCGTATTGCCGAGATTATCACTTGTCCAAAGGGGAGCATTTGCTTTTATTACCTGAACGGAATCCATCGCTTCTTCATTGATTGAAGAAAAAAGCGGAATAAACCCGGCCGCGTAATGGAAAGGATAATCAACAGGAATATCATCGATGTAGTATTTATTGAAAAGAGGATTGGTGCTTCTTATGATAGGCACAGCAGCAAGAGAAAAACCGCCGCCGATTCCGGGAAGCGACTGAAGAAGATGAAGCGAGTCTCCGGCACCGCGCATCGGATATTTTTTAATATCATCCTGCGTAATGCCGCGCTCACCCTTCGAGTCAAGGTATTCGCCGTAGACTTTGGTTCTGTTCCCGGCGTCGAAAGCTTTCGGAGTCAGATTTTGTATGATGCGGAAATTTCTTTTTACCCGTATATTTACAGAAATGTTTCCGTAATCCTGATGAGAAAATGTCAGCTCATAATAACCTTTTTCAATTCCGGTGAAGCGGAACTCCCCGCGCGAATCGGTCTCCGTCACCATATCGAGTTCACGCAAACCGACAGTAACTCCGGCTGCAGGCTTGCCGGTAACTGCGTCATATACGGCACCCGAGACAGATTCGGCCGCATCAAGCGCGCAGACAAAAACGATTAATAATACGGACAGAATTATTTTCTTCACGGTTTCTCTCTGAATATAAATCTTACATTAAAAATCGAACCGCGCTTCTCCCCTTTATGAACGAGGGGTTCAATTTTTATATTCTTCACCATCATCTCGACATAATCATCAAGCCCGAGACCGGCACGTTTCACAAAACGGTATTTCAGAACTTCACCGCGCTCATTAGACGTAAACTGAACGATAGCCAGACCTTCGGCAGGTACAGCCGGATGTATTCCTTTTATATTTGGAAATGTTACTCTAACAACTAACGGATCATCTATTTCCGTATTCACAAGATAATGTATGCGTTTTGCCTCAGTCGAAAGACCGCGGTTTGTGTATTCGTAATTCATCGTTTCAGTGTTTCCGAACCTGTCATCACTTACCTGATTTGTAAGATTTGCATTAGATGCGCAAGAAAGAAGGAATACCGTCATTGAAGATATCAATATCAATAGATGATTCAGCCGCCGCATAAACTTTACCCCGTCTGCAAAGCGGATAATCATCATAAAGAAATATTTACTTTTATTTAATCTTTTCATTATAGCTCTCACTCGGAATGCAATACCGCACCTCAAATCCGATACAACCGGACAAAGATCCGGTTGAAAATTTACGCGATGATCCCTGATAATCAGCGTCGTAGGCAATGCGGTTTATATCAGCGGATAATTTTATAAGCAGTGTGACATTATAAGGTTCATACTGAACACCTGCACCGATGCCTGCGCCTGAAGTTATTGAATATCTTTTTGAAACTCCGGTATAACCGTTATTAGAAGAGAAATCATCGAATCTGTATGTTCCTAAATATAAGTCAAGTGCAAGAACGAATTCATAATTGGAAGAAAGACCGAAACTGTAAAAACCGGAATATCCGGCGAGCCAGCCGTACGCCGTCACATCGGTTCCACTGAATGAATCATAGCTGTAGCGCTTTAACCCGAGATAAAGCCAGGTATAAGATGTATCGCCGGGATTGCTGAAACGGTATCCGCCGCGAAGCAATATAGATGAATCGATTGCACTCTTCAGGCCGTCATTAGCAATAAAATCCGATACCTGCTTGCTTATTTTGGCTCTGGAGTAAGAAAGATCTCCTTGAAGATAATCATAATAATAGCCGCCTGACAAATAAAGCTTTGAAGCAGAACTTAGAGCGGAACCGGATTCCGGTTTTGTAGTGTCGCCGCTGTTCCAATCAGGCCCCGGTGCATAAAGATAACCAAGCCCTGACGGAGAATAAGAAAATGAAGCGGTCGGTCCGCGGTCAAATGCTGAAAGAGGTACGGAAATAAATATCAACAATGTCAGAAAAATACGTAATGAATTCATCGAGTCCATGATCAAACAAGCTCCCCGGGGAATATATAATCATATTCCTGATGCAACATTGGAACGTAAATTATGATTCAATAAACATCGTTATTCATATACCAATCTATAAAATAATCAATCCATTTTTTATAAGTCATCAAAAAAGTCCGTCGGTCAAGATATCTTATTCGACGAAAATATTTAACCGATGGGGGCTCAAACATATTAACAGCGAAGCTTTGTTATTCAATATGAATTTTGAAAAAACTGATTCTTTTTTCGAGCTCTTCAGAAATTGCCGTTATTTCTGATGCGTTTTCAGCCGCACTTCCCGCTTCTTTCTCTATGAGCTCCGAATGAGAACTGATTCTTGATATGGCATCCGCGGTGCTTTCTATCGTCTTTTTCTGATTGTCAATTATTGAATTAATTTCGGACGCTTTTTCCGTAACACTTACCGCGGCTGAATTAACATCCGCGCTGACAGTAACCTGGCTTAAGACAAAATCCGAAACAGCAACGATAAGTTCATTCGCCTCTTTGATATTTTTAGCAATGTCTCCGATAGCGCTGAGAGCCTCGGCGGATTTAAGCTTGCCTGTTTTTGATTTTTCGGCATTGAGCTCTATTATGCCGCTGATGAGATCGACGCTTTTATCCGTCTGATCCGCAAGGGCTGAAACCTCCTGAGCAACGACGGCAAAGCCTTTTCCCGCATCTCCCGCACGCGCCGCTTCTATGGTCGCGTTTATGGAAAGCATATTTATCTGTTCGGAGATGGTGCTGATTATTGACAGAATATTTATCATCTGAGCGGAAGACTGATCCATTTCGTCCATAAAAAGATTCATCGAAGAAATATTGTCCCTGCAAAGATCGGCTTCTTCGGAAATCATTCCGCTCTTTTTTAAAATATCAACGGTCATATCTTCCGTCTGACGTATTCCCGAGTTCAGCGACTCCATCATCGAAAGAAGACTGCGCATCGATTCTTTCTGTTCAACAGCCTTTGCCGCTACTAGATTGATGCCTTCTGAAATTTTTGCCATCGATTCATTCGCGTTAACGCTTTCGCCGACCTGTTCGAACGTGCTGTTTTTGAACGAATCGGAAAGAACAGACAGATCATGAGAAACCGAATAAAGCCGCGCGAGCATGGTTTTTATTCCCTTGATAGTATCAAACATGACACCGCAGAATCCGTCGAGTGAAGAAAGAAGAACGCCGGCTTCATCCTTCGAGCTGGAATGCTGAATACTTTCGATGTTGCCCTCTGAAATATTTTTAGCAAGAGAAACCGCTATTTCCATTTTTGAAGTTATCGAATGAGCAAACTTGACAGCAATGACGCTGAAGAGAACTGATAGAAATATGCCACATGATAAAACAGCGATCTTTATTTTTGCAAATGACATCAGGGATTCTTCTTTTTTAGCGCATGAAAAAAATGCTCCCTTGAACAATCCGCCTGACATCAGGGGAAGATACGAAACATAGCATTCTTCTTCGTTGAGAAACTGAATGCCGAAATACGGTTCGCCGGTTGATATTTTTCGTTTTATTTCATCAGGAATCTTGAAATTGTCGGGACGTGATCCGGGAAAATACGGAATATTGGAAACTAAAATTGAATCCTCAAGAAAAATTCCACTGCCGCCGCCGTACATGGCCTGAACCATGTCGACGATTTCGTGATTATTATTAAGTACATAACTTCCGCAGTAGAGGAAATCACCGTCGATGGCAATATCCTCCGAACCCGAAATTCGAAAAAGAGTCTTCTTAATTGTTTCTGTTCTATGAGACAGATCCAGTTCTATTTTTCTTTCGCTGTCTCTTTCAACGAGATAGAGCGTAAGAAAAAGTGCGATGATCAGCGACACCGCGACGGAGATAATCGAAAAGAGCATGAATTTATATTTGATGGACATGGCAAACCCCTCGGGCAAGCTATACGCGAAATAAAATTTACGCTTAAATTTATTGTAAATTTTTTATCAATAATCAGTTCAAACTCAAACTTCTTCATAAACATTTGCTTTGAGGATTTTTTTGATGCCCGCCGCGAAATAACCGCGTCAATTTACGTATATATTATTGACAAAGAAATTTAATAATAGTAGATTGAGGTAGATAATGGGTACTGCAATGGAATTGACGAAAGAACAGCTTGAACAGATCGGTTCATATATCGAATCAAACTTCGACCGCTTCGGCGCGAAAAGCAATGTCGTCCAGCTTCGGTCCTACGACATTCAGCTCATCGAGCGCATGACCCGCATCGAAGAAGAACTAAGAAGCCAGCGCGAAATAATACTTAAGCAGAACGAAACGATGCAGTTCGGTTTCGCCCAGATGGACAAGCGTTTCGAAACAATGCAGAAACAGATGGACTCACGCTTTGAAGCAGTTCAAAAGCAGATGGATGAACGTTTTACCGCAGTCGATAAGCGCTTTGAATCTGTTCAGAAACAGATTGATGAGCGTTTCACCGCAGTAGACAAGCGCTTCGATGACATGAATAAAAAATTCACCATGATGATGTGGATGATGAGCGCGGGCTTTACAATCATTGCAACTGTTATAACTCTTCTGACAATATTCGCGAGATAGAGAAAAATAAGATTCAATCGTAAATATGAGTATATTTTTATATGATCTTAATTACGGAAAATAAATGCTTGATTTTTCATCGAACCTGAATAATTTTTTCAAGGGTTATCAAAATGAATAATGAAATCATTTTTTACATTGAAGACGCTGATGACGGAACTTATGCCGCACGTGCTCTCGGATATCCGATCTTCACGGACGGAGAATCCATCGAAGAACTTAGAAGCAATATCAGAGATGCGGTCACATGTCACTTTGAAGAAAAACAAGCACCGCAGATTATACGTCTTCATTTTGTCAGAGAAGAGGCAATCGCTCTTTGAGAATTCCCCGGGATATTACCGCGCAAGAACTAATAAAATTACTCGGCGATTTTGGTTACACAACAACAAGACAGACCGGAAGCCATATCCGCATCACAACAATTCAAAACGGCAAACACCATATCACAATTCCAAATCACCGGCCTATCAAAACAGGAACCCTTAATGCAATACTTTCCGAAACAGCAATGCATTTTAAAATTTCAAAAAACGATCTCATTTGCAGACTATTCAGCTGAAAAATAACAAAGAAATATTACCTCACCCAGCCTCCGGCTCGCCCTCTCCCAACCCGAATTTATCATTGATATCAGTTTAATATTACTTTGTATCAACGGTCATCCGTGACCGTTTCGATATTTGACATCAATATTTCTTTCGCACACATCTCTGAGGTGACTTTTGCGGTGTCCCGCTGAAGACTGCGTCTTTCTCGCGGGCAATGTTTCCACATCCTGTAGAAACTGGAGAGGGCTCTCTGTCAGTTAATTCATAGTGCGTCAGCAAAAGATGAATGCCAAGCAAAATCCGTCAAAACTGTCGCGCAGAGCGCGATTCAACTTCAGCGCAGACTATCGCAGTCATTTCGAAGAAATGCGCGATAGTTCTGTCGCGACAAAGAGCGGGAGGGGGTTGCAAAGGGGCGAGGGTCGGCGACTGAGACCTTCGCCCCTTTGATCTTCTGCATGAGACCATGCGAAACTCGGATTCATAAGGCGTAGCCTTGTGTTGCCCTACGATACTCGTAGAAATGACGTGGAACGCCCTTTAAAGGGATGCCCGCCTCGCGGGCATCCCTTTAAAGAAAATCAAAACCCTACAATCTTCGTAGCATAATCCTTCCAACCGTCAGCAGATTTATATTTTGAGACTGAGGCAGAAGGAACTTCAAATTTAATTTTTTCTGAGCAATTATCAAATACACCAATCCCCAGCGAAGGTGGATTCAAAGCATTAACTCTTACAGTTTCAATATAACAACAAGCAAAAGCTATGTTACCAATACTTGTCACTCCCGACGGTATCTTTATGCTTTTTATCCCACTGCAATTTGTAAATGTAGAGCTTTCTATTCTAGTTACTCCCGACGGTATTTCAAAACTCTTAAGACTACGACAATCAAAAAACGCATCGTGACCAATACTCGTCACTCCTGACGGTATATCTATACTCTTAAGACTGCGGCAATTTGCAAATGCAAAATCACCTATACTAGTCACTCCCGATGGCATCTTTATACTTTCAAGACTATTGCACTCTGAAAACACAGAAGAGTTAATACTCGTCACTCCCGACGGTATCTCTATACTCTTAAGACTGCTGCAATCCCGAAATGCACCAGCACTAATACCCGTTACCCCTGACGGTATATCAATACTCTTAAGACTGCTGCATCCAGCAAAAGCGCAAAAATCAATACTCGTCACTCCTGATGGTATACCTACACTCTCAAGACTACTGCAACCATAAAACACACAATCACCAATTCTTTTCACGCCCGACGGTATCTCTATACTCTTAAGACTGCGGCAATCCTGAAATGCGGCAATGCCAATACTTGTCACTCCCGATGGTATCTCAATGTTTTCAAGACTACTGCAACCATAAAATGCAGTTACACCAATACTTGTCACTCCCGAAGGTATCTCAATAGACTCAAGACTACTGCAATCCCGAAATGCACCAGCACTAATACCCGTTACCCCCGATGGTATCTCAATGTTTTCAAGACTACTGCAACCATAAAATGCACCAGCACCAATACTCGTCACTCCCGACGATATATCAATTCTCTCAAGACTAGTGCAATTCTGAAACGCAGAATCACCAATACTTGTCACTCCCGACGGTATATCAATACTCTCAAGATTACTGCAACCGTAAAATGAATAATCACCAATACCCGTCACTCCCGGTTGAATATTATAAGTACTATTGATGATTCGTTTAAAAGGAACATATACAATCACATCACCGGCTTTATTAAAAAGCACTCCGTCAATATCTTTATATTCTGTGTTTAATGAATCAACTATGATGCCATCTAAGCTACTGCAGTTCCAAAACGCAGTTAAACTAATGCTCGTTACACTAGAAGGTATCTCTATACTTTCAAGACTAGTACAATCCCAAAAAGCACCATAACCAATACTTTTTACAGTAGATGGTATTTCAATGTTATCAAGACTACTGCAATTTTTAAATGCATAATGTCCAATACTCGTCACACCTGAGGGTATCTCTATGCTTTCAAGACTACTGCAACCCGAAAAAGCAGAATCACCAATCGAATCAATTGCCATTGAATTAATATTTGCTGGAATAACAATATCTACTTCATCACCCGTATATCCAATCACAGCACCATTAGAAACACTAAAAACATAACTCATTACAGTTACTGAGCATTCAGTCAAAGCCGATTCACCTTCCTCAGTCGTTCCAGTAACCTTGAACTTTCCTACCTTCAAAGGAGTCAGCGTGCCGTCTGCATCAATTTTCGCCATAGAAGAATCATCGACTTCCCATGTTATGTTATCAAGATGCTTTGAATCATTTTCTTTAACTGCGTAAAACTCATACTCGCAGTTGAGATAAAGAGTCCCGTTCGCGGGTCTTATTTCTATTGTATAATTCGGATCCCCCGGCTTCCCCGGATCATCACTTCCCCCTCCGCCACCTCCGCCGCAGGCAGAAAACACAAGCATGGACATAAAAATCAGCATCGCCGAAAGTTTAAACTTTTTCATTAGGTCCCCTTAAAATATATTATTTCAAAAA
>ENA-UOWE01003210-UOWE01003210.1-activated-sludge-metagenome-genome-assembly--contig:-NODE-3210-length-16984-cov-58.350286_pt1 | contig 16984 bp, 17 predicted proteins | sample MGYA00249841_ERZ761562 | MGnify/ENA primary metagenome ERZ761562 (study PRJEB28883, sample SAMN05720200) | activated sludge metagenome | isolation source: Anaerobic digester | place: Japan... | reverse complement strand
TCACCTGGCGATGGTGGAATACCTCGACCCGGCAGGGGGCAGGGGGCAGGGGGCACGGCAGGGGGCAGGGCAAGACAGAAATCAGGCCTCGCCGGGGTAACGCACCCCCATCTGCCGGCGGGCCTCGTCGAGCACGCTCATGACGGCGCGCGAGTCATCCCAGCGCATCCGCTCGCTCTCGACCCGCCCGTCCGCCACGCACCGCGCGACCTCGGCGATCTCGAACTGGAACCCGTTGGCCACCCGACCGTCGAACTCCTCAACGACCTCGCGGACCTTGCCGGGCGCAAGACGTCGAGCCACCGTCCCGCCATAGAAGTCGCCATCGAGCTCGATCCGCCCGCCAGTCCCACAGACCACGGCCGTCGTCGGCGTCTTGACCTTGAGCGTGCACGACGCCTGCGCGAACACCGGGTCGGGGTAGCCCAACGTCAGCGCCACACTCGCGTCGACCCCGGTCTCGGTGCGGTGCCCGGCCGCATGAACGCTCGTCGGCGCACCGAGCAGGTCCACCACGAAGGCCACCGGATAGACCCCGAGGTCAAGCAGCGCGCCGCCGGCCAACTCGGGTGCCTTGAGCCGGTGGTCCGGCCCGAGGTCCAGGCTCTGACCGTGGTCGGCGACGACGGTGACGACCTCGCCGATCCGCCCGTCAGCGATCCAGCGACGCACGGCGGCGATGTGCGGCAGGTGCCGGGTCCACATCGCCTCCATCGCAAACACGCCCGCGCCGCGCGCCGCGTCGAAGATCTCGTTGACCTCAACGAGGTTGCGCGCCAACGCCTTTTCGATGAGGACGTGTTTGCCGGCCCGCGCCATGGCGACCGCGTGGTCGCGGTGGGCCGAGTGCGGCGACGCGACATAGACCGCGTCGACCTCGGGGTCGGCACCGAGGGCTTCGTGCCCGGCATACGCCCTCGGTATGCCGTGTCGCTCCGCGAACGAGCGCGCCCGACCCTCATCGCGTGAGGACACCGCGACGACCTGCCCGGCAGTGAACTGGCTCACCGCCTCGGCGAACTTGTTGGCGATGCCACCCGGCGCGATGATGCCCCAGCGCAAGCTCGGCGCAGCAGCGGGGTCCAGGACGCCCAGCACGTCGCTCATTCCTGGCCCTCGTCGGCGATGACGGTGCGCACCGGGGTGGGCAGCATGACCGTCCGGCTGACCGTGCACAGCTTTTCGTGCGAGAGCGAGACCAGCCGAGGGACGAGCGCCGCGGCAGCCGCCCCGGACTCGGTGTCCGGGAAGGAGATTCGGAAGGTCACCTCGACCTCGGACAGGTGGTTGCCGAGGTTGTCGGAGACCTTGACGCCACTGCAGTCCACGACGAAGGACTCCGGCTCGCTGCGCCGGGTGGTCACCTCGTCGACGTCGACGCTGGTGCAACCGGCGATCGCGGCAAGCAACAACTCCACCGGCGTGTAGTCGGAGTCTTGGCCACGGCCGAGCATGACCGTGCCGCCGCGGGGGTTGGTCACGGCATACCGGCCGGCGGCGACGCGCTCCAAGCGGACCGAACGCAGGCCAAGGGAAGGGTCAGTCGAGGTCATGGGGACAGCCTGCCACGGGCAACGGGGGCAAGTAGGGTGGTGTTCATGAGCACTGATCCGACGGCGAGCGAGCCCAGCCCGCTCGACCCCACGGCCCCCCTCTCCTCCGGATACGATCCGGCGGCGACCACGCCGATGTCCCCGCCCCCGCCGGTGACGCCACCCCCTGCACCCGTCGGTCCCTGGGACAGCACCCCGGCCGCGCCCCCTGCCCCCGTCGCCCCGCCCGTTGCCGCAGCCCCGCCGGTTCCCGACTACGGGCAACCCGCCGCCTACGGCCAACCCGCTCCTTACGGACAACCCGCCCCTTACGGCCAGCAGCCTCCCTACGGGCAACAGCCGCCGTATGGCCAGCAGCCGGGTTACGGCCAGCCCGCCCCCTACGCCTCTCCGTATGCCGCGCCGCCCGCCTATGGCGGTGCTGCGTACGCCGGCATCGAGCACCCGCAGGGCATCTTGATCCTCATTCTCGGCATCCTCTCGATCGTTTTCTGCGGATTCACCGGGCCGTTCGCCTGGGTCATGGGTCGCAAGGCCATGCGGGAGATCGACACCAGCGGCCAGCCCTACAGCAACCGCAGCCAGGTCCAGGCCGGCATGATCACCGGCATCATTGGCTCCGTCATCCTCGTCCTCGGAGTCCTCTACTTCGTTTTCGTCTTCTTCATCGTCGGGATGGCGGCCAGCAGCAGCATTCGCTGACCCACCCTCAACCCCGCAAACGCGAGGGGGCGGCATACCGAGTCGGTATGCCGCCCCCTCGCGTTGGTGCGCGCATCGGCTACTGCCGGTAGCTGGCCAGGAAGTTGCCGATGCGTCCGATGGCCTCTTCGAGCTCTTGGACGTGCGGCAGTGTGACGATCCGGAAGTGGTCGGGCCGCGGCCAGTTGAAGCCGGTGCCCTGCACGACGAGGATCTTGGCCTGGCGAACCAGATCGAGGGCGAAGCGCTCGTCGTCGTGGATCTCGTGGACCTCGGGGTCCAGCCGCGGGAACAGGTAGAGGGCGCCGCCGGGCTTGGTGCACGTGACGCCGGGGATCGAGTTGATCAGCTCCCAGGCGAGGTTGCGCTGGGCGAGCAGGCGGCCGCCGGGGAGGATCAGCTCGGTGATCGACTGGTAGCCGCCGAGCGCCGTGGCGATCGCATGCTGCGCAGGCACATTGGCGCATAGCCGCATGTTCGCCAGGATGTTGAGGCCCTGGATGAAGGACCGGGCGTGGTGCTTGGGGCCCGAGAGCGCCAGCCAGCCGGACCGGAAACCGGCCACCCGATAGGCCTTGGACAGCCCGTTGAAGTTGAGGCAGAAGACGTCGGGCGCCAGGGACGCCAGGGCCGTGTGGGTTGCGTCGTCGTAGAGGATCTTGTCGTAGATCTCGTCGGCCATGAGGACGAGTTCGTGCTCACGGGCCAGCGCGATGATGCCGCGCAGGACGTGGTCGGGATAGACCGCGCCGGTCGGGTTGTTGGGGTTGATGACAACGATCGCCTTGGTGCGCGGGGTGATCTTGGCCGCCATGTCGGCCAGGTCGGGGACCCACCCCTCGCTCTCGTCGCACAAGTAGTGCACCGGGGTGCCACCGGCGAGCGCGGTCGCGGCGGTCCACAGCGGGTAGTCCGGGGCGGGGATGAGGACCTCGTCGCCGTTGTCGAGCATGGCCTGCATGGCCATGACGATGAGCTCGCTGACGCCATTGCCGAGGTAGACGTCCTCGGTGCTCACACCCTCGACGCCCTTGAGCCGGTAGTACTGCGTGACGGCGCGGCGGGCCCCGATGATGCCCTTGGAATCGCTGTAGCCCTGGGCCAGCGGCAGCTGGGCAATCATGTCGACGAGGATCTCGTCGGGGGCTTCGAAGCCGAAGGGTGCCGGGTTGCCGATGTTGAGCTTGAGGATGCGGTGACCCTCGTCCTCAAGCCGCTTGGCCTCCTCGAGCACCGGCCCCCGGATGTCGTAACAGACGTCGGCCAGCTTCTGGCTCTGGGTCAACTCGCGCATGGGTCCAGCCTCCCACGGCCGGTATGCCGCCTCCGCACGGGTTTCTCACCACGTGAGCAGACCGGGTTCAGCCAGGCGTGCGATGCTGGCAGGTATGCGGGTCACGATGCTGTTGGCCGATCATGCGGTCGTCGCCGAAGGCAAGCTCTATGTCAATGGGGGCGGTTGGTCGATCCGTCCGGCCGGCCCCACACCGATGTTCCTGGCGCTGAAGTTCGACGTGCCGTGGGATCTGGCCGGTCGTCCCATCGAGGTGGAGCTACGCCTGGTCGACGAGGACGGGCACCTGGTCGCCCAGCGCACCCCGCAGGGTGACCAACCAGTGCTCGTCAATGCCCGGCTGGAGGTGCAGCGGCCTCCGGGCCTCACGCCTGGTGCGCCGATCGATGCCGCGATGGCGATCGGCGTGCCACCGTTCGGGCTGCCCCCCGGTCGGCGGTATTCCTGGCGGCTGTCGGTCGACGGCCACCAGCGCGAAGACTGGGTCATCGAATTCGCCACCCGCCCCGAGGCGTAGGGACGCTCAGGGAGTCTTGTCGCCCCAGCGCACGAGGGTCCACGACCGCTGCGGTGTCCGGGTCAACTCGAGGACGATGGTGTTGTCCAGGCCGGTCGTGCGCAGGAAGTCGACCGTGAGGTTGGTCGCGCGGGCCGCGGCCCACGTGCGGATCATGGCGCCGTGGCTGATGACGGCGATAGTCCCCTGTCCAGCGGCGTGGGCCTCGTCGAGAACTGCGTCGAACCGCTCTAGAACCTCCCGTCCCGACTCCCCGCCTGGCATCCGAGCGTCGAGATCTGCGTTCCAGGACATGATCGTCGTGAGATAGCGGACCCAGTCGGCGGACATCTCGTCCTCGCCCGCCTGGATCTCCCGGATGCCGCCACGGACGACGACCTCGACACCGTGGCGAGCGGCCAGCGGCGCAGCCGTCTGCTGGCTGCGGGTCAGGTCGGAGGCATAGACGGCCTCGATCGGCTCGTCGGCGAGCGCCTCGGCCAGGGCCCGGGCCTGCTCGAGGCCGACCTCGTCGAGTGGGGCACCGGGGGCCGCAGTGTCGAGCAGTCGGGTGACGTTCGACGCGGTCTGGCCGTGTCGGATGAGCAAGAGTCGCACCCACCGAGGCTAGTCGTTCCAGGCCCTGCGCTCGGCGCGGTTATCGCCACGCATCGGTTTGAGCTCAGGGCTCCGCGAGGTCCGAGGGGACCGAGACGCCGAGGAAGTGGGCGGTGTCTGCATCGACGGGGTGCGCCCAGACCTCGGCCGTCTCACCTTGCTGCACCAACCGTCCGGCTCGCATGATCGCCGTCCGATCGGCCACCGTGAAGGCATCGCCATGGTCGTGGGTCACCATCATGGCCGTCGTCCCAGTCTCGGTGAGCACGTGCCGAAGGTCAGTGGCCAGCCGCTCGCGCAGCGACCGGTCCAGCGCCGACAGCGGCTCATCGAGCAACAACAACCGCGGGCGGGCAGCCAGAGCCCGAGCCAACGCGACGCGCTGACCCTCGCCGCCGCTGAGCGTGGTGGGGCGGCGCGCGGCATACCCCGCGAGACCGACGAGCTCGAGCAGGCGGTCAACCTCCGTGCGCGCCTGCGATCCGCGGATCCCCTTGCGCGCCAACGCATAACCGACGTTCCCGGCGACATCGAGGTGACCGAACAGCTGCCCGTCCTGGAACATCATCGCGAAGCCACGCCGATGGGTCGGCACCCTCACGAGGTCCGCACCGTCGAAGCTCACCGAGCCCGACGCGAGCGGTTCCAGCCCGGCGACGGCCCGCAGCAGGCTGGACTTGCCACACCCTGACGGCCCAAGGATCGCCATCACCGTGCCCGAGGGGACCTCAAGGCTGACATCGTCGACCGCGCGGGTCGCCCCGAAAGACACCGACACACGGCTGATCGAGAGCATCAGAAGGCCCCCACTGACGACACCCGCAGGCGCTCAACGACACCCATGACGGTGACGGTGACAACGGCGAGGATGACCGACGCCGCGAGTGCCATGCCGAGATTGTCGACCCCCGGGCGTCCGATGAGGCGATAGATGACCACGGGGAGGGTCGGGCTGTCGGGTCGGGCCAGGAAGCTCGTCGCACCGAACTCCCCCAGCGAGACCGCGAGCGCCAGCCCGACGGCCGCCAGCAACGGCCGCCAGATGATCGGCAGGTCCACGGTGGCGAGCACCTGCCACGGGCGAGCACCCAACGTCGCGGCGACTTGCCGTTGCCGGTCGTCGATAGCCCGCAGCACCGGCGCAAGGGTCCGCACCACCAGGGGCAGGGCGACGATCGCCTGGGCGATCGGGATGAGCACCGGCGAAGTCCGCAAGTCCAACGGCGGCCGGTCCAACGTGATGAGGAAGCCGAAACCGACCGTCACCGCAGACACCCCCAACGGCAGCATGACCACCCCGTCAAGCAACCGGCGCCATCGCAGACCGCCGGGCGAGCGGGCCGGGCGCGAGACGAGGACGGCAACGAGCAGGCCGAGGACGACGGCGAGGATCGTCGCATCGATGGCGATCCGCCACGACGTGCCCAGCGCCTCCCACACGGTGACCGGCAGCGCGCTGCGACCGTCAGCCCCGCCGACCCGTCCCAACGCGAGGTAGTAGTCCAGGGTCCACTCCCCCTGGCGCCGCAGCGAGCGCACCACCAACGCCAGCACGGGAACCGCGACGAACGCGACCGCCAGCACCGTGGCAATCACCGAGCCCATCGCGTATGCCGTGACCCGCCCCGGCGCGATCGCGGACTTCGCGGCCCGCTGGGTCCCGGCGTCGCGGGAGCGGGCCCGATCGGCCAGCAGCAGCATGGCGACGACGGCGACGAGTTGGACGACCGACAACACCGCCGCCCCGCGCAGGTCGAACAGGGCAGTCGTCAGCAGGTAGATCTCGGTCTCGACGGTGCCGTAGGCCAGCCCGCCCATCGTCAGCACGACACCAAAAGCCGTGGCGCAGAAGAGGAACACGATGGACGCCGCCGAGATGATCGACGGTGCCAGGGCGGGCAGCGTCACGGTGCGGAAGACCGTTGCCGGTCCGGCGCCCAAGGTGCCGGCGGCCTCCTCGGGCCGGCGGTCCAGGCCCTCCCAAGCCGCTCCGACGGTGCGCACGACGACCGCGAGATTGAAGAACACGAAGGCGGCGAGTATGCCGCCCCACTCCCCGTCCAGCCCCAGCCCACCGAGCGCGCCGCCCTCGGCGAGCAACGACCGGAACATCACGCCGACCACGACGGTCGGCAGAACGAAGGGCATCGCTACGATGGCCCTAAGCGTCCGACGGCCGGGCAGGGCCAACCGATAGAGGGCGTGGGCCACCGGCACCCCGACGACGACCGAGATCACGGTCGCGGCCGCCGAGATGGCCAGGGTGAAGCCGATGATCCGTTGGGTCCGGGCCCGGCCAAGGACCTCGGCGAAGCCACCGAGGTCCAGCACCCCGCCCGGCGCGAAGCCCCGAGCGAGCATGCCTGCGACCGGAAGGGCGAAGAAGATGGCGAGGAAGCCGAGCGGGAGGATCGCCGCGACCGTGGTCGCGGCGATCCTCCCGGCTCGGTCCCGGGTCACTTGGCTGTGACCTCACTCCATTGACGCAACCAGGTGTCCCGCTGGGCGGCGATCTGGTCGGGCGACACGACGAACGGCTTGTCGGCGACCTTGGCCCACTTCGCCCAGTCGGTCGGCAGGGTGGCGGTCGAGTCGACGGGGAACATGTACATCGTGTCGGGGATTGACGCCTGGACCGCCGGGCTCAGCAGGAACGAGACCAGAGCACGCGCCCCCTCGGGGTTGCGGGCGCCGGCCAGCACACCGGCATACTCCACCTGCCGGAAGCACGTGTCCAGGAGCGCCTTCGTCGTCGGCTCGGTGGCGGCCTTGGGGATCGTGAACGGCGGCGAGGAGGCGTAGGACAGGACGATCGGGCGGGTCCCGTGGCCCTCGCCGGCGCTGAAGTCGACGGAGTAGGCGTCGGTCCAACCGGCGGTGATCTTCGTGCCGTTGGCCATCAGCGCCTTCCAATAGGCCTGCCAGCCATCGCCTTTCGCGCCGATGGTCGCGAGGAGGAAGGCCAGACCGGGGCTGGAGGTCGTCGCGCCCGGCGTCACGAAGAGGTCCTTGTATGCCGGTTGGGTGAGGTCGTCGAGGGTCGCCGGGACTGGTTTGCCCTTGGCCGCGAACCACGTGTGGTCGACGTTGACGCACACGTCGCCGTAGTCGATCGGCGTCAGTTTGGTGGCTGCGGCGCCGGGCAGCGTGTGGGCCGACGCGCCGGCGGGCAGGGTCGGGGAGTAGTCCGCGAGGACACCCTCGGTGACGGCCCGGCTGGCGAAGGTGTTGTCGATCCCGAAGACGGCGTCGCCGATCGGCGAGGCCTTGGTGAGGGCGAGTTTGTTGGTCAACTCGCCCGCGTCGCCGCTGGCCAGCACCTTGATCGTGCAGCCGGTCGCCTTGGTGAAGGCCGCGGTCAACTCGTCGGACAGCCCGAACGAGTCGTGGCTGACCAGCAGGACCTCGGTCACGGCGCCGCACCGGGGTGCGGCCGCGCTCGACGGACTGCTGACCGGGGACGCGGCCGCGGTCCCCGACGTCGTTGCGGGCGCTGTGGCGGTGGTCGTCGAACTCAGCGAACAGGCCGAGAGCGACGCGGTGAGGGCGACCGCAAGAACGGCGCCGGGGATCGCGAAACGGTTCTTGCGCAAGGGATCCCTGCGGACGGGACTCCTGCGCAACGGAACCCGGACGCGCGGGTGGGCGAACGGCATACTGACATCTCCTCCTTGTTCAGGAGGGGCCGTCGACCCATCGAAGGTCGACGGGTGAGACTCGACTCCCTTCGCCGGTGCTAACCGGAGCAGGTTCGAGGGTCTGCGGCGGACCGCACTCTCAGCGCTGGGGCGCTCCCCTGTCGTGGCGATGATGACTTTACTCCGAGTCCGTGCCAGAGTCGGACGAGGCGAACGACACGGGTTGGCGAGTGGCCCGGTGGAGCAGGAGGTGCGGGATGGGTCCGATGGTGTGGAAGGTGCTGGGCACCGGCTCGGCAGTGCTGGCGGCGACCGTCGCCCAGAAGCTCGTCACCAAGGGCTGGGAGCTCGCCTCCGGCAAGCCGGCCCCCGACGACCCCAACCATCCCGAGGACACCACCTGGAAAGAGGCCGTCCTCTTCGCCGCCCTCACCGGGCTGGCCGTGAGCGCGGCCCGCGTCATGGCGACCCGCAAGGCGGCCCAGTACTACGCGAAGTCGGCTGGTCACCTGCCCGCCGCGTTGGTCAAGGCCGACGGCGCGACCGGCTGACGCGGCATACCGGATCGCGTATGCCGCGCGCGCTCAGCTCGCGTCGCGGATCAACGACAGCGCCTCACGCATGAGCGGGGCGACCGGGCCGAACGCATGCTGGCCGTTCTCGACGATGACCCGACCGCCGACGACAACGGTGAGGACGTCCGCGGCGCTCGCGGTGTAGATGACCTCGGCGGCCTTGCTGCCTGCGGTGCGGGTGGACTCGAGATCCACGGTGATGAAGTCGGCGACCAGACCGGGGGCGATGGACCCGCCGTCGTACCAACCCAGGCTCTGATAGCCGTGGACCGACCCGCAGCGCAGGAGTTGGGGGGTCGAGATCCGGCCACGCTCGCCGCTGCCGAGGCGCTCGTGCATCTCGAGTTCACGCATCTCGACGAACGGGTCGATGAAGGCGTGTTGGTCGGTGCCGATGCCGACCGGGACGCCTGCGTCGAGGAGCCTGCGGACCGCCGGGACGCCATCGGCCATGTCCTGCTCGGACGTCGGGCAGACGACCACCTGGCACTCGTGGTCGGCCAGGAGGCTGATGTCGCGCTCAGTGAGGTGAGTCGCGTGGACGGCCGTGAACTCCGACCCGAGCACGCCGATGTCGGCGAGGAGTTCGGTCGGGGTGGTGCCGTAATACATCTGGCAGGCGAGGTTCTCGGCGGGCTGCTCGGAGACATACATGTGCAGCGGACGGTCCCCGACGAGTTGCGCGGCGTAGGCGGCGTCCTCGCGCGACACGGCCCTGATCGAGTGGATCGCCGCGCCCCGACGAAGCAATTCGGTCTGCTCGATGCGGGCGGTGCGGGCGGCCCAGGCCTCGACGCTGCCGTCGCTGAACCGCTGCTGCACACCGTCGAGCGGCAGGTGCCCCTCGGAGGTGAGCCCACCCTGCAGGTAGAGGGTGTCCAGCAGGGTCAGTCGGATCCCGACCTCGTGCGCTGCCCTGGCCAGGGCAGCGCCCATGGCGTTGGGGTCGGAGTAGCGCGAGCCGCCCGGACCGTGGTGCAGGTAGTGGTATTCGCCGACCACGGTGATGCCGGCCAGCGCCATCTCGGCGAAGGTGGCCCGGGCCAGAGCGAGATAGAGATCGGGGTTGAGGCGTTCAGCGACGTCGTACATCTTTGCGCGCCAAGTGATTCCGTTGTCCGCGTCAGACTGGGTGCGTCCGCGCAGGACCCGCTGGAAGACATGGCTATGGGCATTGGCCAACCCGGGAAAGACGACACCGCGGAGTTTGACATCCTCGGGGTGGCGGGTCGCTCGGGGCTCGACGACGACGAACCGACCATCGTCCACGACCAAGCGCACGCCGCGGGCCAAGCCCGACGGCAGCCACACGTGCTCGGCCCAGAACGACGACACGACACTCCTTGTCGATCGACTCGATCGTGCTCGACGGTGCCTCGACCACCACGTGGCCCGTCGAGGACAGCCTCCATCCTGACACTGCCAGGCGTCCAGATGTGACAACCGGGACTACCTGCCCCCTTTTAAACCCTTCGTCGGCGTCGACGGCGGCGGCTGCGTCGTCGACGGCGGCACCGCGACGCGGCATACCCTGGGGCGATGGTGGGCACGAGCGAGGGTGAGGCGCGAGCGTTGGCCGCGTTGTCGGCGGCCGGGGTCGCGCACGAGGTCACGCGACACGGGCCGGTCGGGAGCCTGGCGGAGGCTGCGGCGGCGCGTGGGGTGCGGCCGGCTGACATCGTCAAGACGCTCGTGGTGCGGCGCGGGGACGGGGATTTCCTGTTCGTGCTCGTCCCTGGGGACCGGAAGTTCTCGTGGCCGAAACTACGGGCGCTGCTGGGCACGTCGCGGTTGTCGATGCCCGACGCGGACGGGGCGTATGCCGCGACCGGTTACGTCCGCGGGACCATCACGCCGTTCGGGTCGAGCCACGCCTGGCCGGTGATCGCCGACTCGTCGATGGTGGGTCGGACGATTTCGATGGGTGCCGGCGCGCACGGGGTGGCCGTGACGGTGAGCGCGGACGAGGTCGTGCGGGCTCTGGATGCCCAGGTAGCCGACGTCGGCGATACCGAAGAGCCGACCCCTGCCTGATCTGCCTGACCTGCCTGACCTGCCCGTTTCCCAAGATCCTCACACTCGCCGATGATCTGAGGCCTTCACGGGCCGATTCGCCCCAACTTCCCCACACCCGCCGGCGATCTTCTGGAGGGCGGCGCCGTCAGCGGGCCAGGACGACGGCCACTTGACGGCTGATGTCCTCCACGAGCTCAGGAGGTCGCGGGCTGCCACGGGGTGAGCCACGGCGTCGCCGGCCATCCCTCGCGCCCCGCCATGAGCTCGTACATCGTGGCTCCGTCGATCGATTCGCGGATCAGGTCGGCATGGCCGGCGTGCCGGGCGAGTTCCTCGATCAGGTGCAGGGCCACCCAGCGAACGGTCCAGGCCGGCACGTCCTTGGGGAACCAGGGCACGTCCTGCGGAACGGGAACGGAGGTGTTCAGATCCGCCGCGAGGATCGCCGCACTCGTCGCCGCGCTCTCGGCATCGAGACGTGCCAGCGCCACGGCGAGGCTGTCGCCGGGCAACCAGGTGTGCTCCGAGGCCCACTGCTCCTGTGCGTCCTCCATCGTCCCGGGGTGAACGACGAGGGCAGGCGCCTGCTCGATCATCCGGCGCCAACCGGTCTGCACGCTCGCGGCGTGCTTGACCAGGCTGCCGACGGTGAGGTCGCTCCGGGCGGCCTTCTGCCCCGCCTGCTCATCGCTCAGCCCGTAGGCGGCGTTGCGGAAGGCATCCTGTTGCTGCGTGAGGTAGCCAACGAGCAGGGCCTTCTCGTCAACCGAGGCGGGCGCGAGTCCGGGCATGGTCACTCCTAGTGGTCGAGGTGCTCCCATCATGTCCCGGAGGTATGACAGACCCCTTGGTGGCGGCGCGGCGCGAAGGCGCGAAGGCACCGAGGGGCGGGCGAGAAGGACCGGTCAGTATGCCGCGACGCCGGGGTCCTCGATCGGCGGATCGGCAAGCGCGGGGATCCGGGTCAACCACCACGCCAGCCCCACACCGATCAACACCAGCGCGCCCGTGAAGGCCAACACCGCCGTCCAACCGCCACCCGCCCACACCGGTCCCGCCAGCCCGCCGAAGATCGATGACCCCGCGTAATAGGCCACGAGATAGAACGCGGACGCTTGCCCGATCCCGCCGCCCCCGGCCTGCGCCCGAGCCACGACCCACCCCGACGCTAGGGAGTGCACGGCGAAGAAGGCCCCGGAGAACACCACCATCCCCGTCATCAGCAGCCACAACGGGGTCGCCCCCGTCATGAGCAGTCCCACGAGAAACGCCCCGAAGGCGATGGGAAGCACCGGCCGGCGGCCGACCCGGTCGGCGATGCGACCGGCATACGCAGAGGTGAGCGAGCCGGGCGCATAGGACAGGTAGACGAGCGACGCGGCGGCAACGCTCAGGTAGTAGGGAGCATCCCGCAGCCGGAAGCCCACCGTGTTGAAGACCGCGATGAACGAGCCCATCGCCACCGCCGCGACCCCGTAGAGCGCCAGCAAGGCCGGGTCAGTCAGCAGTCGACGAACCATCGCCCGGGTCTGCGCCCGCGACAACTCGGCTCGCTGGAACCCCCGCGACGGCGGCAGCGTCAGCACCACGACGATGGCGCACACCAACCCGAGCCCGCCCATGGCCGCGAGCGCCCAGCGCCACCCGGCGAGGTCGGCCACACCCCCGACGACGAGGCGCCCGAGCATCCCGCCGATCGCGGTCCCGCCGACATAGAGCCCCGTCGCCCTCGCATGCGCCTCAGGGGCCACCTCCTCCCGCAAATAGGCCATCGCCACCGCCGCCATCCCCGCGAGCGAGATCCCCTGCAACCCGCGCAGCACCAGCAGCGTCGGCCAGTTGGGCGCCAGCGAGTGGGCGATCCCCACCAGACTGGTGACCACGACCGACGCCCGGATGATCGGCGTCCGCCCGACCCGCTCGGTAACCGGCCCGACCACCAGCAGCGCGACCGCCATCGCCAGCGTGGTCACCGAGATCGACAGGGTGGTCGCTGACGCCGGCATCCCGAAGTCGGCCGCCAGCTCAGGCAGGACCGCCTGGGGCGAGTAGAGCAGAGCGAAGGTCGTCACGCCCGCGGCGAAGAGGGCGACAACCACCCTCCGGTATGCCGCGTCGCCCGGCCGATATCCCACCTCACCAGCCTGCCACGCAGCACGCTCCTGCCCGCCCTTGGTGACCAACGCCGCGGCTACGCTCGATCTCATGCTGGCGATCACCGTGCCCACTCCCGGCGGCCCCGAGGCGCTCGTCCTCGCCGAGGTCCCCGACCCCACCCTCGCGCCCGACGAGGTCCTCCTCGACGTCGTCGCCGCCGGCGTCAACCGCGCGGACCTGCTCCAGCGCCAGGGCCACTACCCCCCGCCGCCGGGCGCATCGGCATACCTCGGGCTGGAGTGCAGCGGGCGGGTGGCGGCGGTCGGCGCGGACGTCACCGGGTGGGCGGTCGGCGATGAGGCCTGCGCGCTGCTCGCCGGCGGCGGGTATGCCGCGCGCGTCGCGGTCCCAGCCGCCCAACTGCTCCCTGTCCCGACGGGGGTGCCGCTCGTCGATGCCGCGGCGCTGCCCGAGGTGGCCTGCACGGTGTGGTCCAACGTCTTCATGACGGCCGCGCTCGCCCCCGGGGAGTGGCTGCTGGTCCACGGCGGGTCGTCGGGGATCGGCACGATGGCGATCCAACTGGCGCACGCGTTCGGCGCTCATGTCGCCGTCACGGCGGGGTCGGCGCAGAAGCTCGAGGTATGCCGTTCGCTCGGCGCCGACGTGCTCGTCAACTACCGGGACGACGACTTCGTCGAGGCCGTCAAGGCAGCCACCGGCGGCGCAGGCGTGGACGTCATCCTCGACAACATGGGCGCGAAATACCTCGCGCGCAACATCGATGCGCTCGCGGCATACGGGCGGCTCATGGTGATCGGGTTGCAGGGCGGGACGCGCGCGGAGCTCGACCTCGGGGTGCTGTTGCGCAAGCGTGCGTCGGTCGCTGCGACCTCGCTGCGGGCCCGCCCTGCCGCCGAGAAGGCCGCCATCGTCGCGGCCGTGCGTGAGCACGTGTGGCCGCTCATCGAGGCGGGTGCGGTGCGGCCGATCGTCCATGCGCGTATGCCGCTCGCCCAAGCCGCCGACGCCCACCGCCTGCTCGAGTCGTCCACCCACATCGGCAAGGTGCTGCTGACGGTGTAGGGCCCGGCCGACGACCTCGGCACGATCGCTTGACCTCGCGACATACTCGGTATAGCGTCTCTCACCAGCACCTATACCGAGTATGTCCCTGCACGTGAGAGCCCCAAGGAGGTCCGATGTCCGTTCGGCAGAGCCTGTTGGCGCTGCTCCGCGAGGGCCCTCGCTATGGCGCGTTGCTGAAGGCGGACTTCGAGGCCCGCACCGGTGGAGTGTGGCCGCTCAACGTTGGGCAGGTCTACACGACCCTGGCCCGGCTCGAGCGCGACGGCCTCGTCGTCGGCGACGGCAAGCCCGACGAGGAGGGCCGGATCGCCTATCGCCTCACCGAGGCCGGTCGCGCTGAGGCCGACTCGTGGTGGCTGGCTCCCGTCGGCGTCGCCGAGCCCGCCCGCGACGAACTCGTCATCAAATTAGCCCTCGCGATCGCCACCCCGACCGTCGACCCGTATGCCGTGATCCAGACCCAGCGTGGCGCCACGATGCGTCACCTGCAGGAGCTCACCCGGCTCAAGGTGGCCCTCACCGCACCGCTCACCGCGCCCCCGGCAAGCATCGGCGTCGACCCCGAATTGCTCGTCCTCGAGCATCGCCTGTTCGCCGTCGAAGCCCAACTCCGCTGGCTCGACCACGCCGAGGCGAGCCTGGCGGCGAACCCAGCCCCACGGCATACCCACCCCGCAGCACCCACCGCCCAGCCCGCGCCCATCAACGGCGCCACCACCCGCATCTCCGCGACACCCTCCCACCCAGCTCACACCGTCCCAACAGGGGGAACCCCATGAGCGACCTCGTCCTGCGTATGACCGACGTCTACCGCGTCCACGGCTCCGGCCCGACCGCGGTCCGCGCCCTCGACGGCGTGAGCCTCTCCGTCCAGGCGGGCGAGCTCGTCGCCGTCATGGGTCCGAGCGGCAGCGGCAAGTCGACGCTGCTCAACCTCGCCGGCGCCCTCGACCTGCCCACCGCGGGCGTTGTCGAGATCGACGGGCAGTCGACCTCCTCGCTGCGTCCCGCCGACCTCGCCGCCCTGCGCCGGCGTCGGGTCGGTGTGGTCTTCCAAGACCTCAACCTCATCCCGTCACTCACCGCCGCCGAAAACATCGGCCTGCCCCTTGAACTCGACGGCCGTCGGGTGAGCGAGGCCCATCGCGCCGCCGTCGGCGCCCTGCACGAGTTGGGCCTGGACGAGCTCGCCGACCGCTATCCCGACCAGATGTCCGGCGGGCAGCAGCAACGCGTCGCGATCGCCCGCGCGCTCGTCGGCGACCGCCGCCTGGTCCTCGCCGACGAACCCACCGGCGCGCTCGACTCGCTCACCGGCGAGGGCGTGCTCGCCGTGCTGCGGGCCCGTTGCGACGCGGGCGCGGCCGGGCTGCTGGTCACCCACGAGGCGCGGCACGCCGCCTGGGCCGACCGGGTCGTCTATCTGCGCGACGGTCGGGTCGTCGACTCCACCGAGGCCTACAGCGCCGCGAGTATGCCGCGCGCGCGGCATACCCCTGCGCCGTCGGGCACGTCGCCTTCCCCTGGGTCAAGCCCGGTCGCGGGTATGCCGCCCGCCCCCGGCCCCAGCGGGGCCGTCACGCCTCCCGGGGCCACCGCGTCGGTCGGCGCCCACAGCGAGCCCGGGCGCGAGGGCTGAGCGATGGCGACCATCACCACTCCTCCCCTGGCCACTGCCTCTGCAGCCCCGAGCCGCGACGGCGTCGGCGAGTGGCGGGCCGGCTGGCGAGTCGCTCTGCGCCTGGCCCGGCGCGACGTGCGTCGCCACGTCGGGCGCAGCCTGCTCATCGTTCTGATGGTTGCTGTGCCGGTGCTGCTGCTGGTCGGCGGCAACATCGTCTTCTCCAGCCAGGACCTGACCGCGGCCGAGCGGATCCCCTACGCGATGGGCCAGACCCAGGCGGTTGCCACCTACTCCGGCGGTATCCAGATCCCGCCCCAGGTCGAACCCTGGTTCGGCTACTACGGCCAGGGGATGCCCAAGTCCGACCTAGCCACCCCGGTCCCGGGATGGGGCACGGACCTGGCCACCCACGCCCAGGCACTCGGCGCTTTGGCAGGCGCCACGGCGATCCCGATCACCGAAGATGGCGGCTACACGACGATTGGGCGACGGCAGATCGATCTGCAAGTGCGCGGCGTTGACGCCGCGCGGTACTCAACCCAAACCCAGGGCATCGTCCGGCTCGAGTCGGGCCGCTGGCCGACCTCCAGCACGGAGGCCGTCGTCACCAAGGTCGGGGTCTTCCACGGGCTGCCCTCCAGCGGAACGCTTGCGGTTACGGACCGGTCCGGCACTCTCACGACCTACACCATCGTCGGTGTCGGCGAGGGATGGATCGCCGCCTACTCCCTGCAGCCGGTCGACCTCATCACCCTCCCGGCCGCAGGTGCCCTGGAGAACGGCGTCGCGGCATACCTCATCGACCGTCCCACCCCCGTGACGTGGGACGAGGTGAAGCGGCTGGCGACCTACGGACTGCAGGTGACCAGCCGCCAGGTCCTCCTCAACCCGCCGTCCCGCGAGGAGTTGGCGCTCCCGGACGGCGTCCAGTCGATGGCCGATAACGCAGCGGCGGGGCAGGCGATCACCTCGGCGATCATGGCCATCGGGCTGCTGCTGGAGACGACCCTCCTCGTTGGGCCAGCCTTCGCCGTCAGCGCGGCCCGGCAGCGACGGACCCTCGCCCTCGCGGCGAGCAACGGGGCGACAACCGCCCAGTTGCGCCGGACCGTGCTGGCCCAGGCGCTGGTGCTCGGTGTCTTGGCCGCCCTCGTCGGTGCCGTTGTCGGTGTGCTCGGCGCGTGGGCGGTCATCAGGTGGTCTGGGATCTATCGACCGGACACGATGTTCGGCCCGTTCGACGTGCCGGTCCTGCCGGTCGCGATCATCGTCGGGTGCGCCG
>ENA-UOWE01003208-UOWE01003208.1-activated-sludge-metagenome-genome-assembly--contig:-NODE-3208-length-16994-cov-4.834052_pt1 | contig 16994 bp, 10 predicted proteins | sample MGYA00249841_ERZ761562 | MGnify/ENA primary metagenome ERZ761562 (study PRJEB28883, sample SAMN05720200) | activated sludge metagenome | isolation source: Anaerobic digester | place: Japan... | reverse complement strand
TCAGAGATTGGGGCACAGTTATTAACCAATTAATGATTATTTTTGGTGATAGATGCAGTATATTTTAATCCCGGCTGCTGCCAGTTTACACAAAAATTTAAACAGGCTCCTACAAGGAGAAAAGGGAAGGTTGAAACACTTTCCCTTTCTTATTTCGTGTATTTCTTTATAAGATTTTTAATTGCGAAAGATTCGGTATAGTCGATTGCTGTTTTACCGTCATTGTCTTTAATGTCGGGTTTTGCACCTTTATCAAGGAGCAGTCTGACAACATCGAGGTGCATATTGCTTGCAGCAAGCATTAGGGCAGTAGTTCCTTTTGTCATCTGCTGGTTTATTTCTGCACCTCTGTCGATCAGAAATTTGACTGTTTCAATATGACCGTTAAGTGCTGCCAGCATAAGGGGAGTGTATCCGTCGGGTGTGCGGGCATTAATCTCAGAACCCTTTCCAAGAAGCATTCGGGCAATTTCAGTGTATCCTCCTATGCAAGCCTGCATTAAAGGTGTAACTCCGTCATTTGTATGAGAATCAGGATTGGATATTCTGTCCAGGAAGAGCTTTACAATGTCAGTATATCCGTTTTTAACAGCGAGCATAAAAGGTGTATATCCGTTCCTTTCTCTAACTTCTGGGTCGGCACCTTTATCCAGTAACAGTGATACTATATCTCTGAAACCCTCACCTGAGGCAATTGTCAGGGCTGTTGAACCATCGTTTCGTTTCAGATCATGACGGGCACCTCTTTCTAGGAGGAGTTTAACAACTTCGGTTTTCCCTTTTGATGAAGCATGAATAAGTGCTGTAGAGCCATCCCTGCAAATGTTGTTAATATCTGCTCCACTTTGAAGAAGCATATTGACTATTTCTGAATTACCGTTCTGGACTGCGTATATAAGTGCTGTTGTTCCGTCGGATAATCTGTAATTTACATCAGAACCTTTATCAAGCAGCATTTTTATTATTTCTGAATGGCCGTTCATGCAGGCAACTATCAGGGCAGAATATTTTTCATCAAAAGGATAATCTTTTTTGATATTATCCTTTATGAGCATTTTTACCAGTTCAACAGTTCCGCTCTGGCTAGCCCGCATGAGTGATGTTCGTCTTTTTCCGCTTTTTTCTATTTCAGGATCAGGCTCTTTATCGAGCATGAATTCAACTACTTCTATATGGCCGTTTGATGTTGTATAAACTTTTGCACCAATTCCCTTTGCGAATTCAGTTTTGCTTTTTGACCTTTTTTCCAGTATTGATTTAACCTTCTCTGCCATTTCATCATTGGCAGTCATCATTAATGTCTTAATTTCATCCACGCAGGAAACTCCTCTGGCTTTTTCATTTTCAATTATCATTGAGGCTATTTCAGTATAACCTTTAAGAGATGCAATAAAAAGAGGTGTTGCGCTATCGTTGCAAGGCAGACACACATCTGCTCCTTTCTCAAGCAGGGTCTTAACTATTTCGGTATACCCATTCATTGCTGCTATAAATAGTGCGGTTTCTCCATCAGCGCACTGGAGACTCGGATTTGCTCCTGCATAAGCCAGAAGTTTAACAATGTCAGAATAACCATACCGTGTTGCCATAATCAGGGCAGTAATACCATCGTCTGTCTGTAAATCGAGGTTGGCCTTATAATCAATAAGGGTTTTTACAACGCCAATATTTCCGTTCTGGGAAGCAAGGATCAATGCAGTGTATCCGTCTGTTGTACGCAGGTCAGGATTTGCACCTTTTTCAAGAAGTAATTTTGTAATTTCCTGAAATCCGTTTTCTGCAGCAATCATTAAAGAAGTGTATCCTTCTGTTATTCTAGTATCAGGAGAATCTCCATTGTCGAGCAGTGTTTTTACTACTTCTGTATGTCCGTTTTTTGAAGCAATCGCAAGAGCAGTGAAGCCATTTTCGGATCTTATATCTAATCGCGCTCCGTTTTCAACAAGAAACTTTGCAGTAAGTGCATGACCATAAGATGCTGCAAACATAAGTGCAGTAACACCATCACGTGTTGTTAAATTCACATCAGCGCCTTTTTCAACAAGAATTTTGCAAAGTTCAGTATTACCTAATCCCGAAGCATACATTAACAGCGTTCTATCCGTTTCATCTCTATAATTTACTGAGTCTACACGTCTAGCTATAGAGAGAAGGTTTCTTTGTTTGCCTGATTTTAAAAGAACCATCAGCTCTTCAGCTCTTCTGTCAAACTGGGGAAAAGAAATATTAGTGCTGGTAATGAATACAAAACAGAAAACTGATATGAAAGTGGATTTTTTCATAAACTTCCGTTTTTGCCATAAAGAACGCTACTGGAAGCAATGATAAAGTTATAATAATAATTAAACTGAATCAATAATTTAATAACAAAAATTAAAATAGCCCGCAGGACGTTTTAATATAAATGACCGTTTCAAGAACATTTTACAGGTATGTCTATAAATAGTTATATCTTGCATAAAAATAGATCTATTTGATTGCAGGATGTGAAAACTATTTGAGAGCTTGAATTCTTAAATGTTTAGAAGATCAAAAAGAAAAACAGATACTGTTAATTTATTTTTTTAAAAAATGAGAATAAATATTACATCTGCATTAAAAGAAATTCTGATTGCCGTTTTTATTCTGGCGTTATTGGTTTCAGGCGGGGAATGCAAAGCACAGTTCCCCGGAATTAATGATTCAATAGCGAAATACCGGCAAGGTATAATTGTTGTTAAAGCAAAGCCAGGTAGTAGCTTTAAAATTGAACAATTGAGACATGAGTTCTGGTTTGGTTGTGCTATCAGCAACGGTCTGGCAGGTAATTCGTGGAGTGAGGAAACCAAAAGAATATACAAGGAGAAGTTTCTTGAGAATTTTAATGCTGCAGTAACAGAAAATGCTTTAAAATGGGCAAATATGGAACCACGCAGAGGGGATGTGAATTACACGGTAGTTGATATGATACTGGGATGGTGCGAAGCTAACGGAATTCCTTTACGGGGTCATAACCTTTTCTGGGGCATTCCCCAGTTCATACAGCCATGGGTTAAGGAACTGAAAGATGATGAACTGAAGCAAGTGATAAAAAACAGGGCTGAAACAATTGCAGCAAAGTATAAAGGACGGTTTGCTGAATATGATTTGAATAATGAAATGATACATGGTAATTATTACGAGGAACGTCTTGGCCCTGAAATCACGAAACTAATGGCTCAATGGGTTCACAATGGTGACCCTGATGCAAAGCTCTGGCTGAATGATTATGACATTCTTACCGGTGTTAAGCTGGTTGATTACATGTCTAATATTAGATTACTGCTGAGGCAAGGGGTTCCTATTTCAGGAATAGGAGTTCAGGGGCATCTGCATGCCGAAACATTTGACAGGAATCAGCTGCAAAGAGCTCTTGATTCGCTGGCAATTTTTGGTTTGCCCATAAGAATTACCGAATTCAACATTCCAGGTCAGCGTTCAAAATATTACCGGGAAAAAATAAATACTTTGACACCTGAAGAAGAAGAACTTAAAGCAAAAGAGCTTGTGGATTATTACCGTATTTGTTTTGCATATCCTGCCGTTGAGGGGATTCTTATGTGGGGTTTCTGGGAAGGGGCAAACTGGATACCGGTTTCTTCACTGTACAGGCGCGACTGGACTCCCACTCCTGCAGCCGAAGCTTACAGAAATCTGATTTTCAGGGAGTGGTGGACAAATATTACGGGTAAAATAGGCCGGGATGGATCTTTCTCAACAAAAGCTTTCTATGGTAAATACAGAGTTACAGTAAACGGTTCCTCGAGGGAGATTGAACTAAGGAAATCAGAGGGAATGACAACAGTTGTATTTTAGAATATCATACCTGGAGGAAGATAACAGAGTGCGAAATTTTAAGAAAAAACCTGCAGAGAATTTTTCTGCAGGTTTATCTTTTTTATTTCGGGAAATCTATTTAAAGCAGGGTAATATTTCAGCACAGTTTATATGGTCTTCTGTACTGGTAATGCATCAGTCTGTGGTTTTCTGCTTCAGGGTCGTTGACGAAAGTCAGTGTTGCAGGATCCCATTTTACTGGTCGTCCCAGTTCGGTTGCGATATTACCCAGGCAGCAGGTTATAGCTGTACTGCATCCTACTTCAATTGAGGCGATGGGTTTCTTTCTTGATTTGACACAATCGAGGAAGTTTGTCATATGCGGAGAACTGATTTCGAATCTCAGTCCTTCCTGTGTCGGAGCGGGACGTGCCTGCTGCTGTTGTTGCCTCTGCTGTTGTCCCTGTGCCTGTTGTGTCTGCCTTTGACCCTGCTGACCTCCTGCCTGTGCTGTTCTTGGTTGAGGTCTTCTTCCGGCAATTTCAGGTGGGATAAGTGATGAATCGGAGCATGCTATGTATCCACGTGCTACTTCTATCCAGCCTTTAGTTCCGATAAATTTAATACCCTGTGCAGTGGGATTGTCTTCAAGATAGGGTTGTTCAGTCATTACCACCCCGGTGAGGTATTTGAATGTGAGGTATGGTTGTCCGTTGTAGCCTTTAGGAATTACCTCATAGGGCCCTGATCCATCCATACCTATTGCTGCCTGTGCTATGTCGAACATATGAGCCCCCCAGTCGGCTGTATATCCATTACCTGTTTCGCGGTACCAGCGCCATGCACCCCATATTGATTCATTAACAGGTGGGTCGAGTGAAATAGGAGGTGCAAGATCTGGATGGTAAACAATCTTTTCATCGTTAAGCGGTCCCAGCCAAAGATTCCAGTTAATTGTTCCGGGAATTGGCTGTTCCGGCAGGTCAAATGGTTTTGGCGGGTCACCTACTTTTGCATATATTTTTTCAATGTGCCCAATTGCTCCAGCTCTTACAAGTTCAATAGCTTTCTGGAATTCAGGGCTTGAACGCTGCTGGCTTCCTACCTGAACCACCCGGCCTGTATCATTTGCCACCCTGGTCATCACCAGTGCCTCTTTAATTGTGTAGGAAAGAGGCTTCTGAACATATACATCCTTTCCGGCCTGACATGCATGTATCGTCATAAGAGCATGCCAGTGGTCGGGGGAAACAATCTCAACCACATCAATATCTTTTCTTTCAAGAAGCCTTTCATACTGCTCGTAGACATCGCATCTTGGGGCAAGTCCCTTGGACTTCTGCCACTCTTCAATAGTCCTCTTATATCGAAGTTGCTTATTCGTGTCAACATCGCAGCATGCTACAATCTGAAGACCTGGATAGCCTGCAAATCCCCTGAAATCAGAGAGAGACTGACGGCCAAGGCCGATTGTGCCCATCAGTATCCGGTCGCTTGGAGGTATACGCATTCCGTCAATAACATAGCTTGGCAATATCGTCAAGCCGGTTAACCCAAGAGCCGACAGACCAAGAAATTCCCGGCGGTTAAGGCCGCCACCTGATGTTTTTTTCATAGTGTAGTGTTTTAAGGTTATTTTTATTTGAAGATAAAAGTATAAAATAAAGAATAAACAGATTTAAGCCTTTCACAATTTTTAACAGTATTATAAAGTGTTACAGTTTTATCTGATGCAAGGAAGAAAAGACAAAGTTCACAGATTATTCATTAGTAAGTTTAATTTTTTTCTGGTGTAGGCTTTTGCACCAGTTTTTTTCATAGCAAGGTTTATTGCAGTAAAAATTTTATTTTCAACATTTTCAGAAAAAGGCCCTGGCAATCCATAATAAATCATACTGGTTACCGGTTCGTAACCGCCTTCCTTCAGTATTTCTGCTGTTGGGATGTAACATTGTACCTCGGTGCAATAACCTGCTACAAAAATATCTTCATCAGGGTATAATTTTTTTGTTTTCAGTGAGTAATCGACCACGACTTCTCCTGCAAGGGCAATAATTGTAAAATCATTCCCGAAACGAACAGCCTGAACAGGATATCTAATAGTTTGTACGTTGTATCCTTTATCCATTGCTTCAAGAATGAATTTTCCTCTTTTGAATCTAAAACGGTCATTTCCAAGCATTTCTTCTCTGAATTGCTCAGGTACAAAAGGTGCAAACTCAAGTTCACAGGTTGTAAAAAAGGTTCTTAGAGGAGTTCCAACAGGTTTAAAATCGCCTTTGAGTGCATGTTGAACAGCTTCTGCCAGGTCTTTCCCATGTTGAATTGCTGCTTCAACTGAACGGCGGGGATAAGGATTCTGGTCGGCTCCACAACCTGATAAAAACATGGCAACAGTTCCAGGGTTATTTTTTTCAATTTCAATTTGTGCAAATCCAGCATAATCACCGTTAATCTGGTTTATATCGAGAGTTGTGTTATGGCATGCATAACCGAATAAAACAGCAAATAACCTACTATCATATGTTTCGATTTTAAGAACAGGTACATCATAATCCACCGGGCCGTTCTTATTTACTCCGATAACCACTCCCCTGTCAGTTTTTTCCCTTCTGTTTACAGCAAATTTGGCTGAGCTGTGCGCAATTGATATTTTAACCGGCCTGAGGTCAGAGATGGCCATGCCGATTAGTTCCAGGACGTCTTCGGTTAAACGTTTGTTGTATTTTACAAGAGACTGGATATCTTCTTTACTCAGGTCGAACATATTCATAAGCGAGGGCCATATTACTGGGCCTGAATGAGTATGTGAAGCATTGATGAGAAGCTGTGAGCGATCTATTTTGTATTGTGATGTTACTCTCTCAATTATTGATTCCGACAATTCATGTGAAAGTCCAATAACATCCATTGTTACAATAATTATCATTGACCCTTCTCTATTGTCTTCTGATAAAACAAGTGCTTTAGCCCAAAGGTCGTGAAGGACTTCACCTACAGGTTGTGCCCGGCTTGCACTGGCATAACCTGAAAGTTGTACAGGTGTCTCAGGGGTTATTATTTTTTTTGCCACTCCCGCCCTGTATCCTGCTGAAAGAGAATAATTGCAGAAAAAAGTAATCAATGCAGCCAGAACGATCTTTTTCATTTTTCCAGGGTATTTTAAATGGCAGTAATTTACTTATTTTTCAGCACTATTTTTGCTTTTTTCTATATGAAGATGGATGCCAAAATAAAAAAGATGTACAGGAATCTATTAACCAGAGTATGCAACAAACCGGGATACCTCAATCAGGGTAAAAGTTTGAGTATGAGCTGAGGTTTTTTCAGTCTTCTATTTCAGAGTGGTACTCCTGCAGCGATTTGACTTTATATTGCCCGTTTTGTCTTTCTCTTATACCGTTAGTTGCTGAAAGGGCGGCCGATGTAGTCGTTATATAAGGAATTTTATATCGGATTGCATTTTTGCGGATGTATGAGTCATCATATTCACTAAGACGTCCTGCTGGAGTATTTACCAGCAGATCTATTTCTCCGTTCTTGATTGCGTCAACGATATTAGGTCTTCCTTCGTGTACTTTCAGGACCAGTTTAGCAGGAATACCATGGCTTTCAAGAAAATTCTTAGTGCCTCTTGTTGCTAATATAGTAAATCCCAGATCTCTGAAATTTTTTGCTGCAGGTAGAATTTTTTCTTTATCCCGGTCGGCAATGGTTATTAGCACTGTACCTTTGATGGGGAGGGGGGATTGAGTTGCTTCCTGTGATTTGAAAAATGCCATTCCGTAAGTATCTGCCAGTCCCAGTACTTCACCCGTTGATTTCATTTCTGGTCCAAGCAGAGGATCAATTGTCGGGAACATATTAAAAGGAAAAACAGCTTCCTTTACTCCGTAATGTTTAAGATTCTTATTCTTCAGATTGAATTCAGAGAGTTTTTTGCCAAGCATTATCTGGGTGGCAATCCATGCCATTTTTATATTACATACTTTTGACACCAGCGGTACAGTACGTGAAGCTCTAGGATTTGCTTCAAGGATATATACTACATTATCGTAGATTGCATATTGGATATTAAGCAAACCAATAACATTCAATTCTTTCGCAATTTTTCTGGTATAATCGTATATAGTTTGCTTATGTTCTTTCGGGATAATTACTGGTGGTATTACGCAGGCTGAGTCGCCCGAATGGATACCGGCATATTCTATATGCTGCATAATAACCGGAACAAAAGATTCAGTTCCGTCGGAGAGGGCATCGGCTTCGCATTCGATAGCATCTTCTAGAAAAAGATCGATGAGAAGAGGCCGGTCGGGTGTAACACCTACAGCTTCGTTCACGTATTGTTCAAGCATTTCTCTGTCGAGGATAATCTTCATTGCACGGCCGCCCAGAACGTAGGAAGGTCTAATCATTACAGGGTATCCTATTTTTTCAGCCACTGCAATAGCTTCCTCGAGGTTACTGGCCATTCCCGATTCTGGTTGGGGTATACCCAGTTTTTTTATGATTTTGCGGAAACGGTCCCTGTCTTCGGCAAGGTCGATGGTATCGGGGGAAGTTCCGAGGATTTTTACTCCAGCTTCAGCAAGATCATTTGCAAGGTTAAGAGGAGTTTGCCCGCCAAACTGGACAATTACACCTTCTGGTTTTTCTTTATTGTATATACTCAGGACATCCTCAAGTGTAAGTGGTTCAAAGTAAAGTTTGTCAGAAGTGTCATAATCGGTAGATACTGTTTCAGGGTTGCAGTTTACCATAATTGATTCGTATCCTGCATCACGTATTGCAAAGGCTGCATGAACACAACAGTAGTCAAATTCTATTCCCTGGCCAATTCTGTTTGGACCTCCGCCAAGGACCATAATCTTTTTTTTGTTACTTACTTTTACAGTGTCGGGAGCATTATATGTGGAATAATAATATGCAGCATTTTCAACTCCGCTTACCGGAATTGCTTCCCATGCCTGTTTTACTCCCAGCGATATTCGCCTCTCCCTTATCTCTTTTTCAGGGATATTCAGCAGGAAAGAGAGATACTTATCGGAGAAGCCATCTTTTTTTGCCTGAACAAGTAGCTCGTCGGGAAGTGTTTTGCCTTTGTATGACAGAATTTTCTCCTCTTCCTCAACAAGCTCTTTCATCTGTTGTATAAACCAGGGTTTAATATGTGTTCTTTTGTACAATTCTTCAATATCTGCTCCTTTTCTCAAGGCTTCATACATAATAAACTGTCTTTCGCTTGATGGGTGTTTAAGAAGAGCCATCAGTTCATCAAGCGATTTTGAGTTAAAATCTTTGGCAAAACCGAGTCCGTATCTTCCAATTTCAAGCGACCTTATTGCTTTCTGAAGGGCTTCCTTATATGTTTTTCCTATACTCATAACTTCGCCTACTGCCTGCATCTGGGTACCAAGTTTGTCTTCAAGCCCTTCAAATTTTTCAAATGCCCATCTTGCAAACTTAACTACCACATAGTCGCCTGAAGGTGTGTATTTATCTAGAGTTCCCTCTCTCCAGTAAGGTAGTTCATCAAGTGTTATTCCGCAGGCCAGCAATGCTGATATATAAGCGATAGGGAAACCGGTTGCTTTTGAAGCTAGAGCAGAGGAGCGTGAGGTGCGTGGATTTATTTCTATTACTACAACCCTTCCTGTTTTTGGATCGTGTGCAAACTGGATATTTGTTCCTCCAATAACTTCAATAGCTTCTACTATTTGATACGAATATTTCTGAAGCTTTTTTTGCAGTTCAGGTGGTATAGTTAGCATGGGAGCTGTACAAAATGAATCTCCGGTATGAACTCCCATTGCGTCGACGTTTTCAATAAAACATACTGTAATCATCTGATTTTTTGAGTCTCTTACTACCTCAAGTTCAAGCTCTTCCCATCCAAGCACCGACTCTTCTATCAATATCTGGTGAACCATACTTGCAGCAAGACCTCTGCCTGCAACGTTTCTTAGTTCTTCGACATTGTAAACAAGACCTCCTCCAGTTCCTCCGAGAGTATAGGCTGGCCTTATAACAACGGGGTATCCAAGTTCGGCTGCCACGTCTTCCGCTGCTTTTACAGAATTTACAGCCTTGCTTCTGGGTACTTCTATGCCCAACTTCTTCATTGTCTCCTTGAATGCGATACGGTCTTCGCCCCTCTCGATTGCATTGATATTTACGCCAATAACCTTTACGTTGTATTTGTCGAGCACACCGCTTTTTGCAAGTTGTGAAGAAAGGTTTAACCCTGTCTGTCCTCCAAGGTTTGGAAGAAGTGCATCGGGCCTTTCTTTTTTAATTATTTCTGTAAGAGCGTATTCATTCAAAGGTTCGATATAAGTGACGTCGGCCATTTCAGGGTCAGTCATTATTGTGGCCGGATTAGAGTTGACAAGTACTATTTTATAACCCAGTGACCTTAGTGCTTTGCATGCCTGGGTACCTGAATAGTCAAACTCACATGCCTGTCCAATTACGATTGGACCAGAGCCAATAATCAAAACCTTCTCAATATCAGTTCTTTTGGGCATAATAAAAAAATTTTTTTGAGTGTGCAATTTATTAAATCAATTTGAGAAAAAGTTATTTTAAATTATTTATGGAGAAAAAATTTAAATTTGTGAAGATAAATAAGTACAGCTATGAAAAACCGGTTAATCAGTTTAATTTTTTTTATAATAATTTCTTTTGCTTCAGCTTTAAACGGCCAGCAAGCCGTTAAAAGTGCTACTGAAGTTATACTATCGGGCTATTCAGTCAGAATGTTTGCTCCAGGGACTGTTTCTGACAGTGACATAGAGTTGATACTTAAGTGTGGTATTAAAGCTCCAAGTGCACGTAACCTTCAACCATGGTGGTTTACTGTTGTGAAGGATCAGGCTCTTCTGAAAGAGCTTATGCCAAACATTACAGAGGGTAACATTCTAATAATTATTTCCGGAAGGGAGGATGCCAGGTGGGCTGAATATGACTGTGGCCTGGCAACCCAGAATATGTATATTGCTGCACAGAGCCTTGGCCTTGGAGCACATATTTATGCCGGACCTGTGGAGAGTATTAATACTTCTAAAAAGGAGGTGCTTGGTATACCCTCAGGGTACCGTGCTATAATGGTACTTAGAATAGGTCACATTGACAAGAATGTCGATGCTGTTTCAGCGGCATCACCAAGGAAAAGCATACAGGAAACCGTGAATTTCAAATAAACGGTTTCATTTTCTGATCTAATTTGTTTTTCCAGCATTTTAGAAACCGCCGGTATTCCAACCTTTTCTATACCTGCGGCGGAGAAACTTATTTGCATCGGGATAATTAGGGAATCTCATTTTTACTGGATCCCATTCAAGCAGGATATCAGGTACACGTATTGCTATCGTACCCAGCAGTATAGCTTCAGTCATTGGTCCTGTCTGAGCGAAATGTGATTCAGTAGGAGGTCCTCCAAGGCTGGCAATGACAAAGCTGTTGTAGTGATTACCCGACTCAAAAACAGGCATTTTATAATCTTTAAACTTATCTTCAGGCAGGAGCACAGGCATTCTTCCGTGGGGTATCAGAAGAGCCCCTTCTGTTCCAATAAGCATGGCTGATTCAGCTGGATATTCACCCGGGAAAAGAGCTCTTATTTCTTCGGGTGGATAAAACTCTCCGTCGAACCATTCTACGGTTAGTGTATCAGATTCTGTATATTCATTGCCAGGGAATATCCATGTAATATGGTCACCCTGAGGCCAGTTATCAGCCCTTCTGGCAGGTGATTCTTTCCATGATTTCTGAACTTCAGCAATAACCGACAGAGGTTGTTTCATTGACAATCCTTTCCATACGGCATCAAAAATATGGCATCCGATGTCACCCGACCATCCTGTTCCGAAATCCTGCCATGCTCTCCATTTTACGGGGTGATATATGTCGGGTGCATAAGGTCTTTCAGGAGCAGTACCAATCCATAAGTCCCAATTTAAGTTTGCTGGAGGTTCTGTACCTTTTTCTGGTCGAGGACCTGCAAGCCGGTAATTTTCTATTGCACCGGGACGGTTTGAACAGAGATAAGCATGTTTGATTTTTCCGATGGCTTTATCTTTGAGAAGCCTCACTGCAGTTCGATCACCTTTTAGCGAAGCGTACTGCGTACCTAGTTGTGTTACCACGCCAGCTTTAATTGCAGCTTCAGTCAGTATCCTTACTTCAGCAACGTCGTGACACATTGGTTTTTGTAAATAGACATGTTTCCCCTTTTTTATGAAGTTGTAGGCAATCGGGAAGTGGTTATGGTCAGGCACGGTAACATTCACTGAATCGATATTATCACATTCCTTTTTAAGAAGCTCACGCCAGTCGGTATATACACGGGCTTCAGGTACTGCTTCGGATGCCTTTTTCAGAAATGTTGTATCCACATCACAGATTGCAACTATTTTCACATTTGGATCTTCCAGAAACCTTTGGAGGTCCTGCCAGCCCATTCCTCCTACTCCTATACAGGCATGATGGAGCTTGTTATCTGTCCTTTTTGGTTTTGAAGAACAGCTTATAATGTAAGGTGCAGCAAGTGCACCGGCAGTTGCTGAAATAAACTGTCGGCGGCTCAGGAATTTTTTACGGGATCTCATAGAGTATGAATTTTGATTATCAAATTACGAATTATTTTAAATAATCTTTATTATGAAAATCTTTTAATTTACTTCTATCTGACTATTACAAATCCCGCCCACATAAAAGGCATTCGTGGATAACGTTTTCTCAAAGAGCTTTGGGCTATAGAAAAAGCATCCTTTACAGATTTGCCTGAAAACCATTCTGAATAGAAAAGTGTCATAAGTTCAGATGTTTGGTAATCAGGCACTTTCCATAAACTCATAATAATGTAATTTACACCGGCTATTTTAAATGACCTCTGCAGCCCATAGACCCCTTCGCTGCCTTTGATTTCACCCAGGCCTGTTTCACAAGCTGACAGAACTGCAAGTATTGTACCAGGGAAATAAAGATTTGATACTTCATAAGCTGTAAGAATACCATCGTCAGAATCGGGAAAAATTTCTCCACTCCCCCATGCCATGTTTGCACCTGTAAGAGCCAGGCCTGATCGCATAAGTGGATTCTCAGAAATATTATGCGTTTGTAGAGACCCGTAGTAGCCCCGAACAGTATGTCTTAAGTTCGTTATTGATGAGTCGGCCTTTTGCAGAAAGAAACCATGTGTTGCAAAATGGAAGATTCCGGGCCGCTCTTTTATAGAAAGATTTCTGAGTGAGGGTTCGGTGGCATTGTCGCCTGAAAAAACTATTGTTTTAAAACCTTTATCTTCTGCAATTTTCTTAATTTTCTGAATTTCAGTTAAAGTGCCGTCAAGGAACATCAGATAGTTTCCTCTTTTTTCATGCCCTGAATTCATATCTACTGAAGGCTGTTGCCCATAATTGATCCCCCCATAAAGCACTATGTTACCGGAAGGTTTGTCGGGTATATTTTCCGTGATTTCTGCTGTAGAGATCATTTGATGTAGATCATAAATGTCGGAAAGAATTTCATTTTCTGTGACAGGTATAGCTGAAAATGAAAGCTGGTGAAGTCTGCCGGTTGGAGAATAATAAATTCTTTTTACTCCTTCGAGATATTTTTCAACGGGTTTCCATAAAAGTTCAAATATCTGCTTGCCTTTGCCCGGTGTGCCCGGGTTGTAATAATCGTTCCAGGCATAAAGGTCATCAATGTAACTTTCGTCCGAACCTTTAGCTTTAACAAGGAGTGAATCAAGCTGTTTTTCCTCAAAGAGAAGAATAAAAATTGGGTAAGAAAAATTGTTTCTTACGACAATCGCACAATAATAAATGCTATCAGTCCATTTCCTGCCGTTATACCATGGGAAATAAGTATATTCTATTGCAGCCTCATCAGGTTGAAGACATCTTCGGATATCCTGCCATTTCACATCCCTGATGCTTCTCAGAATACCTTTATCTGAAAAAAAACGAGTTAGTTCTTTTTCAAGGTTTTCTGCTTGCTCTTCAAGTAGTTGTACATCTGTATTTCTTTTTGACAAAGGCAATGAATATTGACGTGCAAGAGATGCTTTAGCAGCTAACCAGGAGTCAAATTTTTTTATTATACCTGAATCTCCGCTTTCTAGAACTGCCATTCGCATCTGTTTATCTGCATGCAGAATCAGGCTTTTCCAGGCTAATTCTATGTCATAAGCTTCTGTTGCAAGGAATGGACTTTCATTTAAAGCTTTAAAAATGAAATTCTGGTAAGTTTTAAAGAAATGCTGAATGGAAGTAATATATTTTTCTTTTTCAGAGCTGGAAAGAAAGCCGAATTGCTGGCGGATTTGCTTCATATATACTTCTTTGGCAAGATGGTAATATTTACTTGCCTCATTGATATTGCCGGTTTCATGATAAAGAAGAGCAAGATTGTTGAGTACAGAAGTTCTTCCAGGATGCATTTGCCCGGCGGTTTCTGTAAAAATATCAAGTGCCTGCAAATAGAGTCTGGCAGATTGCTCATAATTTCCCTTGCTCCAAAAAATATCAGCCAGGTTACTGAGTGCAGTTGCGTAATCGGGATGGATGTTCCCAGAGCTTTTTTCATAAATTTCGATTACTTCCGATAATGTTTTTTCAGCTCTGTCGTAATTGCCGCTACAGGCATATGTAAGAGCGAGATTATTGAGCACAACAGCATAAGCAGGGTGGTATTTGCCCGATATATTTTCTCTGATTTCTGCCGCCTTTTGAAACAATACAGTTGCTTTTGAAAAATTAGACATGTCACAATATAGAAGGGCAAGGTTATTCAATGTCACAGAATAGTCGGGATGTGATTCTCCGGTAGTTTCTTCTCTTACCTTCAATGCCTGATAATATAATGTTTCAGCTCTTTCATAATTGCCGAGTTCATGATACAGAAGGGCCAGGTTGCCCAGAGTGTTCGCATAATCAGGATGTTTTTCCCCAAGGATATTCTTTCTTATCTTAAGTACTTCGGAATAGATTTTTTCAGCTTTGCTGAAATTACCGGAATTATGATATAAAACCCCAAGATTATTCAGTGCTGAAGCATAAAGCATGTGATTTTCACCGTAGGTGTTTCCATATATTTCCAGAGCCTTGTAGTATAGTTGTTCTGCTTTTTCGAAAAAGCCTGTTTTGAAGTATAGTTGTGCCAGGTTATTTGCCGCAATAGCATATTCAGGATGCCCTGAGCCGAAAGTTTTTGCCCTAATATTAAGTGATTCGGTGTATAATTCAAGAGCTTTTTCATAATTACCGGTATCTTCATAGAATGCACCAAGATTATTGAGGATTTCAACTATTTCAGGTGAACCCGATTCGTAATAATTGCGTGCAAACTGCAGAACCTTAAAATAAAGTGGTTCTGCTTTTACGTAATTTCCCATCTTGTGATAAAGAGCTGCAAGGTTTCCCGTAAGAATCATATAACGGGGATGATCCTCGCTGAAAAGTTTTCTGCATATATCGATAGCTCTGATGAAGAATTCTTCCGCTTCTTTATATCTTCCTGTTTCTCTATAGAATAATGCAAGGTTGTTTAACATATTCATGTACTGAAGAGATTCAATTCCGTAAATTTTTGAGTTAAGAATAATAGCCTCTTTAAATATAGCTTCAGCAGACTTGAATTTCCCGGTTATTCTAAACAGTTCAGCAAGATTGCTGGTAGCTGTAACGTATAGATATGCAGAGGTGTCTTTGAGATTCCGATATATTTCTCTGATTTTAAGATAATAATTTTCAGCTTTTTCGAATTGATTGCATTTTTCATTTGAAAAAGCAGCATACATAAGGAAAATTGTATAATAACTTGTGTCGTTTTCACCATAAATCTTTTCAAGCAGAGGTAAAACCTTTTCAAACTCTTCAGCTGCCTTTTCATATTTTGCCCCGTCGAAAAATTTCATTGCACTGTCGAGATCCTGTGAAAGGATTTTAACAGCAATACTGAAGAAGAGTAGGCCTGTTGTAATCAGTTGTTTCAAAGTATACATAGGATACTTTATAAGCTAATTTACTAATAATTAGCTGATCTTTTATTCCTGATGCGTATTTATTTTATTGTCATTTAGTAATTTTGCCTTACTGAACCAGCAGGGGGAAATATTTTTTATGAAAGTTGACAGACTTGAATTCGGCTCCATAACGATTGACGGAAAGGTTTATAAGGAAGATGTTGTTATTGACAATGGAGTTATAAGGAAAAGAAAAAAGTCAAAATCGAAGAAATACCGCGACAAATTCGGGCATACACCACTTTCCTCTGATGAAAAGATACCATGGAAATGCAGGCATCTCATAGTAGGTACAGGGCACAGTTCAAGTCTTCCAGTGATGAATGAAGTTTTTAAAAAAGCAAGGAAAAAAGGAGTTGAACTTCATTTAATGACCACACCTGAAGCAATAAAACACATAAATGATCCAGATACAAATCTTATCCTGCACCTTACCTGCTAAAGTAAACTTAATTATTCAATTTTTAAAACTCATTCCTCATCCCTCATCCCTGTATATCTATACATACCGTCCCAGGTCTCCCCTGATAAGTATTTTCAGAAGGTCGATTCGATACCACATCTTTGCATAAAACCATGCCAGAACGATTAGGCAGACAAAAAATGAGAAGATGAGTCCTAAATATTTCCCAGTCATACTGCGGCCACGCTTTAAGATATCAGTTGAAATATTTTCAACCCATTCTTCGAGCTTCACAAAAAGAGGGTAGAAAATCAGCACAGTCACAATCATACCAATTATGGTAAATGTAACAGGCCGAACGTGATGCCTGAATGTAATCAGGTAATTATTCAGTGTTGAGGTGATAAGATTAGCTGCCAGAATAGTTACTGTCATTACAGCGAAACGGAATAGATTACGGTACATAGCGGGCTCTTTAATATTAGGCAAACAGAAAAAGTAAAGAATTTTTTATACTTTTAATTTTCGCAATTCATGTAAATTTAAATGCGATGTCTACTCCAGAAGAAATAAAAGGCTATATTCTGAAACTGGCAAAGGAAGCTAGTAATATTGAAGGTATTTATACAGGCTTTGTGAAAAATGTTCTTATTCCTTTTGCATGAAAATTAAGAAGGCCCGAATGTAACGACATTCAACAGGATTAAAACAGGTTTTTTAAGTATCTGATTTTATATATTACAGATTGTCAAAAAATTAAAA
>ENA-UOWE01003205-UOWE01003205.1-activated-sludge-metagenome-genome-assembly--contig:-NODE-3205-length-17025-cov-4.781909_pt1 | contig 17025 bp, 14 predicted proteins | sample MGYA00249841_ERZ761562 | MGnify/ENA primary metagenome ERZ761562 (study PRJEB28883, sample SAMN05720200) | activated sludge metagenome | isolation source: Anaerobic digester | place: Japan... | reverse complement strand
ACTTCTGAGCGAGAGCGCGGTCCCTATCGGTAACGTCCCGGTTTTCCATGCTGTATCCCTGTCTAAGGCGTTTCGGCGGTGGCCTCCATGGCCCGGCGTCGTCGTTCCTGCTGATAGATCGAGTGCCAGGAGCAATCGAGAACGACTCCGTTTCGTCGCAGCAGGTCCTGCAATTCGCCCACGTCTACGTCCCGAGGTGCGCATCCTTCCCGCAGCGCCAGGCACCCGCACGTTCCGGCGGCGATTCCCATGCCGGCCGCGGTCGCCATCACACGGAAAGACGACATCGCCATTTGATCACCAGAGGCACACCGACCGGCGACAAGAAGATTTTCGGAACCGCGCGGGATGAGAGCCCTCAATGGGATGTGGTACGGCGGAACGGCGTCGGTGATTCCGGTACCCGCACGTTGAAGCACGGTGGGCCAATGGTAGTCCACGTGGTACGTTCCCACGACAACAGCATCTTCCCATTCCCTTCCTGCCCGCACGTCCTGCTCCGTCAGAACAACATCCCCGATGATGCGCCTTCCCTCGCGAATCCCGATGAGGGGGCTTATGGAGGAAAGACAATACGTGGAGTACCGTCTCCCGGAATAGCCTTCTGTCTGCAGAAAGTAAACCAGACCCATCATCTGACGCCGTGCCTCTATCTCCGCATCTGAGAGTTCACGCGCGTTCACCGCGCTGTGGCCTATCACCTTCATTTTGACGTCAATTCGCCCGTTTTCGTGCCTGTGAATGGAGGTCATCGGGATGGTTTCCGCAGTGTACCGCGGGCACCCTGGTGGCAACCAGGGCGTCTGTTCGCAATGCGTATCCCACATGGAGAAATACAGCGACATCGGGAGCGGAGCGCCGCCCGACTCAGAACCCGACACCGTGGGATATCCGGCGGCAAACGCCACATCGGCGTCTCCCGTTGCATCCACGATCAATTTCGGGCAGTACGCCTGAAGGCCGCCCGCAGTGTGCAGAAACACGGTGTCGACGATGTTGCCGTCCCTGCGGGTGGCCGCCACGCGACTGTGCAACAGAAGCGTGACCCCTTTCCTGAGCGCATACTCCTGCATCAAAAAACCCACGTACACCGTTTCGACGGCACGTGCGTCCTGTTCCGGGTGGTAAGGCGCTATTGCCCTGGCTTCTTCCAGCACCGCGATGATTTCGTCAAATACCCGCCCGACTCCCCGCGTATGCCCGCAGAAACCAGACACACCGGAAACCGCCATGGCTCCGCCCAACTCGGCGAAGCCCTCGACAAGAAGCACGTCAGCCCCCTGTTCCGCCGCCGCCACTGCCGCACAGATCCCCGCAAAACCGCCCCCGGCAACCAACACATCGGGACGAGAGACAACTGGAATATCGTCCTCGATTCTGACCGTATCCATCGCAAAGCCCTCCGCGCCTGCAGAAACTTTCGCTGCGTGGGAATTCAGCGCTGTGACGTTGCTCCGCGGCACACCTGACTCGATACTATGAAACGGTACTCATTTGACATCGCCACTGCACAGGACGAACCATGCGACGGCCCGAAATCCAGCTTGCTCTCGACCCTGCCCCTGAACGGGTCAAAGTTCTTCTGTTTGCCACGCCCCCGATCGGTTATGTCGCCGAGACGGCACCTGAATGGGCCGAAAAGGGCTTTTCAGGTTTCATACGGCCAGACATAATGAAAGGCTGGAACGCGGATGTGTGGACCCTTCCTGAGGGAAGGCGGATACCGGGAAACGACAACCCGTTCCTTCAGCAATGCCGGTCCATGAATCAGGCGCTTGCGGGTGCCGGGCTGCGTGACAATTTCATGTGCGTCCCGTTCACAGTCGAACTTCCGGACTGGTTCGACGACGAAAGGTGGGCGGCAGTGTGCGAGAACTTCCGGCAGGGGGCTCGATTCGCAAGACTCGCCGGGTTCCGCGGCATGGCGTTGGATGATGAGTACATCGAAGACTCACTCGGGTTGAACTGGGCCAGATACCAGAAGCCTGGGTACCCCGTCGATAAGCTGCTCCCACAGGCGAGATTCCGCGGACAACAGATCCAGAACGCGATGCTGTCCGAGTTTCCCGATATGGTCACCCTGCATCTTCCGGAGAGCTACTCCATTATGGGTGACCTCGCGAAAGCGCTCTTTCTGGGGTACCTTGACGCTCTCTGCGCTGCGGATGCCCCCGGAGGACTCGACATACTTCCTGAGTGCACATATTTTCAGACCGATCCCTGGTGGATCGCGCTCTACGGCGCAGGTCTCGACCAGATTCTGAGGGAAGATCTCCAGACACTCGATTCCTCGGGGCGCCTTTCGGACTACTGGGACCGGCGCTGCGGAATTGCGCTTGGACAGGCCCCTCTCGGGTACCTCAGGTTCGTTCGGGACGCCGACGGGAAACGGATCGGGTACGGCGGGAGGAACGAAGTTTTCGGCGACAGAATCATAGAAGGCGGCGAAGATAAGAGTGGTAATTACCCGGCTTCAGTCTTCCGCGAAACACATGCTGCCGTTCGCACTGTGTCTCGAAGATACGCGTGGGTGTTCTGCCCGGGGCCGGTCTGGTGGCAGATGTCCGAGGACCAGTGGCGGCGCCACGGCGGACCACACGTAGCCGCATTGCCCCTTGTGCCGGAATTCGCCGACTACACGTTGCCGTTGAGACAACCGGAAATCGCTGTCGGCGCCGCGTACGACACTCTGCGGAACGCGGTGAAGACCCGAACTTCTGCAAACCTCCTTTCCGGCCTGGGAATGCCTCCCTCATGGTGGGTCAATGGCCCTTACGACAATTCCGGGGGCAAAGGCTACGATTGCGTCCTCGCTCCGGAACAGGGCATTGATCTCGATATGGCGTCCCTTGGCGTCTGGGGCGAAGTGCGATGGAAACAGGTGCGTACCCCACCGACCGGGTACGTGGACCTCAGCCGGCTCATAGCCGGAGGCAGTGAAATTCAGGGGTACGCGGCGACGTGGTGCGAGACGGAAACGGAGATCTCCGTGGTGGTACATTTCGGGTGTGACGACACCGGAAAAATCTGGTGCAACGGGAATCTCGTGCACGAATCGAAAACCGAGCGCATTGCCGTACCCGACGAGGACACCTTCCCTCTCGTGGTCCCGCCCGGACGATCCGTATTCTTGTTGAAGATCGGCAATTACCGCGGGGGCTGGGGATTCTATTTCCGGATCACCGACTGCAAGGGAGACGAGATACCCTCACTCCGCTGGGATCTCCCGCTCCCGTTGAATGCAACATAGGAGGCACTGAGATGTACGTGGTGTGCGTGACGGTACATGTCAAACCTGAACACGTCGCCGAATTCGCCGCGGCAACGAAAACGAACGCGCGCTCAACACGAGAAGAAAAGGGCAATTTCCGGTTCGACATTCTCCAGTCTCTGGCCGATCCGGCACATTTCCTTCTCTACGAAGTCTATGAGTCGGAAGCCGCATTTCAGGAACACCAGAAAACTGCTCATTATCTGTCGTGGCGGGATGTCGTCGCTGATTGGATGGCCGAACCGCGTTCCTCCGTCAAGTGCGCGGCAGTGTTCCCCACGGAGCCTCAGGAATGGTAGCGTCAGCCGGAGATTCCCTTGTACGACAATTCGAATTTGCGACCGCCTCGCGCATCGTATTTGGTCGCGGGCGCGCCAACGAGATCGGTTCTCTTGCCTCTGATCTGGCAGGGATGACTGGCAGCGAGAAACGGGCCTTCCTGATCATCGGAATGACCTCTGCAGACGGGAATTCGGGAATTGCCGCGATCCCTGAGATCCTCCGAAGCCAAGGCTTCCGCGTTGCAGAGCATCGGTGCAGCGGAGAGCCTACCGTTTCGGCTGTTCGTCTGGCAACCGCGGCGGGCAGAGAACATGCACCTCACGTGGTCGTCGCGGTCGGGGGCGGAAGCGTTCTCGACACGGGAAAGGCGGTCGCGGCTTTGCTTTCCAACGCTGGGGACCCGGAAGACTATCTCGAGGGAGTCGGAACGGGGCGGACGTTCGAACGTCCAGCAGTACCGCTGATCGCCGTTCCGACCACCGCGGGAACCGGATCTGAGGTGACCAGGAACGCCGTCGTCAAGGCGGACGACGGTTCCTTCAAGAAAAGCATGCGCAGCGCCTTCCTTCTTCCGAAATGCGCGCTCGTGGACTCGAATCTCACTCATTCGCTCCCAGAGCGCTCTACCACCTACACGGGGATGGACGCGCTGACGCAACTGATCGAAGCCTTCACCTCAAATGCCGCAAACCCTCTCACTGATTGTCTTGCCATCCGCGGCATTCAGCTTGTGGCAACCTCTCTGGAACGCGTCGTGGCGGACGGCTCCTGCGCCGACGCCCGCGACGACATGTCCCTCGCGGCTTTGTTGAGCGGCATCTGCCTCGCAAACGCAGGACTCGGTGCTGTTCACGGGCTGGTTGCGCCGCTCGGAGCGCGTTTCTCCGTTCCTCACGGTGCCGGTTGCGCGGCATTGCTTGCCCCTGTAATCGAGGCAAACTCTCGGGCGCTGCGAAGGCAAGGCGCGAGCCACCCGTGCCTGGAAAAGTACAGAACCGTCGAGGAGGCGTTCGCGCTTCGTTCCAGAGCCGCGAATAAGGGCCTTGCGCAGATCATTCGCGCCCTTGTCACCGATCTGCGCGTTCCCGGCCTGCGGTACTGGGGCGTTAGTCTGGAGGCCATTCCCGACCTCGTGAAAAAGAGCCGCGGCGGCAGCATGCGGTACAACCCCGTGGAACTCGGAGACGAGGAACTGGCAACGATTATCGAAGCTGCGCTGTAACGAGAATGGCCGCATCGCTGTACATACAACAACATGAGTGTTTTTCGGAATGTGGCATGGTCCCGTTCCGAGCGGGCAACGCGGGTTCCGTCGATCGCTAACCGAAGGAGATCCCTGTGGCGAAAGGGCAGACCTACAACTACGAGCGCATTCCGCGGGTCGATCCAATCACGGGTACCCGTTACATGCAGTTGACAAGTTTCCCGACGATCAACATGCACCTGTCGTATTGTTACCCGAACCTTACGAACGGTTTCACGGCGGATTCCCGCAGAGTCGTGTTTCTCAGCAGGAGAGCAGCCCACAGAACCGCACCGTGGGATGTGTTCCGAGTCGGCGTTGATGGTGCTGATTTTGTCCAACTCACAGAGCGAGAAGGGGTGCGGGGCGCAGTCGTCTCGTCGCAGAAGCCCCTTGTCTACTTCCATTCAAACGGAACGTTGTATTCGGTAGACATGGATACCTTCGAAGAGGAAGAGATATCCCACTTTGAAACAGATAAAAGCCAGCACGGCGGCCGATTCTCCGGGTGGCTCTCAGCCGACGAGCGCTTCTGCTTTGTATCGGCGTTCGACAAATCGGGATACGAACTCATCGTTCGCCACGCGACGGACGGTTCGGGGACCGCAGCGATAGCAAGTGCCGCTGAGATGCGCATCCACAGTATTGATCCGGCGGGACGCGGGCTTTTCGTTTCCCTTAACGAAAACGGCCGGTGGATCATCTGGCTGGTGGATTTCGACGGCGCGCGCGTCGTGCGGTACGGCGAGAACGTATGCTCGCACCTGAGTCCGCTGGGGAATACTGGAGCCCTGCAGGGTTGTGCCGTCTGGCCCGAGCATTCGCTCCTGTTGCTCACCCCCGGACAGGAACGGGAGAACCGGTTGCTCAGCGGACCCGATTTCTGGCATTCCTCGGCATCACCGGATGGCCGTTGGATCGTAGCAGATACAAATCGGCCGAACGAAGGGATTTTCCTCGTGAACGTTGCGACCCGGCGAAGTGCGGTGCTGTTGCACCCGCACAACGTCGGCGGAGACGCACCGTGGTCGCACGCCCATCCGTTTTTCAGCCCGGACATGCGGTACGTCGCGTTCACTACCGATGCCACGGGAAGCGCCCAGGTGTGCCTTGTGGAGATTCCGGCATCGCTGACGGAGCAACTTGCCCGGCCGTAGAAATATTGGGGGCGGTATCCCTCCAAATGACGTCTCCGCGCGTCAGAGCACGGGAACCGGTTTGCCGTTGCTCTCAAGGATCGCGTCTATAACGCGAAGAACGCTGATGCCGGCCTCCGGGGTCACAGGCACCGTTCCCTCTCCCATGAACGCCTCGTACGACAGCGCGATGTTCGTCTGATGACTTGATCCGTAACACGCTTTTCCCAGGACCGCACCCTCCACCGCGAACCGAGGCGATTCTGGCACAAGATTCTGTTCAACGATGCTGTTGCCGTCGGCGACGATGAACGCATCCTTGCCATCAACGGATCCACGCAATTCGACGCGGATAACATCCCTCTTGTCCCCGCAGACGGTGCACATGAACCTGGACAGGATGCCGTTCTCGAAGTGGAGTTCTCCTTCAACCCGGTCCGGAACGTCGATCCCGGGGTGAAGAACCTTGTCAGTGGAACACTCAGCCACAACTTCGGTGACAGGCGAATCTGCAAGCCACATCACGAGATCCAATGTGTGGTAGGCCTGATTCGACAGGACTCCTCCCCGTGCTTCTGAATCCCGGCCACGCCACCCCGATCCCGCGTCGTAATATTCTGCAGACCGGAACCAGTCCACCGTCCAATCAATCTGCGTGAGCGTCCCGAGATCGCCCGCACCAACTTTCTCTTTCATCCACGCCTTTTCGCCGTTCAACCGGTTCTGGCTGATCAATGAAAAGCCAACGCCGTTGGATGCAATGGCATCGCTCATCATACGCGCTTCTGAAGCATTCAGTGCCATCGGTTTTTCGCATATCACGCTTTTTCCATGTTCTGCGGCCGCAATCGTCGCGGGCGCGTGGAGGTGGTGCGGAAGACAGATGTGGACGACATCGACATCCGCCTGCCGGAGGAGTGTCTGATAATCCGGAAACACCTCAACTCCCGATGGTATGGTAGACGCACGCTCGGGAACCGGTTCCGCAACCCCAACGACCTCCACGTCGGGAACGGGGTGAATGCTGCCGTCCGGCGTCCCCCGAACTGAGTAGAGATGAACGGGCCCGATGGAACCAAAACCGAACAGGGCACCCTTGACGGGACGGCGAGTTATTGGGAGTTTGGGCATGACAATCCTTTCAAACTGCGGAATGACATTCGAACTGAAACGAGGCTCTCCTGTTTGAAAAACGACAACGCGCAGGTACGAGTCAACGCGGGCCGGCGGCAGCGCACCCCTGGAGGAAAGTGAGAACGATACAGATGAGAACTGAAACGGACGCTCTTGGGAAGCTGACACTGGACGCGAACACGCGTTACGGCATCCATACTGCCCGCGCAGTCGCAAGTTTTGGCCCCGCGGACCACCCCGTTCCCCGGGGCCTTGTCCATGCGTACGCCGACGTGAAGCGCGCATGCGCTCGTGTCAATCATCGCCTCGGTTACCTCACCGACGAACAAGCTACCGCTCTGGAGGCAGCGTGCAGCGAGATGGCCGCCGGACTACTCGACGAGTGGATCGTTGTTGACGCCTTTCAGGGCGGTGCCGGCACCAGCACCAACATGAACGTGAATGAGGTTCTCGCCAACACCGCGCTGCTCACCACGGGCAGGGAGTGCGGCGATTACGGCTGGCTTCATCCCATCGACCACGTCAACCTGCACCAATCGACGAACGACACGTATCCAACGGCGCTGCGAGTCGCTGTCATCCGGCAACTCCGCACCCTCAGTGATACCCTCGTGCAGCTGGTGGAATCGTTCCAGCAGGCGGAAAAACGGTTCGCCGACGTCGCCAAAGTGGGCAGAACCGAAATGCAGGATGCAGTCTTGATTACGCTCGGACGGGAAATGGGCGCATATGCGGAGGCCTTTTCGCGCGACCGCTGGCGCGTGTTCAAATGCGAGGAGCGGATCCGCGTATCAAACCTCGGAGGAACTGCCGTTGGAACCGGCATCACTGCCCCGCGGCAGTTCATCTTTCAGGCCACTGAGGAGCTGCGAACAATCACGGGGCTACCAATCGCCAGAGCGGAGAACCTTGTCGAAGCGACACAGAATCAGGACGCCTGGGTTGAGGTAGCCGGAATCCTCAAGGCACTCGCATCGAACCTGATCAAGATTGGAAATGACCTTCGCCTGCTCTCCAGCGGGCCGCACGCAGGTCTGCGGGAAATCCATCTTCCGCCCATGCAGGAGGGGTCATCCCTCATGCCCGGAAAGGTAAACCCCGTCATTCCGGAGATGGCCGTCCAGACCGGTATGGCGACGTTCGGGTTCGAGCACATGATAAGCTTGGCGGTATCCGCGGGAAATCTGGAACTGAATGCATTTATGCCGCTCATCGCGTACGCCATGCTTACGAGTCTCGATCTGCTGGAACGTGCGGTCGACCGCCTGGCACGTCTCTGCGTGCACGGGATCGAAGCAGACCGCGAGCAATGTGCGAACTACGTAATCACAAGCCATGCCGTTGCAACTGCTCTCGTTCCTGTTCTCGGGCACGACGCCACGGCACGGCTCGTGGCGGAAGCGGAACGTTCCGGAAGATCCCTGAGAGATGTCGCCGTTTCTTCGCGCGCGCTTACGGCCGAGGAATGGGAAGACCTTACCAGTGTGGAACGTGTCAATGCCCTGGGTTCGCCGGTGGTGCGCAAAAGGAGGGAGGAAAATTGAAGCCCGCGCGGCAGCGGTACGCCATCGCGCGGGCCCGGAACGCACCGAAGGTCAATCAACGCTTCACTTTGACGGCCTTGCCGAGAGCCGCCGATTCCCACGCTGCTTCCGTCAACTGAATCACCCGCAGCCCGCACTCAGCCGGGGATTCCAGTTCCGCCTTCCCCAGAATCGCATCCACGAAATTGCGGTCCGGATCCGTTCCGCCCGGCATTCTCTGCGGGAGATGGACCTCCCCGTCTTCACTCACGTACATCGTCGGGAAACCGTTGCGGAATGCGATGATGCCTTTTTCGCCCCAGATCGTCACGTCTTCCCACCAGCGCAGCCCTTCTCCCACAATGCTGAAGGTGCCCTGGGCACCGCCCTTGAACTGCACGCTCACCGCCGAGTTGATGTCCACCGGGGTGCCGCAGTTGTCGATCACCGCCGTGACCTTCTCAGGAACCAGACCGGTAACCCACAGCACAATGTCTACCAGATGGCTTCCAGAATCGTTCAATTGGCCGCCACCCGAAAGCTCGGGAATCTGTCTCCAACTGCCGGCCGTTGCCCTCTTCCATTCCTGGGATTGCTGGGCCGCAACAAACTGGATCTTTCCCAGCTTGCCCTCTGCAATCAGCTCTTTGGCGAATCGAAAACCTCGATCGAAATGCCGCTGATAACTGACCTGAACTTTCAGACCCGTTTCCTTGGCCTTTTTCACAACCGCTCGAGCATGCTCCGTTTTGCAGACCATGGGCTTTTCCGTCAAAACGTGAAGCCCGTGGTCGAGACCCGCCATGATCTGTTCAAAATGCAGCGTGTGAGGTGTGTGAATCTCGATAGCGTCCAACTTCACTGCTTCCAGCATCTTGCGCCAGTCGCCAAACGTCGGGGTTTTCGCCAGTTCAGGGTGGCGTTCTTTGAACGTTTTCAGCGTGGCTTCGTTGGTGTCGCACAGCGCAACAATCTGAGCGTCCGGCATTCCCGCTATGCGATAGGCATGCCCGTTTGACACACCTCCACAACCGATGAACCCGATTCGAACCTTTTTCATTTGTTTCCTCCAGAGTGTAACACGCGTACGACAACCAACCACCTACATTAACGGACGCTGGAATGCGTTGTGCGCAGATGCGCCGGCATATCCCACCAGGCCCATGCCTGCGGATGCGCAGCCGCAAATGCGATTGCGCCGGGATCTCCGTAGAAAACCACACCCGTGGGTGAATCACCTGTCCGAACCGCGCACACGGCGCGGCCATTCTTCAGAGCTTCAAGAAAACCTTCCGAGTTGGGTTTGTTTCCGAGCCAGAGGGTCCGAGCGTTCTCTTCCCGAGAAACGCCGCCTAACGCAACAGTGAACGGCACGAGACCATTCAACCGTTCAATTCTGGGACAAGTCCGCGCAAGGTCGGTCCCATCATCTAGAGCCGCTGCCACTGCAACATCACTGGATAATCCCGTCCCTACGGCCTCCGTGAGCGCGTAGATCCCCGCCTGATCCCCCGGTTCGATCTGCAGAACCGGCAGTGCGCCTCGGGTAACGAACGGCGTCACGTACCGCTCCAGAAACACTCCCCAGGGGATTCCCGATGGAGCCGTTCCCACGGCCCACTCACTCTCAGAATCGCGCAGAAGTCCCATCAAAACGGATTTCTGCGCGGCTCCAATCCGGAACGAGACACGGCAACCGGCCCACACGTTCCCCGGAAGTCGAACGATGACAGATCGCGGAAACGTCTCAACGAGCCCTGACACCTGCACGCTTCCGGTGGCGCCAGCCGCTCTTTCCCCGCGCACGGAATCCGTCGATACAATGTCATCGCCCATAGCCAACAGAGGCAAGCCACGCCCCTGAAGAGACCTGAACCCCCGCAACGGTACCCGATCCACGGAAGGCACGTACAGATAATTGGCCGTGTAATCCCGGCTTCCATCACGCCGAATCAGCGGCGGCTGAACGCGCACCTTCTCCTTGAGGCCGGCTTCAACCCCTCCACAAAGTGAATTCAGCGCCGCAATCGCATAGTACGTCGATTCCAGCCTGGATTGCCTTCCCGGCCGATCCCCGAACCCCCCGTCCGCGTTCTGGCATGCGTTGATGAATGCCACTGCTCCAAGGCTGTCAGCCGGAACGGCCCCCAGCGCGCGGAGAGCATCAATCGCAAGCCACGTGTACCAAACATCACTCGACTGTGTCACTTGTGATGCGGGAAGAAACGAGAATCCCCCATCCTGGTTCTGGCAGGACTGCAGCCACGCTCTTACCCGCGGGCGCCAGGGTACCTCGTACCCGAGCTTCGTCAGCGTTTGAACCGCACAATAGGTATTCCAGATATGTTCCGTCCACAATAAGGCCGAGCTTTCGCTCGTTGAATCGTTTCGAAGCGAAGCGATTCGCAAACTGTCCGATCTCGTTCCCGGCCGGGGAATTTCCCGGAAAAAGCCGTCCTGAGAAAGCCTGTCGACGAAGAACTGCGCTGCCTTTTCGGGAAAGACAGGTTTCGCGCCCAGGGTGGTCAGGAGTTCTATCGCGCGATACGTTGCGCCGATGCTGCCGTTCCACCCGCCGTCGAGTCCCTGCGTTGCTTTCAAACCGGAGATGGTGCTGTCATCGGAAACGAATCCCAGCATGTGGAGCGCAAGCACGCGCTGAAAATCCGGTTCCGAAAGCTGCGGCCCGGCGGGTTGTTCTCGAAGAAACGATGCCGTTTCGACGCGATTCGGAATTGGAGCGCCTGCGGTCCGGAGAATCGCCAGTCCGAAGAACGTCCAGTGCACCCCGCGGTAAGGCTGAAAGACCGGACCGAAACCGCCTTCCGGTTTCGCCGCGGACAGCGTATAAGAGAGCGCGGATGCTGCGCCGACGACCGTGGTCCGGCGTGCGTTTCCACACCCGGTGACGGCAACTGCGCAGGCGACGCAAAGCAGTTTTCGAAACATGCGGAGGTGCTCCAGAAATCATACCAAGCGTACGAGCTTCACCGGGGAACCGCAACCGTGCGCCGTTGTAAACGCGCCACGGCAGTGCGTCATTTTGTTATTGTCTCCCTTGCGCTGGCAACCTTGGAAAGGATCGGAGCGTGGTTTTCGGCAGACTATCCCCTCGCTGTTTCTCCTGCGTGTTCGGCGTCGCGCTGTTGCTTCTTCCGGGGCTGGCGGGCGCGGTCTCTTATGTCGGCCTCGGCGGTGGTATGTCTCCGCACATCAATACGACCGTCGTTTCCAACTACTCGACAGGGTTGGATACCGTCAAATTCCGTGGAGGGTACGGTTTTGAAGCGCAATTCGGCTGGGAAGCCGCACCGTGGATAGATATCGAGGGCGCGCTGCGGTATCACCTCTCGGGAAAAGCCGACACCCTGCGTGCGGATCGCGAAATCGTCAGCGGCCTCGACATCATAGGCGCCGAAGGAGGTGTCAGGCTCCACCCCCGCCGTGGCTGGTCAAACAGCGGACCGTATCTGCGAGGGGGAATCGGCTCTTTCTCCACAACGCTGAGCCTCGACAAGGGTGCGGCATCACAGAACGGCGAGCCGGCGCTCGGATACTACGCCGGTATCGGCTACGTGCACGAAATCAGCGGCTCCTGGGGCGTTGATCTGCGAGCAACGTACATCCGGTTCAACGCGTTTGACATGAACGCCGACGGACGGAAGTTTCGCGCCGGGTTTCTCGCCGTCACGGCTTCGCTGGTCGTATTCTGACCCCTCTCTACCTTCCCTCCGTCGCGAATGCCCGCGAGTAAGGAAACCGGTCGTCACGCGGGGTAGCCGAAAGCTGCGACAGGAAACCCGCAATTCGCGAGATACATATCTCCGCGTACCGAACGCCCTTTTCTGCCGTGGCAAGATGAGGGTCTCCCGAGGCTGAATCCTTCGTGAACAGGTGCCAGGGACGGGCGATCTGAACCCAGCCGGAGTTCATCCCTTCGAAGTCCGTCTCTCGCGTGGATCCATCTCCCGCGCGCTCCAGATGGACAAGCTCAGGCATAAGGTGCAGGGCTACGCTCGTTTCCATCTCTCCTGAATGGTCATCACGGTGCGTGAAGATATCCTTGTACGCGTCCTCAGCCACCGTCCACCAGTTGATGCTGCACACGAACATCCGGGGATTGCGGCATTGCTCGCGCAGATAGCTTTTGAACTCGTTCCCGCCGTGCCCGTTAAGAATCACGAGCTTTGGAACACCATGGCAGACGAGGGACTCGATGAGATCGTCCACGATGACATTCAACGTTTTCTGATAAAGACTCATCGCGAACGGGAAACCGAGCTGGTTCGTATCCACACCGTACGGGATTGTCGGCAACGCAATAGTTCGCGCCCCGCCATCGTTGGCCCTTCGACACGCCTCCTCCGCAATCGCCTTCACAGACAGGAAATCCTGGCCGTAGGGGAGGTGTTTGCCGTGGGGCTCGGTCGCGCCAATCGGTAGAACCGCAACTTCGTATTCGAGTGACTGTACATCCGAATAACAGCATCGTTCAAGGACTGGTGGATGGGCCATTTCTTCCTCCCTGTGTCTCAAAAGCACGCATGGGTATTTCCTTCCAAAGATACCGGCCTCACCCGGTGCGTTCCACCGGTGCCATTCCGTTGCCAAACGAAAGCCCGCGGGCCGATATTTCAGTTCTGAATTCGATTCTGAGCACGAACAACTGTCCGGATATCCACGCACCGCACATCACACCCGCCAGACGGAACGAAGCATGACGGAACCCACAGCCCCACGCGTGTTCATCACCGGAGGCGCAGGTTTTCTCGGGATCAACCTGATCCGCTACTTGCTCCCGAAGGGTTTCGGGATCATTTCGTATGACAAAGCGGATTTCACGTACCCCGAACGCGACCAGGTCACTGTCGTTACGGGCGACATTCGCGACTTCGACACGTTGAAAGCCGCGATGGCCGACTCTTCCATCGTCGTCCACTGCGCCGCCGCTCTCCCCCTGTACTCAGAAAAAGACATCCTCTCGACCGATATTGACGGAACCACAAACGTTCTGGAAGCCGCCCATCAGAACGGCATCCAACGGGTTGTCCACGTCTCTTCCACCGCGGTTTACGGCATACCTGACCATCACCCGCTCCGCGAAGATGATCCCCTGGAAGGCGTCGGCCCCTACGGCATAGCAAAAGTCGAAGCGGAAAAGGTGTGTCTGGAGTACCGCAAGAAGGGCATGTGCATACCGATCATCCGCCCCAAATCATTCGTCGGCCCGGAACGCCTCGGCGTGTTCGCGCTCCTCTACGAATGGGCAAAAGACGGCAAGAATTTCCCGATGATCGGAAACGGCAGGAACAGGTACCAGCTCCTCGACGTGGAAGACCTGTGCGAGGCGATCTACCTGTGTATGACCGGCGACCCGGCAAAGGTGAACGACGTGTTCAACATCGGCGCCAGGGAGTTCACCACCATGCGGGAGGATTACCAGGCCGTGCTCGATCGGGCGGGTTTCGGGAAGCGAATCATCGGATTCCCGGCCGCACCGGTGATATGGACCCTCCGGTTTCTGGAGATGCTCCACCTGTCTCCCCTGTACAAGTGGGTGTACGAAACCGCGGCAACCGACTCGTTCGTCTCCATCGAGAAAGCAGAACGCGTTCTCGGTTTTTCACCACGGTTTTCAAACAAGCAGGCGCTTGTGCGAAATTTCGAATGGTACCTCGAGCACCTGAGCGAATTCGAAAACGTGACCGGAATCAGTCACCGCGCCCCGTGGAAACAGGGGATTCTCAAGCTCTTCAAGGTTTTTTTCTGAGCTCTCGCTCACAATCGCCCGGTGGCGAAACTGGTAGACGCTGCGGACTTAAAATCCGCTGGCCCAAAGCCGTTCGGGTTCGAGTCCCGACCGGGGCACTCACCACTACACTCCCGCGCACTAATTCCCTTCGTCCAGCACAACACCCCGCTTGTCCCTTCAACCGCGCCCTTGCTTCTCGGAGTGCACCGCCCATTGGGTTGATTTGAAAGCGGGATTGAGTACTATCTAACCGTATGGAAAACGCACCAGCGAGGAGACCCCTGATGGCACGGAAGAAGTCCCCCGGTTCCCGCTCGATTGAATCCTACGACCACGCCGACAAGACGCGCACGAACAAAACGAGGGGGATTTCGATTCGGGCGTTCTTGGTGTCGTCGCACGGGGGTTTTGACCCGGTTTGCGCCGAGGCGGAAAGGTGGGACCTTCGGCTGCCGCCTCGCGTCTCCGGTCATTTTGAGGCCCTCAAAAACCAGGGTTTCGCCTCCCTCGGTACGCATTCCGCCGCGTCCGGCCTGAACCACAACCCAGCATGCATGAACAACCAAGTGGTGCCTCTGGCCGCGCGGACTGCCTCCTTCGAGACCATGCCTGCGAGTCTCTCATGCGGCGCAAACTATGTGGAAACAGAATCCCGCACCCTCGCCGCGCTGCGCGACACGTTGCTGCCGAAGTTGATTTCGGGGCAGATAAGGCTGCCTGCCGCGTTCTGCGAATGCTTCGCTCAGGCAGGGGTGAAAGGTACGGGGCGGTCTGTGGGGGAGGTGGTGTGATGACTGCCGTATGGTGTGTGCGCGCGAATGCTGGCGAATACGCCGGGCACTTTCTGCGCGGTTCCTACGTCGCTATCGGCTGGCGTGAGGTCGCGCACGAACTGTCCACGGTGCGAACACGCGAAGAACTCTACTCGATCATGCGGGCCGCGTACCCGGACGTGAGCAGCCCCATCGTCATCGGCAACTACGTGGGCCAGGTAGCGCGCTTCATCCTCGAAATGAAGGCCGGAGATTACGTGATCACGCCGGCCGCGGACACCGAAGAGCTGCACTACGGTCGGCTCGCACCCGATCCCTCCTACTTCTTTGCGACCGGTGACGATGGCTGCCCTTACAGGCACCGCCGGCGCGTCGAGTGGGCGTCGGGAACGCTGAAGCGCAGTGGCCTTTCGGTGCCGTTGCAGAACACGATCCGCTCCTCCCTCACGGTGTTCGCGGTGTCGCAGCGCGAGGAGTTTCTGGCAGCCATCGGCAGCCCCACCCAACAGACCGCAACCGCATATGACCCTTATCGCGCCGTACTCGAGCGAGTACTCCAGCTCGACGACAAGGAATTCGAAATACTGGTGGGACACCTGCTTACCGCGCTGGGCTTCGACGGCTCCGAAGTCACTGGAAAAACCGGCGACGGCGGGGTGGACGCCACGGGGGAGCTCAATGTCGCCAATCTGGCGAAAATCAAGATATTCGTGCAGGCAAAGCGGTACAAACTCGGCTCGAAGGTTTCCGCCAGTGTCGTCAAGCAGTTGCGCGCTTCGATTCCGTCAAACGGCCAGGGCGCGTTTATCACTACTGCGGACTTCCAGACATCTGCCGCCGACGTGGCGCTACAAACCGGGTTCCCTCGCATCGGCCTCGTCAATGGTCGCCAGCTCGTTGACTTACTGGTTGAGCACTGGAACGATATCCCGGCAGATTTTCGGGATCAGCTCGGACTCAAACCGGGGCTGGTGAGGGTATGAGCGGCAGTTTCGTTGAGTCTGTCGTGGAAGACGAGGCACCGCCGCCGAAGCCGGTCCGCCGGAGATAGGGGTGAAGGACGGGGAGAAATTGTTAGATTGATTTGTATGGACCGCATCTGTGTCAAACCTGAACTGTTCGTCTGGGCGCGTGAACGCGCGGGCCTCGACAGGTACGCGTTGGCTGCAAGTTTCCCGAAACTGCCCAAATGGGAAAGCGGCGAACTCCAGCCCACGTTGAGGCAACTGGAAGCCTTCGCCAGCGCAGTTCACGTTCCGTTCGGGTACCTGTTTCTGCCTGATCCACCTGATGAACCCTTGCCGGTTGCAGATTTCCGGTCGATTGCGGGCCGGGAGACCGCGCGCGCCAGCCCGAATCTCTTGGATACACTCTACCTTTGTCAGCAGCGCCAGGAATGGTACAGGGATTACGCGCGCTTAGCAGGCTTGCCCGCGTTGAGTTTCGTGGGTAGCGCAGGTATCGAAGACAATCCAGTCGACGTAGCCGAAGAAATGCGGAGTACCCTCGCAATCTCTGTTGAGGAACGGGCGGAGATCCCCACTTGGACCGCCGCCCTGCGGGAGTTAGTCGCCAACGCCGAAGATGCTGGTGTGCTGGTGATGTCGAGCTCCATCGTGGGCAACAACAACCGACGAAAGCTCCAAGTCGAGGAGTTTCGTGGTTTCGCTCTGGCGGATGAGTACGCTCCATTGGTGTTTCTCAATGCTGCGGACAGCAAGGCAGCCCTGATGTTCACATTGGCGCACGAACTCGCGCACATCTGGCTAGGTGAGAGCGGGGTGTCCGATGTCACAGCAGGGCAAGTGCCACGCCAGCGTACAGAACGTTGGTGCAACGAGGTCGCTGCGGAACTGCTGGTGCCAATGGAGGAGCTGCGCACCCAGTTTCGCGGTGGGGAACCTCTGCAAG
>ENA-UOWE01003196-UOWE01003196.1-activated-sludge-metagenome-genome-assembly--contig:-NODE-3196-length-17059-cov-3.671548_pt1 | contig 17059 bp, 12 predicted proteins | sample MGYA00249841_ERZ761562 | MGnify/ENA primary metagenome ERZ761562 (study PRJEB28883, sample SAMN05720200) | activated sludge metagenome | isolation source: Anaerobic digester | place: Japan... | reverse complement strand
ATTTATACTGAAAATGGAGATCTGGTTCAAACATTGGAGCACGATAGCCCTCAAAAGGCAGGTTCATTAACCTGGGATATGATTACAGCAAGTCAACAAGTTATTAGTAGTGGAGTGTATATTGCTGTATTTCAGAAACCAGAAGGTGATATTAGTTATCAAAAGTTTGTTGTTGTAAGGTAAGGAGAAATACAATGATTAGAAATAAAATAACTATTTCTTTAGCTTTTATGATATTTTTGATCACAAGCAGTATGTTTGCTCAAGTAGGTTTGAAAAAGGTAGCCCAAAGTACCATGAATTTTCTTCTTGTTAGTACTTCTCCAAGAGCATGTTCGATGGGGGATGCATATTTTAGTGTTGGTACAGGTGCAGAAGCAATGTTTTATAATCCTTCTGCTCTTGCTGAAATGAACAATTCTTTTGATTTATTAGCTAATGTAACTAATTGGATAGCTGATATTAAATATATAAGTGCTGGTATTGCTTATAATATGGGAAACTTTGGTGTAGTAGGAGCTAATATTGTTACAGTTGATTATGGTACTATTTATAGTACTAGTTTAATATCTGCAAGTGAGCAATCTCTTTATCCTTTAGGATATAAGGATAATGGAGAGATGAAAAATATTGGAGCAATGGCATTAGGTATTAGTTATGCTAAAGCTATAAATTCACAATTTATGATAGGTGGTACAATCAAAATTGCTAGCCAGAGTCTAGGAGAAAATTATTTCAGCACGGGTGAAACGAAAAAAAATGATGCAACAAAGTTAGTATTCGATGCTGGTGTAAAATATTATACTGGTTATAGAAGTTTTCGATTTGGAATGGCAATAAGAAATTTTGCTTCTAACATTCAAAGAGAAGAAATTGAAGAACAACTTCCATTAACTTTTACAATGGGAATTGCTATGGATCTTTTCAATATTGTTACAGGAGAACCCTTAAAAGATAATTCTTTTGTTTTAGCAATAGATTACTTACATCAAAATAGTTATTCAGAAAGACTTAATCTTGGTTTTGAATATACTTTTATGAATCTATTATCTTTTAGAGGTGGTTATCAAACCAATCGTGATCTTGCTTCGTGGTCTTTGGGTATAGGTTTATCACATTCGATTTTTGACAAGCAAGTTAGAGTAGACTACTCTTATTCAAAATTTAAGCTATTTGATGATGTAAACAGAATAGGTATTGGTATTCAATTTTAGAATATAGGTTAATATGAAAAGAATTAATTTAATAGTTATATGCTTTCTCGTTTTTTTATCAAATTATGTTTTGTCAAATGAGAAAGAGAAATATTTAAAAATTCGTGAAATAATTTTTAATTCATTTTTAAAAAGAAATCCCGACTCAATTTATTATAAGGATGAAGAAAAAAGTAAAAAATGGAATTATGAACAAGGTTTAATACTTGAAGCTTTTCACCAATTATGGATAGATACAAAGGATGAAAGCATAATAAATTATATAAAGAAAAATCTTGATTATTATATTGATTCTGCTGGCAATATTAGAACATATAAATTAGCCGATTTTAATCTTGATAATATTGTGCCTGGAAGAGCTTGCTTATTCATGTATGACATCACACAAGATAAAAGATATAAAATAGCTGCTGATACCTTGAGAAAACAATTAAAATATCAACCACGAACAAATGAGGGCGGTTTTTGGCATAAGAAAATATATCCATATCAAATGTGGTTAGATGGTCTCTATATGGCAGAGCCATTTTATGCTTATTATTCAAAAATGAATAATGATACAACAGCTTATGATGATATCGTTAATCAGTTTGTGTTTATATATAATCATACTTATGATGAAAAAACCGGATTACTATATCATGGTTGGGATGAAAGTAAAACTCAAAAATGGGCTCATTCTGTAAAGGGAACTTCACCAAATTTTTGGGGAAGAGCAATTGGATGGTATCTAATGGGTATTGTTGATGTTTTAGATTTTTTACCTGAAACTTATAGTAGACGAGAGGAACTAATTACAATATTTAAAAATGTTACTACTTCACTTGTAAAATATCGTGATAGAAAATATAAGCTCTGGTATCAAGTAGTAAATTATGCTGATAAAAAGGGTAATTATATTGAAACATCAGCTTCTGCGATGTACATCTATGCATTTATTAAAGGTGTAAATAAAGGGTATTTAAAAAATAATTTCGCAAAATTAGCTATTGAGTCATTTGAATCAATGATTAAACATTTTACTCAAAATGACAAAAATGGAAATATCGATTTGTTAAATGTATGTCAGGTTAGTGGCTTGGGTGGCAATCCTTACAGAGATGGTAGTTACGAGTATTATATTAGTGAACCTAAAAGAATTAATGATTTTAAGGGTTATGGTCCTTTTATGCTTTCCTCAATTGAAATCGTTAGATATTTTGATAATAAAGAAAAAATAAAAGTATTATTAGATTACTATTTCAATCACGAAATTAAAAATGGTAAACAGTATCATTATGTTTGGGAGGATACAACAAATAGTGGATTTTCACAATTTGGTGATATTATAAAAAATAATAATGGATTAATTTTCTCTCTTAAAACAGCTCCGACTATCGAAAATTTGAAGAATTATAATATTTACATCATTGTAGATCCTGATACTGAAAAAGAAACAGATAATCCAAATTATATTGATGATCAAACAATAAAAGTAATTACAAAATGGGTTAAAGAAGGCGGCGTTTTTCTTGTTTTTGCAAATGATAGTGGTAATTGTGAATTTAATAATTTAAATAAACTTACTTCAAAGTTTGGTATAATATTTAATGGTGATAGTAAAAATAGAGTAACAGGGAAAAATTATGAAATGGGAGCTTTTACAAATTTACCAAAAGGCGAAATATTTGCAAACGTTAAAAAAATATTTTTAAAGGAAATATCTACACTTACACTAAAAAAACCTGCTAAACCAATTCTAGTTAAAGATACTAATGTAATCATTGCAATAGCAAAATATGGTAAAGGATTGGTTTTTGCTGTTGGGGATCCCTGGTTTTATAATGAATATAAGGTTACCTGAAGAATATGAAAATAAAAAAGCAGCTGATAATTTAATTAAATATCTATTTAATAAATGTAAACAAATAAAAAAGTAAAAAAGATATGAAAAGAATAATAATTTTTATATTGGCATTTTTATTTTTTAATAATTCATTTTCTGAAAATAAAACAACAAAAATTGTAATCAAAAATAATAGCACACTAAAATATGCAAATGAAATAATTTCTGTAAAATGGAAATCAATTATAAAAAATAATCCAAATTTAACTAAAGATAATTTTTCTATATTAGATGAAAAAGAGAATAGAGTAATTCCATCTCAAGCTGCTGATAATGATGGAGATGGAAAAATTGATGAATTATTGTTGTTAACATCAATTGATAAGTTTGAAGAAAAAACTTATTCAATTATTACTAAAGTTGATACCTTTAAATTTGAGCCTTTAGTCTCATTATACTTCCAAAAAAAGAGAGAAGATATTGCATGGGAAAGTGATAGAATAGCCTACAGAATTTATGGACCAGCACTTTCTAATGAAGTTAATAATGGAATTGATATATGGTGTAAAAGAGTACGCTATAATATTGTTGAAAAATGGTATACTCATAGTGAAAAGTATGCAAAGGATGGAAAGGATACATATCATCAAGATACTGGAGAAGGAGCAGATTTTTATTCAGTAGGTAAATCCCTTGGTGCTGGTAGTGCTGCATTATGGAAAAATGATTCCCTTTATCAACCTGGTGTATTTGAATCATATAGATTTATTGAATCTGGCCCATTAAGAGTAGTTTTTGAGGTTACATATAAATCAATTAATTATGATGGTTTAGAATTAAAAGAGAAAAAAATTATTACTCTTGATGCAGGCTCAAATTTAAATAAAATCGAACTTATTTTTGAATCAAAAAATAAAAAGAAAGATTTATTTATAGCAGCTGGTATTGTCAAGAGGAAAAATGTAAAATCATTTTATGATAAGCATGATAAAATTGTAAGTCTATGGGGTCCAGTTAATGATGACCCTGTAAATGAGTTTTTAGGAATAGGAATCATAATTCCTGGAAATAAATATTTTAATTTAAAAGACACTAATAGCCATTTGCTCGCCATATGCCAGCACAATAGTAATAAAAATTTTGTTTATTACTCAGGTGCTGGCTGGACTAAAAACGGAGATTTTAAAAATGAAAACGACTGGATTAATTATTTAAAGGACTATTCAAGAAAAATTAAAAATAAATTAGAAATTAAAGTGAAATAAAGAGGTATATCATGATTATAAGATATTCAATTCATCCTGAACACATAAAGAGAATGACTACTGATGAATTAAGAGATGCTTTTTTATTAGATTCTCTTTTCAAAGAAGATACTATAGAATTAATTTACTCAGAAGTTGATAGAGCAATTGTAGGTTCTGCAGTGCCGATTAATAATAATTTGTCTTTGGTAGCAAGCAAAAAGGAAATGGGAGTTGACTATTTTACTGAAAGGAGAGAGTTAGGTGTAATCAATATTGGTGAAAAAGGATCAATTATCCTTGATGAAAATGAATATTCTTTGGAAAAAGAGGATATGCTTTATATTGGAAGAGAAACAAGAAATATTATTTTTAAAAAATCAGAAGATGGAAAAATACCTTTGTTTTATTTTGTAAGCTATCCTGCTCACAAATCATATCCATCAAAATTAATAAGAAAAGATGATTCGGAAAAAGTTTCTCTTGGTTCACCTTCTGAAGCTAATGTCAGGATAATAAATAAATATATACAACCAAAAAATCTTGATAGCTGTCAACTGGTTATGGGTATGACAGAATTAGCCGTTGGTAGTGTATGGAATACTATGCCGGTTCATACTCATCAGAGAAGATCGGAAATATATATGTATTATAATATTCAAAATGATGCTCTTGTATTTCATTTTATGGGAGATCCAAAAGAGACAAGACATATTATTATTAAGAACCAACAGGCAGTAATTTCGCCAATATGGTCTATTCATTCAGGTTGTGGTACAAAGAATTATTCATTCGTGTGGGCTATGGGAGGTGAAAATCAAGATTTTGGTGATATGGATGGTATACCAATTAATGAAATGAAGTAAGAAATTAAATGAAAAACTTATTATACATAGTAAATATCTTTTTGTTGCATTTTTCTCTTTTATCTCAAAGTATTGTGAAACCAAATGAATTTGTATTTTCAGGTGATAAAGGTGATGGATTTTATAAGAATCCAATAATATTTTCAGATTTTTCTGATCCAGATGTAGTTCGAGTTGGTACTAATTATTATATGACAGCATCAAGTTTTAATTGTGTTCCAGGATTACCAATTTTACATTCAAAAGATCTTGTTAACTGGAAATTAGTTGCTTATGCTTTGGATTCCTTACCTGCTCCGATTTATGATATACCCCAGCATGGAAAGGGCTGCTGGGCTCCAAGTATTAGATTTAGAAAAGGTGTGTATTATATTTTTTATGGAGATCCTGATTTGGGAATTTTTGTAACTACTTCATCCAATCCTTATGGCCCCTGGTCTCCTTTGAAGTTAATAAAAAATGTTAAAGGTTGGATAGATCCTTGTCCTTTTTGGGATGATGATGGGCAAATGTATCTTATTCACGCATGGGCAAAAAGTAGAGTTGGTTTTAATAGCGTTCTCACAGTAAGAAAAATGAACCCTGATAATTTAATGATTTACGATGATAGTGTTAATGTTATTAATGATCCAATTATTCATCCTACTTTAGAAGGTCCAAAATTATATAAAAGAAATGGCTATTATTATATTTTTGCACCCGCTGGTGGAGTAAAAAATGGTTGGCAGGTAGTATTTCGTTCTAGAAATATTTATGGACCTTATGATTATCGTATAGTATTGAATCAAGGAACAACACTAATTAATGGACCTCATCAAGGAGCATGGATTGAAACTCCAAATGGGGAATCATGGTTTATTCATTTTCAAGAAAAAGATGCTTATGGAAGAATTATTCATCTTCAACCCCTTGCGTGGGAAGATGATTATCCTAAAATTGGTTTAGATTTTGATGGAGATGGAATTGGTGAACCAGTTTCAGAATACAAGAAATCTGGAATAATTAAACATGATATCGACAGTTTAATTATAATTGAAGATAATTTTGATCAATCCAAATTAAGTCTTTTCTGGCAGTGGAGTGCAAATCCCCAAAAAGAATGGTATAATTTGTTAAATACAGCTAAGAAATTGAAACTCAATAGTATATTTTTTAATAATGTAAAAAATTTATGGGATCTACCAAATTTATTGCTTCAGAAATTCCCATCAGAAGAATTTTGTTTTATTTCAGAAATAAATATTGAATCTCTAAAACAAGATGAAATATCCGGTTTGGTAGTGATGGGTAAGAATTATTCTTATATTGGATTACAAAAAGTTGGAAATAAATATAAACTTTTAAAAGCTACTTGTCTTGAAGCAGATAAAGGTGGTAATGAATTGGTTGAAGAAGAAAAAATTATCAACAAAAACAAAATAACGTTAAAAATAGATGTAAAGAAAAACGGTATATGTGATTATTATTATTCATTTGATGGTAGTAATTTTTCAAAAATTGGAAAGTTATTTAAAGCTTGTAAAGGTGAATGGATAGGTGCAAAAATTGGTTTTTTTTCATATTCAAAAGCACAAAAAAGAAAAAACGGAAATATTGAAATTAATTTCGTCAAAACAATAATATATAATAACAAACTATGAAGAGGCTATACATATTAATATTTAATATTTTGATAATTATTAATTTCTCAATTGCTCAAGAAAAAAAAGAAATTATTGTATCGAAAGATGGTTCAGGAGATTTTACTTCTATACAAGAGGCAATTAATTCTATACCAGATAATAACAAACAACAAGTTATAATTTTTATTAAAAATGGAATTTACAGAGAGAAGATATTTATTCAAAATAGCCATATAACTCTTATTGGAGAAGATAGAAAACTCACTAAAATAATTTTCCCTGAACTTAGGGAAAATTGGACTAAAGAACATAATGGTAGTGATTGGGGAACTGCTGTTATAAATATTGACACATTAGTAAGTGATATAATTTTTGCAAATATGACCATATATAATAATTATGGATCAATCTATGATGTTAAAAATAAACATCAATTTGCTGTAAGGGGTTGGGGTACTAGAATAATTTTTATTTATTGCGATGTAATTTCTGATGGTGGTGATACGATGAGTTTATGGAACAAAGAAGATGGTATGTATTACCATTCAAATTGTTACTTTGAAGGATGGGTTGATTTTGTTTGTCCTCGGGGTTGGTGTTATATAACTGATAGTAGGTTTTTTGGATATAATCTTAGTGCAAGTATTTGGCATGATGGTGATACTGATAAAGATCAAAAGTTTGTTATAAGATATTCTTATTTTGATGGTGTACCTAATTTCCCTTTAGGAAGACACCATAGAGACGCTCAAATTTATTTACTCGATTGCATTTTTAGTAAAAATATGGCTGATAAAAAAATTTATTATCCTACTTCTCCAACATCAAGACCATGGAAATGGGGAGAAAGGCATTATTTTTATAATTGTCATAGAGAAGGTGGAGATTATGATTGGTTTAAGGATAACCTTGAGCTTGCAGAAGGATCACCAAAACCAGAAGAAATTGATGCTAAATGGACTTTTAAAGGGAAATGGGATCCCGAGTCTCATTTGAATTATATTATGCCTTATAGTATTCTAATATTCCCAAGGAATGGAGCTTATTATATTAATAATGAAAATGTGATATTAAGATGGGCACCTGCTAGAAAAACTCTTAAACAGAGAATATTTTTTGGTACTGATGAAAACAATCTAAATCTTATAAAAGAACAAGAAGAAAATTATTTAGAAATAAATAAATTAGAAAAAAATAAAACTTATTATTGGCGTGTAGATGGTAAAACTGAAAAAGGTATTATTAAAGGTGAATTATGGCATTTTACAACCAGATAAGAAAAAATAATTTATTCTCAAATTTAATGATAAAAATAAAAAATTTAACAATCATAGTAATATTTTTTACTATGATATTTGCGTATTACTCAAAACCTATAAGAATATTTTTAATAGGTGATTCTACAATGGCTGATAAACCTATTCAAGATAATCCTGAAAGAGGCTGGGGGCAGATGATAAGTAATTATTTTACTGAGGATGTAAAATTTTTTAATCATGCAAAAAATGGAAGAAGCACTAAAAGTTTTTTAGATCAGGGTCTGTGGAAAATAGTTTTAGATAGCATTTCAGAAGGGGACTATGTTTTTATACAATTTGGCCATAACGATGCTAAAAAAACAGATAGTTTAAGGTTTGCTGACCCATTCGGGAGTTATCGGAACAACTTGATAAAATATATCACTGAAGCTAGATCTAAAGGAGCAATACCTGTATTAATTACACCGGTTAATAGAAGAAATTTTGATTCAACAGGGAAAATTATTGATAGTCATCCTGACTACTCAAAGTCTATGAAACAAGTCGCAGAAGAATTTAAGGTGCCATTATTAGATTTACATAAAAAAAGTATGTTGTTTTTTGATAGCCTTGGTGTTGAAGAAACAAAAAAAATATTTCTTTGGGTAAATCCAGGTGAGTATAAATTATATCCGGAAGGAAAGAAAGATAATACTCATTTTACTATTTATGGTGCAAATGAAATAGCTAAATTAGTGGTACAATGCATTAAAGAGTCAAATCTTGATATTAAAAAATATATAAAATAGGAGATTTTATAATGTCATTTAATCAGGAAAAGGTATCTGAAAAAATTGGAAAATATCGTTGGACAATTTGTGCTCTATTATTTTTTGCAACAACTATTAATTATATCGATAGGCAAGTTTTAGGAATTCTCGCTCCAGAACTTCAACATGTAATTGGGTGGAATGAGATTGAATATGGTTATATAGTAACTACATTTCAGGCAGCTTATGCTTTAGGTTTATTATTTGTTGGAAGAATTATTGATAAAATTGGTACAAAAATCGGGTTTAGTATAGCAATTTCATTATGGAGTATTGCTGCTATGGGGCATGCTCTAGTAAGGTCTGTAATTGGGTTTGCTTCTGCCAGGTTCTTTCTCGGTTTAGGGGAGTCAGGTAACTTTCCTGCTGCGATAAAAGCAACTGCAGAATGGTTTCCTAAAAAGGAAAGAGCATTAGCAACAGGTATATTTAATTCTGGTGCTAATATTGGAGCTGTTTTTGCTCCTTTGATTGTTCCCTGGCTTACTCTTTCTTATGGCTGGCAAAGTAGTTTTATTATTACTGGTGCTATTGGTTTTATATGGCTTATATTTTGGCTCTATTTTTATGAAATACCTGAGAAGCATAAAAAGGTAAGTAAAAAAGAGATAGAATATATTAATAGTGATCAGGAAGAAGTTACAAAAAGTGAAAAAATTCCTTGGACTAGAATAGTTGCTCATAAAGAAGCATGGGCTTTTATAATTGGAAAATTTTTAACTGATCCTATCTGGTGGTTCTATTTATATTGGTTACCTAAATTTTTAAATAAGAATTATGGGCTCACTTTAGATAAATTAGGCTTACCTCTTATTATTATTTACATGATGACAACAATAGGTAGTATAGGAGGAGGTTGGCTTTCATCTATGTTTATTAATATGGGTTGGGATATAAATAAGAGTAGAAAGGTTGTAATGCTAATTTGTGCTTTGCTTATTGTTCCTATAATTTTTGCCGCTGAGACTTCAAATTTATGGGTCGCTGTTTTATTAATTGGAATTGCAGCTGCTTCACATCAAGGCTGGTCTGCTAATATTTTTACTACTGCTTCTGATATGTTCCCAAAACATGCTGTAGGTTCTATTGTTGGTTTTGGAGGAATGGCTGGATCTATTGGAGGTATGCTTTTTTCAACAGGTGCAGGGTTTATACTTGAATTTACAGGGAGTTACATGACTTTATTTATAATATCTGGTTCTGCTTATTTAGTTGCTTTAGGAATATTTCATTTACTCGTACCAAGAATTAAAAGTATAAATATATGATAAATAATTAATTTTGAAAGAGGTTATTATGAAGAAATATTTTTCATTCTTTTTATTATTATTTGTTTTTAGTCAATATATCTATTCTCAAAATATACCTGCGAGTGTAAAATGGCCTCTTACTGATTCTACTAAAGGAGGCACAGGTTATAAGCCAGTAGTTTCTGGTCTATTAAATGCAAGTAACGAAACTTTTGTAAATACAGATATGAATGGATTTACTGGTTATAATTCCAGTCAGAGGGTAAGAATAAAGGGTAATACATGGCCCGGAGGTCTTACAAACCAAATTGATACTGTTTATATTCAATTTTCAGTAACACCAAAATCAAATATTAATTTCATAATTAAAAATTTTAGTGTTCAGCTTGGTTCAAATAGTACAAATACCATGAGGGCAAATATATGGTATTCTACAGATCCTGCTTTTATTTCAAAAACACAATTAACTTTTAATACTGGAATATCTGGAAATTATCTTAAGAGAGATACATTAGAAACTTATAGTTTCCCTTTAGACTTAAAAATATCTGATAATGAAACTTTCTATGTAAGAATTTATCCGTGGCATGAAAATGCTTCTCAAAGTACTGGTAAATATATGTTAGTTCAAAATGTTGAAATTTCTGGAGAAATGGAATCTTTACCTTCGCCCGTTAAAGTTGTATGGCCACAATATTCAGATGAATTGCCAGTTACTACAGGTCCAATAGTAGCAAATAATCCATATTATAGTTCAATGAAATTATATCAGTATACAAGTTTGCCTTTAAATTCACAATCTGGTCCTCAAACGAAAGTTGCTGCAATTCAAACTTCAATAAAAACATGGAATGCTGAACCAAATCCAGTTGATTCTATGTATTTGCAATATACATTAAAACCCAAACAGGGAGGAACATTGTTTCTCGATAGTGGTTTTGTTTATATTGGAGGTTGGTACTCAAATACAATTTATGCTACAATATTTGGCTCAAAAGATTCATCGTTTAAGAAAAAAACTACTTTGGTTCCTGATTTTAATTTAGTAGGAAATTATCTTGCTCCAGTATCATGGAAATTTAATGATACAATTTTACCTGGTCAAGAATATTATATAAGAATATATCCTCATAATTCTCAGGCTCAAGGTTGGGCAAAACTTGTTGCTATTTGTAGTTTATCAGTGTATGGAAAAGTATCAGGTGTAACATCCGATCCTCCAGTTTTAACAACAGCACCAGTCACTGATATTTCTACTACTTTTGCTACATCAGGAGGTAACATTTCTTCGGATGGAGGTTCTAATGTTACTGCTCGTGGTGTATGTTATAATACTATTGGTTCCCCAACAATAAATGATTCAAAAACAAATGATGGTACCGGAACAGGCTCATTTGTTAGTTATCTTAAAAATCTAAATAAAGGTACAAAATATTATATTAGAGCTTACGCTACAAACGATGCTGGAACTTCGTATGGTGAAGAAATTAGTTTCACTACTCTGGATTCAATTTCTCTCCCTACTGTAATTACGAAAACAACCTCAAATCTACTTGCGAAAAGTGTTTCAATAAGCGGTGAAGTTACTGCTTGGGGAGGGGATACTGTTAAATTAAGAGGAATATGTTGGAGTAGTACAAAAACAGTACCTACAATAAATGATAATAAAACAGAAAATGGCTCAGGTCTTGGTTCATTTACAGGTATTCTTTATCCACTTGAACCTAACACAAAGTATTATGCAAGAGCATATGCTCAGAATAGCAAAGGTATTGGATATGGAGAAATAATTACTTTCAACACACCTTCACTCTCAGCCCCAATAACAAAAGTTGTTTCTAAAGATGGTACTGGGGATTATTCTTCAGTTCAAGCTGCATTTAATGATATACCCGATTACTATAATGGAACATATACTATTTTAATCAAAAAAGGGACTTACAAGGAAAAGCTTCTATTACCAGCATCAAAGGTAAATGTTATTTTAAAAGGCGAAGATAAGAATAATACCATTTTAACTTATGATGATTATGCAGGAAAAGCGGGTGGTACTTCCAACTCCTATTCAGTAGCAATAGATGCAAGTGATTTTATTGCCTATAATTTAACTTTTCAGAACACAGTAAAGAATGATGGTAGTTTTTCTGATCAACAGGGTGTAGCGTTACGTGTTAATGGTGATCGCATGGCTTTTTACAATTGTAATTTAAAAGGTTATCAGGATACTTATTATACATGGGGTGGTTCTGGAACTGGAAGAGTATATATGAAGAATTGTTATATTGAAGGTTCTGTAGATTTCATTTTCGGAAGAGATGTAGTTGTATTTGATAGTTGTAGACTGCATGTTAATAGAGATGGTGGTACTATTACTGCTGCTTCAACTGATGCTACTTCGAAATTTGGTTATGTTTTCAGAAATTGTGTTATTACTGCTGATTCTGTTGGTTTTGATGGTAAAGTAATTTCTAAAATCTTTTTAGGAAGGCCATGGCAATCTGCTCCAAGAACAGTTTTCATGTTTTGTAATGAGCCATCAGTTATTGATCCTGCAGGTTGGCAAACATGGAATGTAACACCAGGTTTATATGCTGAATATAAATGCACTGGATCTGGTTTTAGCCCATCAACTAGAATTAGTATTGGAAAACAACTTTCAGATACTGAAGCTTCTGAATATACATTAAAAAATATTTTCTCCAAAAATACTCATCCGAACTTCGGTTATGATTGGTTGCCAGATACAACTTTGAAAATTGTTGATGTTAATTCATATCAAGAAATAATTCCTACAGAATTTGAATTAAAACAGAATTACCCAAATCCATTTAACCCTACTACAAAGATAGTGTACTCTATACCAAAGTCATCTAAAGTAATACTAAAAGTATATAATATGCTTGGGCAGGAAGTTAGTACTTTAGTGAATGACTATAAAAATGCTGGTAAATATGAGATAGAATTTAATGCAAACAATCTTTCGACAGGAGTATATTTTTATAAAATTCAAGCTGATAATTTTACAAAATGTATGAAAATGGTTTTATTAAAATAAATTATTCTAATTAAATAAGAACGATGAATAGCATAGAGATAAATTTATGAAAAACAAAATTTTGCATCTTGATGAAAAGGATAATGTTGTAGTTGCTCTAGATATTCTGTATAAAGGAGATAAAATTTCTTTTGCTGATAATAATATTGTAATTAAAGAAGATATTAAAACAGGACATAAAATCGCAATTAGAAATATTTCTAAAAATGAAAAAATTATTAAGTTTGGTCAGGTTATTGGTAAAGCAGTAGAAGAAATTTCATCAGGATCATTGGTTCATACTCATAATATTGTTACAAATTTAGTTGATTATGAGGAGTATGTTTATACCCTACAGAAAACTGAGCAGAAAATAAATTCACCAGTTCCAAATTTTATGGGTTATAGAAGGAAAAATGGTAAAGTTGGTATAAGAAACGAGATTTGGATCATAAATACTGTCGGTTGTGTGAATACTTCTGCAGAGAGAATTGCAAAAATTTGTAATGAAAGATTAAAAAGAGATAATTTTGATGGGGTTTATTCTTTTTCTCATCCCTATGGTTGTAGTCAATTAGGTGATGATTTACTGAATACAAAAAAAGTGCTAGAAGGGTTAATTAATAATCCAAACGCTGGTGGTATTCTTGTAATGGGTTTGGGTTGTGAGAACCTCCAATTAGATTCTTTAATGGATACTATTAATCGTTTTGATAGAGATAGAATTATTTATTTTAATTCTCAAGAAGTAAACGATGAAATAGAAACAGGAATAGCTTCAATAACAAAAATTTTTGAAAATATGAAAAATGATAAAAGAGAGTTATGTCCTGTTTCTGATTTAATTGTTGGAATGAAATGTGGAGGTTCAGATAGTTTTTCTGGTATAACCGCTAATCCATTAGTAGGCAAAATTTCTGATAAATTAACTGCTTATGGAGCTAGTATACTTTTAACTGAAGTTCCAGAGATGTTTGGTGCAGAACAGCAATTATTAAATCGTGCAAAAAACAAACAGGTATATCATTCAATTATTGATTTAATAAATAATTTTAAGAAATATTTTATAGATCACAATAAACCCATTTATGAAAATCCATCACCAGGTAATAAAGAAGGAGGTATTTCAACCCTTGAAGAAAAATCTCTAGGTGCTATTCAAAAAGGTGGAACCTCAATAATAAATGATGTTTTAGAATATGGCCAGCAAATAAAAGAAAAAGGATTAAGTTTGTTAAATGCTCCTGGAAATGATGGGGTATCTTCAACTGCAATGGTTGTAAGTGGCGCTACTCTTTTACTTTTCACTACTGGAAGGGGTACCCCACTTGGTTTTCCAGTACCAACATTAAAGATATCATCAAATAGTGAGTTGTATGAAAAGAAAAGAAACTGGGTAGATTTTGATGCAGGAGTATTGGTTTCGGGAGAAAAGAAAATTCAAGAGTTGACAGATGAACTTTTTGATTTTATTATTAAAGTAGCATCAGGTGAAATAAAAACTAAAAACGAAATAAATGGGAATCGTGAAATTTCGATTTGGAAGACAGGAGTTACATTATGAATTATTTAAGTAGAAATTTTTTGAATGAGAATATTAAGGATCTTAATAACATAACTTGTGGTAAATTGGAAAAATTACCAGAAAAAATTATTCAATTTGGTGAAGGAAATTTTCTTAGAGCTTTTGTTGATTGGCAAATTAATAAATTAAATTCAAAAAATTTATTCAATGGCAGCGTGGTCGTTGTTCAACCTATAAAAAATGGGACAGTTGATATTCTAAATGAACAAGATGGTTTGTATACATCTATTCAAAGAGGAATTATTAATGATAAATTAATTGAGAATTATGAAATAATAACCTGTATAAGTCGAGGACTTAATCCTTATACTAATTGGCAAGCTTACCTTGATTTAGCAAAAGTGGATACAATAAAGTATATTATTTCTAATACTACAGAGGCAGGTATATCCTATACAAAAACTGATACTATTCCTGATTCATGCCCAGATTCATTTCCTGCAAAGTTAACTATGCTTTTATATTATAGATATAATTATTCAAAAGGATCTAAAAATGCAGGTTATAGAATAATTCCTTGTGAATTAATTGAATCCAACGGGGATAGATTAAAAGAAATCATTTTACAACATTCTAAAGATTGGAATTTAGAAGAAAAATTTATTGAATGGGTTGATAAATATAACTCTTTTTATAACACTTTAGTAGATAGGATTGTACCAGGTTATCCAAAGGATGAAATAACTATATTAGAAAATAAATTAGGATATAAGGATAAATTATTAGTAAGTTCAGAAATATTTCATTTATGGGTTATTCAATCTGATAGTAATTTAAAAAGAGAATTGCCATTTCATAAAGCAGATTTAAATGTAATTTGGACTGATGATATTACTCCTTATAGAACACTTAAAGTAAGAATACTCAACGGTCTTCATACGACTTTTACAATTCCTTCAATTTTACTGGGTAATGAAACAGTAAAACAAAGTATGGATGATTCTTTGATAAATAAGATGATTCAGATAGCTTTATTTGAAGAAATCATTCCTACATTAAATTTTACAAAATCTGAAATTGAAAAATATGCTTCTGCAGTATTAGAAAGATTTAGAAATCCATTTATTAAACATTATCTTATTTCAATTACTTTAAATTCAATATCAAAATTTAAAGTAAGAGTTTTACCCACAATATTAAAGTATTATGAGATAAAGGGTAAATTACCACAAGTAACAGTTTTTTCTTTTGCTTGTTTATTGCGGTGGTATATGATAACAAAAGATGAAAAAAATAATTTTATTACAAAATATAATAATAAATGTTATTTAGTAAATGATGAACAAAATATACTCAATTATTTTTTTGAAACTTTTTTGAACAAAAGCAACTCAATAAAAGATTATGTAGAAACCATTCTCTCAAATAAATCTTTATGGGATGATGACTTAACAAAGATTGATGGAATGGTAGAGACTATTGTAAAGTATTTAAAAGTGATTAATGAGAATAATTTTGATATAGTTCTTCAGAATCTATTAGAAAAAAATAAATAGGAGATAAAATATGTGTAAGTTATTTGATCTTACAGGTAAAATTGCGATTGTCACAGGAGCATCAACTGGATTAGGGCAGGGTATGTCAATTGGATTAGCTGAAGCAGGTGCTAACTTGGTTTTGGTGGATTATGTTGAGATGAGTGAAACAGAAAATATTATTTCTAGTTTAGGAAGAGATTATATTTCCTTAAAATTAGATCTAATGAATAAAGAATCAATTGATATTATTGTAAATGAGACGAAGAAAAAATTTGGTACTATTGATATTCTTGTGAATAATGCTGGTATAATTCGAAGAGCTCCTGCAATTGAGTTTTCTGAAAAGGATTGGGATGACGTAATGTATCTTAATTCAAAAGTTGTATTTTTCTTATCACAAGCTGTTGCAAAAATTATGATTCCAAATAAAAGAGGAAAAATTATTAATATTGCATCGATGTTAAGTTTTCAGGGTGGTATAATAGTACCCTCTTATTCAGCAAGTAAAGGTGCTGTAGCACAAATCACTAAAGCCCTTGCTAATGAATGGGCTCAATATGGCATAAATGTTAATGCTATTGCTCCGGGTTATATGGCAACTAATAATACTGCAAATTTACGAAAAGACCCTGAAAGATTTAAATCAATTTCAGATAGAATTCCAGCTGGTAGATGGGGTTTACCAGATGATTTGAAAGGCCCTGTGGTGTTTCTTGCTTCTTCTGCTTCGGATTATGTAAATGGTCACATACTTGCTGTTGATGGTGGTTGGCTTGCAAGATAATAATTTTAATTAAATAGAGAGAATAATTATGAAAGATATTTTTATTACTGAAAATTTTCTTCTTGAAACAAAGACTTCAGTAGAGCTTT
>ENA-UOWE01003194-UOWE01003194.1-activated-sludge-metagenome-genome-assembly--contig:-NODE-3194-length-17061-cov-5.778020_pt1 | contig 17061 bp, 12 predicted proteins | sample MGYA00249841_ERZ761562 | MGnify/ENA primary metagenome ERZ761562 (study PRJEB28883, sample SAMN05720200) | activated sludge metagenome | isolation source: Anaerobic digester | place: Japan... | reverse complement strand
TGGGATCCGGATGGTGTAGTGCAGTTCCGGTCCGATCAGGCTGCCTTTATCTGACTGGATTTGCCAGAATCCGGAGTATTCACCCTGATAGCTCGGCGCAAATAGCTCCAGGGAGATGTCGAGAGTGTTGCCTGAACTTACCTTTGGCAGAGGACTGGGTGAATTGCCGCCCATCAGACTGCCGCGCACGAATACCAGCTTGTAATTTTCCCAGTCACAGCTGCCATTGTTTTGCACACGCCAGGTCTTGGTGAATTGCTGACCAGGTTTCAGGATTGTTCCATCCGGGATGCTCAGGTCTTGCAGCAAGGCTGCAGACATGGTGCAGGGGGGTGGCGTGGTCGTGCCAGTGGGAGTAACCGCAGCTGTGGGGGTGATCAGGGTTGGGGTTGGTGGAATTTCCTGCTCATTCATGACCTTCACCATCACAGCCACCTGGGCGCTTGCAGCGGGTGCCTTTCCTCGCTGATAGAGCTTGACTTCGACCAGGGTGGGACCTTCTTTGGTCGGAATCCATGGCTGGAGCACCAGTCCAAAGGTGCCCGGATTGGTATCGGGAGTGTCAAGGCGAATCAATTCGCCATTGATGTACAATTCAATTCGGGACCAATTCCCTTCAGGCTTGGTTGAAGAGGTGACCTGGTACTCCTTAAAGGCTGGGATTGACTGCCCTGATACTGGGTTGAGAATGGTGACGGTGGCGTTGTTTCTTGGCAAATTAAAGGCAATTAACCCGGCTGTAATCAGCAGGAAAACGATGATCAGCGCAATAATGGTGCCTTTCTTCATAACTACCTTTCATATGGTCGTAAGGCCTGTAATTAAGACGAAAAAATGCGCCATGAGTTCCCCACTCAGGTCAACCGGTAAGCCGTATTCTGTCTTGGATGCGCATCTATCTAGGCGGACTGTCGCCAGCCAGCTCATGCGGTCTACCCGGAGATCAAATGAGCCGAGCAGGCTCTTTCTCCTGTTTGACCTTGCACCGAATGGGGGTTGCCTGGCCGCCTTTGTTGCCAAAAGCGCCGGTGGTCTCTTGCACCACCTTTTCACCCTTACTCTTGCGAGCGGTATGTCTCTGTGGCCCGATCCATGATCTTGCGACCATCCAGGGGTTGCCTGGCATCCTGCTCTATGGTGTACGGACTTTCCTCACGATTAAGCGCGCGCACCTGGCTGACCTGAGTATATTAAGAATAGCGGATGGAAGAGGAAAAGTCAAATGTGGTGTTCTGAGCGGGTTTCTAATGGCTACGACGGGATTACCTTAACCTTGATAATTAATTTGGCGTGGTGGGAGTAAATCCCCACCGCATGGATAGGCTCGCGTGCCCACGCATCAAAGTATTAGTTCATCCATTTTGTTCACCGTAGGTACGTGTATTAGGGTATGGGCGGGGAGGTATTCAGTACCGGCAATCGTTCGTTGGTAGGGCTAGTGCCCCTGTGCCTGCCCAAAATAACCACGGGTGTGCAGTAGGGCGGGGGCTTGCTCCCGCCGAGGCTTGCCAGCGATCCCCACGCGTGTGGATGTGGACATGTAGGGGCGACGCATGCGTCGCCCCTACATCCTGTGATATCAGCAAGTTGATTAGGGCGGCGGGAGTAAACCCCCGCCGTACGGAGTAAATGCTGCTCGCTTCGCTCCCAGCATCATGACCCCCATCGTACGGATGGGCTTCAGTCCATCCGCTACAGATCAGACATCCGAGCGTTAGCGGCGGGAGTAAACCCCCGCCGTACAGAGTAAATGCTGCTCGCTTCTTATAGAAGATCATGATTTCTAAGGAGTTTACAATTTCCTCACAATTTTCCACGACGAAATACTGGACAAATCTGAGATTTATTGTAAAATAGTCTTTTGCAAGTATAGAGGAATTATTTTTGGAGGAAGAAGTTGGCAAATATTAAGTCACAAATCAAACGAAACAAGCAAAACCAGGCTGCTCGCCAGCGTAATCGCGTCTACCGCGGTTCAGCCCGCACTTTCCTGCGCAGAGCTCAGGCCGCTATCCGCGCTGAGGACACTGAAAAGTCCCAGGTCGAAGTGCTCAATGCGATCCGCGCTCTGGATAAAGCTGCCGCTAAGGGCGTTATTCACAAGAACAACGCTGCGCGCCGCAAGTCTCGTTTAATGGCTCACTTTAACAGCCTGGAAAAGTAAGCATTTATTAACCTAAGCCGAGGCTCCCTATCTTACGGTGGGGAACCTCTTTTTTTGTTTAACGGGGAATCATACAGGTTTTGCGGACATCGGAATCCCTATGAAGCAGCCCAATGTCCATCTCTCGATGTTATAATCGCCCCTGACTAACTGTGAGATGCCCATGTTTGATGACGTAAAAGAACAATTAGCTTTGATCATTGACCAATTTTGCCAAACCCGGGGACTGCCCACTGGCAAAGTGGAGTTCCGCAACATTCCATTCAGCGGGGAATGGGGGCTTGCTGCACCGCTTTTCCAGCTGGCAGCAGCAGATCCAGACAAATCCCTGCCAGTTCCCAAAAAAGCCCAGGAATTTGCGGAAATCCTGAAAAATCAGGTCGCAGATTTACCCGGTTTCTCGCGGATTGAAGCCATCAAGGGATACCTGAACCTGTACTTTGAGCCCCATCAATACGCCGAAAGAGTTGTCAGTACGGTTTTGGAACAAGGTAAGGCGTTTGGCTCCCAGTCACAGCAGGGCAAGCCAGTGATGGTGGAATATTCCAACCCTAACACGCATAAACCCCTGCATGTAGGTCACCTGCGGAATGTAATCCTGGGCGGCTCGGTCTGCAACATCCTCGAAGCCAGCGGCAAAAAGGTTATCCGCGCCAACTACATCGGCGATATTGGACTTCACGTAATCAAGTGGATGTGCAATTACGAGATGTACCACTCTGGCGAGCAGCCTGGCGTTGATACGATGCGCTGGATGGCTGATTTATATGCTGAGGCAGACAGACGTTTTGTGAGTGAGCCCGAGTTTGAGGCTGCAGTCAGAGATTATTTCGGGCGCTGGGATGCCGGCGAACAGCACCTTAAGGATCTTTGGAAGCAGACCCGCGATTGGTCAATGGAAGGCTTCGAACAAGTTTACACATTATTAGGTGAGCATTTTGACCGGATTTACTTCGAAAGTGAAGTGGAAGAACCTGGTAAAGCTTTGGTCGACCAGTTGATTCAAAGTGGCTTGGCCGAAGACGGCCGCCCGGAGAACCCGGTCATCATTGACCTGGACAAAAAACTGGGCACCAAGGAAGAATACCGGGTGGTGGTCATTCTGCGCTCGGATGGCACCTCTTTGTACGCCACCAAGGAAATCCCCCTGGCAATCATGAAATTCACGGAATATGACCTCGACCAATCCATCTATGTGATTGATGTCCGTCAGTCACTGCACATGAAGCAAATAATCAAAGTGATGGAACTGATGGGTTACCCCTGGGCGGATCGCATGCGCCATCTCGCCTATGAGATCGTTAATTTGCCCGGGAACGTGACCATGTCCTCCCGGGATGGAACTGTGGTACTGCTGGATGACCTGATCCGGGAAGCTACGCAACGAGCTCTTGAGGTCGTCCGGGAGAAAAACCCAGCGTTGGATGCAGAAACGATGCAAGACGTGGCTGAAAAAGTTGCCTTGGGTGCCATCAAGTACCCAATGATCTCGCGGGAAAACACCAAGGTCGTGACCTTTGACTGGGACACTGCGCTCGATTTCAATGGACAATCCGCTCCGTACATCCAGTATGCCGTCGTGCGTGCCAACAGCATCCTGCGCCGTCTCAACGAGCCCGCGCCCAGCAAGGCAACCTTCAGCCACGAGCTAACCCCTGTAGAAGTCAATCTAATTGAGAAGATTTCGCAACTTCCAGAAGTGGTCCAAAAAGCTGCTGTTGAATTCAAACCCTTGCTGGTAGCAACGTACGCTTTTGAGCTTGCCCAGGCATTCAATGATTTTTATACCCAATGTCCGGTCTTGTCTGCTGAAGGCTCAATCCGCCTTTCGCGCCTGGTGCTTGTTCAGGCAGCCAAGATCGCGCTTGAAAATGGGTTATCGTTACTAGGAATTCAATCACCACAAGTGATGTGATGTAGAATAAGAACAATCAAAATCAAAAGGAGAAACATATGAGTCGAATTCGTACACTAATCATGGGAGCAGCAGGTCGGGATTTTCATAACTTCAATACTTTCTATCGTGACAACGAAAGGTATGAAGTGGTTGCATTCACCGCGACACAAATCCCAAATATTGACGGTAGAAAGTACCCTGCCGAGCTTGCTGGAAAACTGTATCCTGAAGGCATCAAAATCTATCCCGAGTCGGAATTGCCTGATCTGATCAAGCAGTTCGATGTTGATGAAGTCGTTTTCGCTTACAGTGATGTTCCTTACGATTATGTGATGCACAAATCTGCCCTGGTCAATTCACTGGGTGCTGATTTCCGTCTGATGGGTACCAAAGAAACCCAGGTCAAATCCACCAAACCCGTGGTCGCGATCTGCGCCGTTCGCACTGGCAGCGGCAAAAGCCAGACCACCCGCCGCGTTGCAGCAATCCTCCAGAAAATGGGCTTCAAAGTGGCAGCTATCCGCCACCCCATGCCTTATGGGGACCTGGTGAAGCAGCGTGTTCAGCGTTTTGCGACCTATGCCGACCTCGATAAGCATGAATGCACGATTGAGGAACGCGAGGAATACGAACCCCACATCGACAACGGTGTCATCGTCTATGCCGGTGTGGATTACGAAGCGATCCTGCGCGAAGCGGAAAAAGAAGTGGATGTGATCCTGTGGGACGGCGGAAACAATGACTTTTCGTTCTATAAACCCGACTTACAGATCACCGTGGCAGATCCTCTGCGCCCCGGGCATGAAAGTTCCTATTATCCCGGTGAGGTTAATGTGCGCTTAGCCGACGTGGTCGTCATTAATAAGGTCGACACCGCCAATCCGGAAGACGTCATCAAGGTGCGAGAGAACGTCCATAACATCAACCCCAACGCGATCATTATCGAAGGTGCTTCCCCGATCTATGTGGACGACCCCGAAGCCATCCGCGGCAAGCGGGTGCTGGTGGTGGAAGATGGCCCCACGCTGACCCACGGCGGCATGAAGATTGGTGCCGGTTGGGTGGCTGCCCGCCGCTTTGGCGCGGCAGAGATTGTGGACCCACGACCATTCGCTGTCGGCGAGATCCTTGCCACCTACAAAAAGTACCCCAACACAGGCACTATTCTGCCGGCAATGGGTTACGGCGAGCAGCAGATCCGCGACCTCGAGAAAACTATCGAAGCCGCAGATGTGGACCTGGTCATTATCGGTACACCCATCGATCTGACCCGTGTGATGAAGATCAACCGCCCCAGCCAGCGTGTGCGTTATGAGCTGGAGGAAATCGGCAAGCCTGACCTCGAGGATATCCTGAGGAAGAAGTTTGGCAAGTAGTTTCATGTTACACACACAATCGGTCAGGCAACTGACCGGTTGTTTTTTTGCGCCTTGAGGCAGTCGAACTCGTGAGACAAGAGAGACGACAAAGGGGCTGTCCCAAAAGTAAGGGACAGCCTCGTGATTATTGCTTGTGATTGACGCCCTTCGCCATCAAGAATCAGGGATTTTGCCAATATGTTGCCGGGAAAGCGTTCTCTCGAACAAATGTAGGAATCTGGGGCGGTTGTAACGTTGGGCGATGATGCATGGAAGGTTCGAGATCAGGGCGTAGATCAGCATTACCCAGGTGGAGGATGCAGGCAGGAATAGCCCAAAAACCCAAAATGACAGGATTGATAACCAATGTGTCAACTCACCGCGGCAAGCTTCAATCAAGAAACGTTCCAAATTTTCTCGTGAAAAGTCCTGGATGTGCCTTTTTTTGTAGCCTCGTTTTTTCCATAGCGCTCCGCCATCCGGCAGGAGCTTCTTCCAACTTTTGACTTTGAATACATCTTCGTAGATTTGGCCTTCCTTTTCAAAGGGGTGCGATCGAAAGAAAAAGGAGTGTGGATTGAAAACTTTGTCTGGCAGGTGGAGGCAAATAAAGGCTGCTGAGAGGTTAATGACCGTCCAGAGCACAAAGCACAGAACGATCGTCCACTCTGTAGAAAAGTAAAAGATCCTCACGTTTCATCCTCCTTGGTGATAATCCGCCCTTTCCATCTGACTGGCAAACTATAAACTTTGGTAATAAGCGAGATGGTAAAGATCAATAAGAAACCGATTACCAAGATTGGGAAGAAAACGATGGGAAGGATGTGGAATCGACCGATTTTTCTTGATAGAACACTAAGAACGATTACCCAAAGCAGGTAAAGCACTCCATAAGCAATGCTCATAGGCAGATTGTCAGTCGATAGTGCCTGTGCGAGATAGAAAGGCACATTTGCCATCGATCCGATCCAGAAGAAAATCATGAACAACACCGCGAAAGGGGTCTGGGCGGCACCCATAGCAAAATTCTTTACCCAGCCCTGCACCAGGCTGCGAATTCCTCCCGCGTACATTCTGTAAGCAACATCCTCATCCCCCATAAACAGCTGATAGGGCAAGAGATTTTCCTTCAATTTTTGTCCAAAAGCCAAATCTTCCACAACGAACTGGCGCACACTTTTATGCCCGTTGATTTTGTCGTAATCCGCTTTCTGGATGAGGAGAACAGGACCGTGTACTCCGATATTGGTCTTCCAGGGGAGGGTAGTGCCATTGGCGGCAATCTGAACCAGGTTGAAAACCAGCGAGAGCTGTTCATAGGGCACTTTGGTGAGATGAAATGGTTGGACTGAAATGGTGCAATTATTGTCTTGATAAGCCTGGAGGATACGTGCAAGCCCATCTTTTCCAAGCCTGACGTCTGCGTCAAGAAAGAGCAAAAGGGATCCGGTAGCCATATCAGCCCCGTTCTGACAAGCCCATGTCTTTCCGGTCCAACCTTTGGGCTTATCAGGCAAATTGATCAGGGTTACTCCAAAGGATTGTGCGACTTGAGCTGTGGAATCAGACGAGTCGTCGTTCACACAGATTATTTCATGGGGTTTTAGTGATTGGGCTTGCAAGTCATCCAGCAGGAGTTGAAGGTTCTTTTCTTCATTCCGGGCAGGAATGATGATTGAAACAGTCGAAAAATCGCTGTCATTTCTGGCTGGTGTCAACTTCGGGAATCGGTAAAACAGGATTAGGGAGAAGGCGAACCCCATGCAAATGATGATGAGATTGACCATTTCAAACGTCACAACAATCCACGTTTCAGGGCTTTACTCACCGCGTCAGCGGCCAGTTTACCTGTAAGCACAGAGATCGGGACTCCAGATGGGCTGAAGGTCCACTGGCCGCATTGAGCCAAGTCCTTGATCGGAGTTTTGATAGATTGGGTGACCTTTGAAAATTGGTTCACTGAGGGCATTTTTGGGTTGGTAAAAGCCCAGCCTGTGATGGCTCCCTGTTTGCTACCAGTTCGGCGTTCGATGGTCAAAGGCGACGCGGAGAAGCTGAAAAGGGTCTTTTTGTTCAGATCAGGCAAGAGATGTCTTTCTAAAACTTCTATGATCTTTTGATTGCAGAATTGTTGAAATTCATCATACTGACCAGCATCCGAGAAGCGGCGCACCAGACTGTAATCCATCAGCGAGCTGACAATCATTCCAGTGTTTCCTTCCGGGGCGAGAGAGGCATCGCGCAGCGATGGGCAGGAAATCTCATACGTGGTCTTCTCAAGGTAAGACCCTACCCATTCGAGCAGGTGGTCATTTCCCTGCTTGGCTGCAGTTTCCCATCTGCCAAGCTTGCTCAGCCCCTGGGTGTTCGGCGTGTAAAACGCGTGTGGGCTGATGCGTTCGTTGATATAGTCTTTTTCCAAGTCGACACCCAAAAACAGGGTGTAAATGGAATCCGAGCCTGTGCTGGCTTCAGTGAGCGCGCGTTGTTGCCTGACCTTAGAATCATTGAGCCCGGAAACGATCTTATAGAGCGAACTCTGATCAGCTGCCCAAACCAGCTTTTTGTAGCGTACCTTTTGACCATTGGAAAGCACAATTTCGTGCCCTTGCGGATCGATCCGGGTGACGGAGGTGTTGGTCAATATTTCTCCATCGGCCTCAACAACTTTTTTGGTTATTGCTTCAACAAGTGCGCCAGTTCCGCCCAAGGGATAGAAGTAATCCAGGTAAAGCCCAAAGTAACTCAGCGCAAAGAAAGTTGGGGTACCCTCGAAGAAATGCTGCGAGATCATGTCGATTAGCGCGGTATTATCGGTTAACTTCCTCAAATATGTGTAAACTGGCTCATTCAATTGCGCTACTTTGCGAATGTTCTTCTGATACTTTATGAACCAGGGTAGAAGGGTTTTTGTAAGGTACTCCTTGTCGCGCATGTCCTCGAGGAAAAGGGGGTTGTCGATCCCGTAAAGAAAATCCAGGTAGCCCATGATCTTCTTGATCTCATTAATAATGCGATCAACATCCACGACATATTCAGGGAAAATATCTTTGAGCATGTTCGCATAATCCTGCAGGCTTTCCCTAGAATGCAGCCTGACCCAATGATCCCCAATTCCAATGGAAACAGGATTATTGGTGTATTCCATGTCAATTCCAAGGCTTTTCATCATCGGATGAAGAATCCCAGAATTCACGAAAGCGCGTGCGCCTGCGTCAAAGGCAAACCCCTCATGCCAGAAAGTGCTCACCAAGCCACCTGGTTTTTCTTGTTTTTCCACCAGCAGGGTACTGATCTCGTTGCGGCACAAATAGGCTGCGCATGTCAGACCGGCAATTCCGCCACCAACCACAATCGCGTCGTATGTATCTTTCATACAAAATCCTCAACCAGGTAGGAGATAACCTCTTGGATGGCAACTGTCTCCTCGCCTTCCATGGCCCAGATGCAATTGCTTTCGTACTGTGCAAGTTTTTCTGGGGACGCTGGGGCTTTCAACCAACATTTTTTGGCACCAACAAAATTCCCAACTGCCACCCGCCGCATGATGCCCCGCACGTCGGTCGATCGATCCTTGACGCAGGTTGGCTGCTCACACAGGCGGCAGCGCATGGCCTTGAGCATCACCTGACGCTCGCTCTCAGCATAATCCGCGTACAACCGGTCTCTTGTGAACGGTTTGGGGATGATTCGGACGTAATTTTGCATGCCTTCCCGAAAAACAAAAGGCTCTTTGCCAACTTTTTTCAACAAAGCGTTCGCCGCGGATAATCCTTCTGTGGTTACGGTTGGCGTCCCCGTGCCCATAACAGTTGATTCACCGCAACAAAACAGATTGTCCCACTGGCTGCGGGTGTGTAATCTTTTGAACATATGCTGACCCAGCATCTGTTTTGGTCCAGCCACCGCCCCACCATTTTTCAGGGTGTATCGCTCTATCGTCCTGGGTGTGGCAACTTCTGCATACCGAAGAGCGTTCTTGAAGCCCGGAAATCTCTTTTCCATGACAGAAATAAGCCGTTCCTGTTCTTTCTTCTTTTTAGCTTGGTAGGCAGCATTATCCAGGTCGTCCCAATGCTCAAAGGTTGGACCAATAGCGACGATCGTATGCTCATCATCACCGCAGAGAGTTCTATCGTCGATGCTCAGGATATATGCGGTGACTTCACTTTCATCCAGCTGGTTTGGGTTGCCTACCAGCATCTCAATCGGGTTGGTATCCGCTGGAATGACTTCGCGGTCAACCACAGAGTAGAGTACCACGCTCGGATAGGTTGGCACCATGCTTTTTGCCCAGTCGCGCTGCTTTTGCGTGGTGTGGCTGGGGTCGATGAGTTTGCCGAACAGATTCCAGACAGTGCCCGAGTAGATTAGGTTTGGCGCTTTTAGCTTTGTTCCATCGTCCAGAAGCACACCCGCAGGCTTTCCGCCTTCAAAAAGGATACTCACGACTTCCCGTTCCAAAAGCATGTCGCCGCCATTTTCCTCAATGACTTTCTCAAGCTTTCCCGGGAGGAAGAGGGTGGAGCCGGCAGGATAGTAGCTGCCGCCAATGTGGTTATCCACGAACATGACGGCTGCCAGCACCGCCGGGGCTTCTTCGACGGTGGCATAGCAATATGTGGAAGTTAATTTATCAAAAAAGTTAAATATCTCTGGATCTGTAAAGTATTGCTGTAGCAAACTCCTGGCACTTTTGTTCATATACCCCAGAAACTTGGCATAGGAAATTGGGTGTTTCAGGAAGCTCTTGAGACCCTGGCGCGGATCGGTTTCATCCGGGGTGGTATAGGTTGGCGTATCCACCATGACATGCTGGTACATTTTGGACATGTCTCGATAGAAACGATGAATGTTGTCCTTCTCTGATGGGAATACTTTTGCCAGTTCATCTGCAAATTTGTCCACATCCGCCCAGAAAGAAATCCTTTTGTCTAAAAAGTTGACGCAGTACAACAAATCGTGTTGGATAATATCAATCGGTTCTTTGAGGCAGTTGAACACAAACCTGTGGGCGTTGAAGCCGCTCTCACCGAAGCCGTAAAGCATGGCAGAGCCTTGGTCGAAGGTCACAGCACCCCGTTTGAAAATGCCGCAAGAGCCGCCTGGGTTGTAGTTTTTATCGATGACAGTAACTTTCAACTGCCGTTTCGCCAGCAGGCTTGCTGCCGTCAGACCGGAGAGCCCTCCACCAATGACAATGACATCATATGACACTCAAATACCTCCAAAAAAGTTGTTGCTAAACGATCTATCCAATAATCTCCCGTAAGCAAAAAATCTTACGTCGCCTTAGATGTGAGATCAAGCCCGCTATTATCGTTTTGTTATTCGCATTATTTTACTATTAATATTTAGGGATTCGGGAAATCTGCGGCTGTGGTGGGCGCCTTTGGCTTGCGGCTTGTTTTCAGAAAGAATTCCTCCATACCCTTGACAGTCTCTTGCGTTAGAACCCCAAAATGATAAACTGTAAGAGGTTAATTCATCAACCTAATTTAAAAAACGAGGTTCATATGGAAAAAAAATATCAAGGCTTACGCCGCTTCAATCTGTTCATGGGGTTCCTGCATCTTATTCAGGGCATCCTCATGATCGTGCTCAGCAATGACACAACTTATCCGATTTTTACGAATTTTCTAACCTTCAATCTCGAAACCCGAAAGCTGATTCCTGATCCCAAGCTTTTCTGGGAAGTTCCTTTCGGAATCGCTGTGGCGATCTTCCTGCTCATCTCCGCTGTAGCGCATTTCTACATCGCCACCATCGGTTACAAGCGCTACACTGGGTATCTTGATCGCAAGATGAACCCAATTCGTTTCTATGAGTATGCCCTAAGTTCATCGCTGATGATCGTCCTTATCGGACAACTGGTTGGCATCTGGGATCTGGGAAGCATCATCCTGATGTTCTTCCTGAACGCTACCATGAACCTGTTTGGCATCATGATGGAGTACCACAACCAGTACACCGAAAAAACCAACTGGCTTTCCTTTGTTTTCGGCAGCGTGGCAGGGATCGTGCCCTGGGTTGTCATCATGATCTACTTTATCAGCGCTATCAATTCGTCGGGCGCTAAACCGCCGGCGTTTGTTTACGCGATCATTCCGACCATTTTTGTGTTCTTCAATTCTTTCGCGATCAACATGATCTTGCAGTATAAAAAAGTCGGTGCCTGGAAGGATTATCTTGTAGGCGAAAGAGCCTACATCATTCTCAGCCTGGCTGCTAAAACGGCACTCGCCTGGATGATATTCGCAGGCACGCTTGCACCTGTTTAGACCTCGATGACTTTGTTATGCCAGGCTCAACCCGAGCCTGGCTTTTTGTTAATCGCAGGTGTAACACAGCAGTCTACTCTCTGCAAAGCAAATTAGGATTGTGATAAACTCACCCTAACCAAAAACGAAAGAGCAACTATGTTTATCGATTCTGTGCAGATTAAGGTCGCATCCGGAAAAGGCGGCGATGGAATGGTGCATATGCACCGTGAAAAATACCGACCGCGTGGTGGTCCTGATGGTGGAGATGGGGGCAGAGGTGGGGATGTGATCTTTGAGGTGGTTCCAACCCTGAATACCCTGAGCCATTTTCATCAGAACGAACATTTCTTTGCCGATGCAGGTAAAAACGGCGGACCTACCAACCGCAGCGGTCGCTCGGCTGAGGACCTGATCATCCCGGTTCCGCCGGGTACTGCGATCTATGATGACGACAAGGCTGAATTGATCGCGGACCTCGTCTTGCCGGGGCAGCGGTTGGTTGTTGCCAAAGGGGGGCGAGGCGGCAGGGGCAACCAACACTTTGCAACCAGCCGTAATCAAATGCCCCTCACGGCAGAAAAGGGCGAACCGGGCGAAGAATTCAACCTAAGGCTTGAATTGAAATTGATTGCGGATGTCGGGCTTGTTGGGCTGCCAAATGCGGGAAAATCGTCAATTTTAGCCGCAACAACGAACTCCAGACCCAAGGTGGCTGATTACCCCTTTACGACGCTCGAGCCAAACCTGGGCGTGGTGAAGCTTGACCTGGACAGCAGTTTTGTGATGGCAGACATTCCTGGTCTGATCGAGGGGGCTTCCATGGGAATCGGCCTGGGTTTTGATTTCCTGCGGCACATTCAGCGCACCCGTCTCCTCATCCATGTGTTGGATGGTCTTTCGGAGGATCCTCTGGAAGATTATCACACCATCAATGCTGAGCTCGAACTGTTCGATGATCTGCTTGGAAAACGCCCGCAAATCGTCGTTTTGAACAAGATGGATCTACCGGATGTAGCAGAGAAGTATGAAGCGCTACGCCTTGAATTTAAGAACCTGGGGGTGGAGTTGATGCCGGTTTCAGCCGTCAGCCAGTACAACTTAAAAGAGCTGATGTGGAAGGTTTTTAACACGCTAAGGGAGCTGCCTGAAGAGCAAAAAGAAATTGAAATGCCAGTCTACCGGGCGGAGGTCGACCCGAATGCCTTCCAAATTGAGAAGACCGAGGATGGTTACGTTTTGTCGGGAGCTCGCATCGAAAAAGCGGCTGCGATGACCTATTTTGACCAACCCGGCTCAGTTCGACGCTTCCAAAAGTTGATGGCGGGGCTCGGGGTTGAAAAGGCTCTGCGCGATTTGGGCATTCAGGAAGGTGACAGCGTCATCATCGGTGAGTGGGAATTGGAATGGCAGGACTAATCTGAAATTAAATGCGCACGGCTTGGGTGAGGGGGGCACCCAAGCCGTGCGCAACTATATTATTCCACTATTTTCTTGTATTGTCAAATGTATTCCGATACAAACTTCTGGCAAACAAGTGCTAAAAATTTGTTTTCATCAAATGTTATTAACATTCACTATGCCCGCAGGTATAGCACTTGCGGCAACCTTCCTCGTTGATCATGGTAGCCTGACCGCATTCCGGACATAACTCACCGATCTTGTGGAGGGGGGAGTCAATGCCGGGCATGGGAATCTGTTCGATCGGTCTCTCAACCACGGATTCTTCTTTTTCCCAGTGTTGTTGGAAGAGGTACTCATCCAACGCTTTGGCAATCCCATCCGGAAGCGAGCGCACGCGGTTAGGACCAAAACCAAGCGATCTGCCGCCGCCAATGCCCGCGAGTTGTTCCATGACCACTTTGAGACGTTCACGCGGCTCAACGGGGGAAGCCAGGCGGAGAATGTACGAGATCAGCCGACCCAAGGCTTCTGAATGTGCTGCAGTCTCAGAACCTGCTTTGGCAGTGTTGATGAAGACCTCAAAGGGTTGCGATCCGCCATTTTCATTAATAGTTACAAACGCTTTACCCAAAGGAGTCTCAATGGAGTAAGTATAGCCATGCAATGTGCGAGGGCGTGGTTTTTTGCTGTCCTTCCAGAAGGTAAGTTGGGTCTCCTGCCCGGCCTCGAAAAGCATCAGACTTGGCGAAGCACTCAACTCTTTCTTCTCCATGGTCGCCTTGGTTTCGAGCACAACCTTGTCACGGGAACCTGTGATATAGACTGTGATGCCCTTGCAGCCTAGTTTCCAGGCACTGATGAAAGCTTTACTGACGTCTTCTTCAGTTGTGCCCTCTGGGAAGTTAATGGTCTTGCTGAGGCTGTTATCCACGAAACGCTGCAGGGCAGCTTGTATGTGGATATGTTCGTCAGCGGTGATATCGGAAGAAACCACAAACACGTTACGAATGTGCTGTGGAAGTTGCTCGATGTGCTGGCAGGTGCCTTGTTCTATTACCTTCTTGATGATCTGATCTTTAGTTTCTTCGGGTAAATTGGCAGCGTTCAAGGCCTTCTGGAAGAAGGGGCTGAAATAGTTGAGCAGCAAATCGGTACCATTGTCATTGACGTGGCGCACGTAAGCAAGCGCAAAAACAGGTTCACAGCCATACCCTTCGCAACCAGCTACCGTGCCAATAGTTCCGGTGGGGGCGATGGTGGTCTGGGCAGCATTGCGGATGCCGTGGGCTTTAATGACATCAATGATCCGCTGCCAATCCAATTCCGGTCGCAGCCAGTCGCGTTTGTAGGGCGCAAGCGGGGTAGGAGCTTCCCATGTGAGGTTTTCGGGATCATAGATGCTTCCTTTGATGGCAGGGAAAGCACCAAGCTCCTGTGCCATCTCGATGCTGGTCTCCATTGAAAAGTAACGGATAAATTCCATCACCTGTCCACAAAACTCGAGGGACTCCTCCGAGCCATAGCGCACGCCGCAGTGGTACATCAGGTCTGCCAGGCCCATAATTCCCAGACCGATGCGGCGGGCTTTGAGCGCAGCTTGTTTCAGTTCGGGTACGGCGGGAACATAAGCGTTCTTGTCCACGACATAATCGAGGAATCGTGTAGCAGTCTTGGTAGTCTGGCGGAGTTTTTCCCAGTCCACAGTGCCATTTTCACCGAGCATCTGCGCCAGGTTGATCGAACCAAGGCAGCAGTTTTCATAGGGACCAAGCCACTGTTCTCCGCAGGGGTTCGTGGCTTCAAGCTCATAAAGATGCGGGACGGGGTTATAGCGATTAGCGGTATCCAGGAAAAGCGCTCCCGGTTCGCCATTGTGATGCGCCTGGCGGACAAAGAGGTTAAAAAGCTTACGTGCCTTGATGGTTTTATGAACTTTGATGGGAATGCCAGCACGCTCGGCAGCGTCGATCGTGCCGCGGAACGTTTTGTAAGATGGGTGATGCACGTCCGGAAAACGCAGTTCCCATTCAGCATCATCCTCAACCGCCTGCATGAATTTGTCGGTGATACCCAGGGAAATGTTGAAATTGGTAATAGCCATTTCACTGGTCTTGCATTGAATGAAGGCTTCCACATCGGGATGATCGATCCGCAGGACACCCATGTTTGCCCCGCGGCGTGTGCCTCCCTGGGCGATCTCACCGAATGCGTCGTCGTAGACTTTCAGAAAGCCAACCGGACCGGTCGCTCTACCGGCAGAAGTGTTGACGATCGAACCCTGCGGACGAAGACGAGAGAAATTGAAACCATTGCCGCCACCCGTTTGTTGGATCAACGCTGCATTGCGCAGGGTGCTGAAAATCCCATCCGATGCACGTCCCATGTCATCTGAAATCGGCAGCACGAAACATGCTGCCAGTTGCCCAAGAGGTGTGCCCGCACCGGTGAAGGTCGGTGAGTTGGGAAAAAAGGATTTTGAAGCCATCATTCGGTAAAAAGCTTCAGCCAGCGCTTCCTGGTCGTGCTCACGCTCGGGGACATCGGCAACATGCCAGGCGACCCGCCAGAACATATCATCAATGCTTTCAATGGGATTACCATCATTTCCACGACGCAGGTAACGTTTCGCGAGCACCTGGCGTGAATTTTCGGTTAACTCAATTTTTGGCAAACCTTCCGGAATTGGAGGTGTTTGGAGTAGTCCTGAGGAATTAACTGTTGGTTCTGGCATAATAGGCCTCGGTGAGTTATTTTTCTTCTTCAGAAAGCAGATGGTCGATTTCATCGCGGATGGCGTGAAGATCGTCCATACGTAAATAGACTGAAGCGTAGCGGATATAGGCGATATGGTCCAATTTCAACAGACCTTTGACAGCCAAATCTCCGACCACACGGGAATTGATTTCAGAACGCCCCCGTTTTTGCAGCTCAGCTTCGATTTCGTTAACCAAATTATTGAGGGCAGCAGCCGGGACGGGCCGCTTGGCACAAGCTGTTCGTAATCCAGCCAGCAGTTTTTCACGGTCGAACTCCTCACGCGTGCCGTCTCGTTTGATCAGGAGGGGGGTGGCCATGATAGTGCGTTCGATGGTGCTGAAGCGCTGGTGGCAGCTGTCACATTCTCGACGGCGGCGAATAACGCCGTGAGTGACATCTTTGGTGGTGTCTACGACACTGGAATCTGTGGCTTGGCAGTACGGGCACTTCATAAAATAGCTCCTCAAAAAAGTTGAACCCCTAAATGTGGGGGGTTCATGCATTTCACCCCTACATGTAGTATAACGATTTTAGCACAGGGGAGTTAGTTAGACAAGAAAATAAAGGTTAACAACCTTAAAACTTGGAAGTTTTTAAGAGAGGGTGTTTCCTTTCGCATAGATTTTGGGTTTTTATCGCTTACTTAACAGATTTTTAGCTCACCGTTAAATCCGATAGTGGAATTTGATAGTCCAAATTCCTGGTACAAATCGTGAATCTTTAAGAGATCTTATTCGAAAGAGGAAAAAGAGGCATATGTCATCGCGAGCTTCTTTTGCGCCTGTGCCCGCGAAACAGGGTGTGGCGTATTGCTTATCCCATCTCAAACGCTGGAGACCTTCGGTCAGTGCACGTGCGCGGTCTGGAGACCGGCACAATCAAGCTCGGCATCGCGAGCGGTAGTGGCGCCTGTACCAGCTAAGCAGGGTATGGCGATCTGCCTTTTAATACATCAACTGGAGACCTTCGGTCAGTGCACGTGCGCGGTCTGGAGACCGGCACAATCAAGGAGAAAAAGCAGACTGACACGCCCCTCACTCAAGTTTGGGTTTGCATCTTCGGTGGTATCGGGGCTTGCTGTAACTATGTTGAATGTCAAGAGTATATAGGGTTGACAAGCTTGTCAAGACAATGATGGTTTACATGTTGTTTAGGGTGATTGTTTTCACTTTCATCAAGCAAGCAGGCTATCTCGGATCATTGGATTATTATTGAGGACCA
>ENA-UOWE01003191-UOWE01003191.1-activated-sludge-metagenome-genome-assembly--contig:-NODE-3191-length-17072-cov-15.290768_pt1 | contig 17072 bp, 18 predicted proteins | sample MGYA00249841_ERZ761562 | MGnify/ENA primary metagenome ERZ761562 (study PRJEB28883, sample SAMN05720200) | activated sludge metagenome | isolation source: Anaerobic digester | place: Japan... | reverse complement strand
CGTACCTGCTTTGGGAGCAGGTGGTCGCCGGTTCGAGTCCGGCCACCCCGACTTCATCCGCCGAATCCACCGACTGGCGGAAAAGGCTGACTTAATATTATTATAGAGTTGCTAATTCAGCCAACTTCGTTGGGCGAAGCTCAAAAGTATTATTAAACTTATTCCATTTACTTCATTTGAACTATAACTCTTAGCATCAAATTTGTTTAATCATTTACGGTTTATGCGCTGGGAACAGATACACTATTTGCCGAAGATAAAGCATGACGATAATTGATTTCCTTCACTCCAATATCGGCAAATGACTTTATGTTGTCAAAATTCTGATTAAGGATTTCCAGAACCGTTCCTTCCCAACTCCCAAATAATGATCCGTTGCTTTTTGTGGCTGAACTAAGATGGTGAGCTTCATCTGCAATCAAAACAATTTTCTTGTCCTTAAAATCTTTGTAGGTTACGCTGTTTTCTTTGGTATTGTTCAGGTCAATATGGAGCTGCTGAATGGTTGTAAACTTAATATTAATATTTTGATGATCAGATTCTTCAAAGTTATCAATCTCTTTTATAAGTACCTCTTTACCGTTCATAATAATTTTATCTTTGAACAGGTATTTTGAAGCATGCGGATTCAGAAAATTGTCTTTGGTTTTCTGTATGATGTTGTTGCTGTTTACGAAAAACAAAAAATTGTGATACCCTTTTTCGTAAAGGTATAACATTAAGCCGGCCATCACCAGTGTTTTTCCGCTTCCGGTTGCCATATTGTAAACCAGATGATACGGTTTATCTGGTTTTTCATCCAAATCTTCTCTGTCAAGAAAAATGTATCGTTTAAATGCTTCTTCCTGATAAGGTCTTATGCCAAATTTCAGGTTAGCTGCAATGCTGTTGGGAATAACAACCTGTGCCAAAGCTTTCTGAACGTAAAAATTATTGAATATTTCGTATAAGAATGCCATTACTCTTTCAATTTTTTAATATTTGTATTCATTGTCAAAGATTTCATTTGACTGATAGCGGCTTTATTAAGCCTGATTAAGCGTTCAGACTGTGGCAAATTCATTTTGATAAACTCTGCATTCAAACTTTCGAGGTTTGCTAAAACCAACAGTTGTTCAATGGTAGCATAATCGCGAATATTTCCTTCGTGTTCCGGATTTTCTTCGCGCCATTGTCTGGCTGTTTTCCCAAACAGGGCAACATTCAGCACGTCGGCTTCGTTGGCGTATATCTGGTTGATTTGTTCCGCACTTAAATCTTCGGGAATAATGTTTTCTTTAATGGCATCGGTATGAATGCGATAGTTGATTTTGGCAAGAGTCCGGTTCAGGCTCCAGTTTAGTTTCAGCCGGTCGTTTTCTTCTTCTTTGAGACGCTGAAATTCCTTGATTAGGTATAGTTTAAAAAGTGCACTTATGGCTGGAGCCGAATTCAAATGCAATATCTTTATGAGCATAAGTGCCTCCATATCGGCCTTTTTTAACAATGAATCCTATAGCATTTGTTTTTTCAATCCATTCTGAAACACTTAATACAAATGTATTTAGCCCTGCCTGCATTTTAAAGTGGTCGAATTCGACCACTTTAAAATTTGGATTGTTGATTTGCTCCCAGGTGCCTAAAAACTCAATTGTGTAACGATTTCTTATCCAGTTTTTTATGATGTCGGCCGCACGACTTTCATTTTCTTTGGCATTAGCCATATCGGTAATGCAGATATAATCCGATTCCCTTTCATTTAAAATCTGAACCCGTGTATCTTGAACAATAATTGATTTTTGCTTTGACATGTAGGCCTTTTTTAGTTACCCTCTATTCAAAATATTTAATTCCTAAGTCTCCCGAATTCGCTGGAATAAAAATCCCTTGTTAACCGTTTCTCTTCTTCGGTGCATGCAAAATCGGCATCATTGAGCGAAGAGAAATTGATATACAATTGGTTTTTATCTAATGTTTCGTACAGTGTCATTTAATTCAAATTCATAAAATTAAAATTTCAAAAATATATTTTTCTGGTAGTTTATCTCTCTGTTTTTCCATAATTAATATCCATGATTTTTAAGGAATAGTAAATGGGCTTGGGCGAATTTTAGCAGCCAAATGTGCCTGAATTTGGTCGGCGTCCCATTTGTCTTTATGTAGCAAAAAATCCTTTATCATTTTATCGTCTGTTTTGTCTTATTACAATGAACAATAACGTATTCCGGTATTCGCAGTTTCTGTTTCAGAGCGCCTACTTGTTGTTTTGCCAGAAAGCTATCAAAATGAACCAAAATTAGCTATCCTGCAGCCCGGCAATTGAGTATACCGGCTGTTGAACTTATTTTATCTCTTTTCTTATGTCATTAATAAATTGAGAAATAGGTCTTACATAGTTTTTAAGTCCAACGTGTTCACTTGCGTATTTAAGTCGTCTGCTGTTATCTGGTAAGTAGAAAATCTGCCGTTGCTCTCCAAGTAAGGTTAGTTTTTCGTCTGATAAATCTTCGTCAAAAGTTACAACGTGAAAAATATATTTTACTTTGAAACGATTATAAACCTCTGTGCTACTGCTTACGTTTTTCCAACGTTCTCTAATTGTCCGTTTGCATGAAATTCCGATTAGCCAGCCGTCTTTTGTCTTTACCCAATTATCTACTTCTAAGTCTGCCTGAAAATGAGAAGGGGCTTTTGCTCTTTTGATTTTATAGTAACCTAAAATAAAGTCTATAACATCTTCTAAACTACCTCCTGCGCGTTTCTTTCTTTTCTGTGCTGCTCGTCTTTCAAATTCCTGCGTAAAGGCTGTTAGTATAATATCACGTTCTTCTTCAGTAATAGATTTATCTTTTGTTAGAAGAACTCTCAAAGTTGTAAATGCTCTTACAATCTCGGTTCTTTCGGCTGTCAGGCAGCCTTTAACACCTAAGTCGTCCCACAATGAAATAACTGTTGCAAGACCTGCTTCGCCTTGAATGTCAAGATAGGATTTTGCAATATTTAAAGTAAATTCTTTATCGTTGCCTGGAATATTAGAAATTGCCTGGTGTAACGGTAGCATTATGCTTTCACAAGTCAAAATAAACACCTCCATATCTTCAGGCGTATTTATTTCCTTGTCTAACTCTGCAAGCATCCTTTGAACCCTATTATCTCTCGAAACCGTCTTTTTATAACGTTCTTCTATTATGTTTCTTAATGTTTGCTTTTGCAAAGTCAAAGTGTCCTTATCCTTACTTTCTTTGGCTACAAGTCTTAAACTGCTTGCAAGCATTGATAATAATTTCGGTTCTTTACCAATGGCAACATACTTATCGTTATTAATTAACATTCTTGAAAACCAATAAACGTTATTCCAGCGATTTTGTATGTCGCCCAAAATTTCTGTTGCTTTCACGCTTTCATTTCTTTTTGTAAAAAATTAATTCTGCCCTGACTTTTGTAATCGGAAATTCTTTTTTCAGCCATTTTGATATATTCGGGCGAAAGCTCAATACCTAAATATTCTCTATCATTCATTAAAGCAGCAATAGCTGTTGTTCCCGACCCCATAAATGGGTCTAAAACAGTCTTTGCATAAGTTGAAGAGATAATACGGTCAATAAGCGCCACAGGAAATGGAGCAGGGTGGGGATTGTTCATCTCTTGCTTAAACTCCCATACATCACCGAGTGCGTTAGCCTTCGGAACAAGTTTGAAATCTGGTTTAGCAATTAGGTAAATCACCTCATAAGTCGGTAAAAAATATCCCTGATTGAAATTGATACCACCTTTACGTTTCCATATAATTATTTGTCGAATTGGAAAACCGCCAACAATATCTTGTCTGTCTTGCAACAAACCGTCCTGAACTCTCCATTTGTGATTATAAAAAATTGCTCCGTTCTGTGGAATTAATCTTAACATTTCAGTAAGGCAATCTCGTTGCCACCTGACATATTCTTCGTGTGGCATACAGTCATTGTGATTGCTATAACCATTAACCAATTCAGCATTTTTCCATTTTCCGCCTCGTCCGTCTTTCATTCCGTTTCCCGTAGAGTTCTTTAGATTGTATGGCGGTGAAGTTATTATCAGGTCAATACTACCATCTGGAAGTTGTCGCATAACTTCTAAGCAGTCTCCCTGTATTATTTTGTTAAATTCCAATATCATTTCCCTTATAAAGTCAAGGTTTAAATTTAAACAAAAAATCCTTTGTATTGTAAGAAACTTATTAACAGCACTGTCGTCTTTTAGCCTTGCCGGCAACTTAATAGCGTTTTATACACAGTCTTATTTTACTTTACCCATTAAAGTTATAAAAAAATTTTAAGTATATATTGGATTGGATTTAAATAAGATTGTGTATAAAAATGAGTTGGACCATGCCGTGTATATCTATGGGCATTCTATCGATATATTTTCTTATTTACCTGATTCAGAATGAGTCAAGGTGTAGGATTTTACTTAGATGCAGATGCGCTTTGCCCAACCGAATTCCAAAGGATTCAGGTCCAAGGTGGGTGTCCATGTGCAAGAACCATTACAAAGCTGCCTTGGGAGCAGAAACATAAGCAAAAAGTATGATAAGTTTATTAAACATAGCACCGTCCGTGTTAGCTGTTAGGACTATTTTTAATTTCAATTGTAAGTTCCTTCTCTATTTTTGTCAAAATATTTTTTGCATACAACTCTATTTTTATTACAAAGGATTCAACCTCTATTTTATCAGATGCTATAATCCTTAATGGTTCTTGAAAGGAATCTGTTTTTATTAAGTGTCTAATGTTTCCCAAATGTTCTTTGATTAGAAATTCTTGATCGTTTTCCTTAACATCTGGATAATACATAAATGATGTATCAAAGCTACTTAGATAGGATTCTTTATTCGGATCAGGGTAGATTTGTGTTGAGACAAATAATCCATCAATTTTGGGAATCTTAATTATTATAGTTGCATCTTCAATATATTGATTTCCTTTGTTGTAGATGGATAGATTATACTTAGTTGCCTGCTTTTCATATATTTCAAATAGGTCATGCTTTAAGTAGGTTCCTTCCACCTTTTTCAAGTTATTCTCAAGGGTTGGAATATCTCTATTTTCATAAGGTATCTCAGTACCTTTAATTGAAGCAAGCGTAATTGCAAAAGAATCATTAAAACTACCAGGAAAAATATTCTTAATTCCCATATTTTTAAATAATTCCGTTTCCTTCCTTTTTTTCTCAAGGATGGTTTCAATTTTCTCCTTTTTTACTTGTGAAGGTCTTTTAATTTTTTCTAATGATTTTACTAAAAGAACGTTTTGGAATGAATTCGTTTCCAGAATAAATTCAACTTCTCCAGTAAATGAATTATCTGTGATCCTGTTTTGCAAATATTTATCATAATCTGATCTAATCAGACGGGTTTGATGGGTACCTTTTCTAATATAACTATCTCCCTTATGGAGTTTATTTGGACCATTCCCAAATTCCTTTTTCATCATGTATGGCGGATTATTGCAAGATGAAAGCCTGAAAATCCCAAATACATTTTGTTGAAGTTTGTAAGAGAAATAGTCTATTGCCAAATCTGGTTCAATATTTTCATATACAAGTTGTTGATAAATAGCAGCATCTGTGATTTTACTTCTTAATCCGACAATTCCCCTATTTCCAGGATAGGTAGGTTTTAATCCGATGATTATAAAACGATCCTCTCTTGTAAAGGCATTTGCCATCGAAATGATGTCTTTAAGGAAAGAAGTAAAATTATCTTTATGATATTCCTCCCTTTTAAAGTCTAGTCTAACATTTTCATTCTCAAATAATATTAGATCGTCAATCTCTTCCATAATTGTTGATTATTTTTAAAATATCCAATCATCATTGATGCCATGTTAGGTCTTACAGCTAACAGTTTGGCATATAAGTAGTGGCGGTTTTTGGAGCGAGTCATTGTCAACCTAGGCAGAAACTTAATTAGAAGTACTGCACTACTATGCAACCTACAAAGCCCACCATTACTTAATTGCCGTGTTAGCGCATGTCATTATTAGTATCAATAACAAATTTGTCAACTATTGATTTCAAATATCTATATTCAATTTTGTAAAAATCAAACAAAACAAAAAGATTGCTAACTATATCATTAACTAGTTCTGGTAATTTGCTTTCAATTTCCGAAATAGAAGTAGTCAATTCAGACGTACACTCATTTTCATTTGAAATTAGAGTTTTACGTGCAAATCTAAAATTTGCAAAATTTATGGTGTTTTTGAAAATCCCGGAATGCTTAATACTTATTTTTATTTTTTCATTTACAGGCAAGTTACATCTGGAATAAAAACGAGAAACGTACATTAACAATTCTGTTATTCTTTTTATTCTAACTTCCGGAATTATAGAATCCTTAAAATTAGGGTCTTCATATAGGCTTCTGAAAATAAATATTTGTCCGTTTTTTCTCAAATATGTATAATCAAATGAAGGATTTACGGGATACCCATTTACTTCAGAAATAATGCCATCAGCTTTTGACATTGGCCTAAACTCTGGTACATTTTTATATATAATTCCAATAGGCCAACCAAAAGTGTCAATTTGTGATTCATCAGCAATATCCAATAAGTTATTTTGTGGAATATTTAATATTTCTCTTATTGTAGATACTAAAACTTCCATATACCTCTTAAATCCAAGTGTTTTGAATTTTTCAAACACGTAATTGTGCTGATTTACTAGCCAAGTCTCATCCCAGAGGGGTTTTTCAACTCTTTTTGTATTAGGTTTTATAATTGATAATCTTCTATTTATTTTATCAGTTAGCTTTTCCTTAAACTCATCAATATTTTTACTATCCCAAAATAATATGTCATATCCAGTTACATCAAAGTGAATTTTAGGGCCACCTTTTTTATAATTTACACTTTCAAAATGATGGTCTTCACGTACTGTAAATATTAAGTTTTTATACTTATCTAATCCCATTGCATATCCAACTTCCAAATAGCAGTTTGGCCTTTCATTTGTTAAGTCGGCAATTATTATTTCCGCCTTTTCAATACATTCTGTGATTTCCTTTTTTAATAAATTCCCTTCATTATCTTGGTCAATCCTTTTAGGCGTCAGGTTTGCAGCCTCTATAGCGGGAATAAAAATATCGGTATACAATTTATCTAATTCTGTATTCCCAATCTGCATTATTACAAAAGCTATACTTGTGTCATCCATAATTGTCTGCTTTTATGCTTTGCGCTAATTGTTTATATATCTATCAAAAGTAAAAAATATTTTTCTATTTTTAGTTCCCTGTGCCTTTTGTTACTCACCTCTGAATTAAGGTAATTTCTTGTCAATGCCTTTCAATGATTTTTGTATCGAATGTAATAATGATTTTATTCTTTGTTTTTTGATCAAATTAAAGAACCGGACATCCTTAATTGATTACTTGCATTCATTCCTGCTTGCTTAAAACATATATTTCATTACCGCTCGCATGGAATATTTTCCATGAATCAATATTATTTCATGTTTTGTTTGTTTTGTTGAATTTATTATCTTTGTTCCCAATACCGTTGGGGGTGCTTGAAAAAACAGGCTGAGAAAATACCCCTGAACCTGATATGTATAATAACAGCGGAGGGAAATGGTATATTGGATTAAAGCAAATATTTATATACCGTTTCGTTCCTGACGAAGCGGTTTTTTATTACTTATTACTATGAAAGATAGTTTTGATATGTATGCTGAAAAATACGATACATGGTTCCTGAAGAACAAAAATGTGTTGTATTCCGAACTAAAACTGGTGGCTCATTTCCTGAAAAATGCAGGCGATATCTTATCCGTTGGGTGCGGCAGCGGACTATTCGAGATGCTTCTGAAAAAAGAATTCAATATCTCCGTAAAATATGGAATTGAACCTTCGAAATCCATGGCTGAAATTGCTGAAAAACGCGGAATGATTGTAACAATAGAAACTGCCGAAGAGGGCGATTTTGGCGAGAACCAATACGATACTATCCTCTTTAACGGCACGACAAGTTATTTAAAAGACTTGCAGAAGGCTTTCAACAAAGCATACAAAGCCTTACGCAAAAACGGCAGAATTGTGGTTATTGATGTTCCGAAAGAGAGTTCGTACGCCATGCTCTACAGTCTGGCGAAAGTGCTTGGCACCTGGGATCATCCTATGCTCGAAGGCATACAGCCACGCGACCCTTATCCTATTGAATTCGTAAAAGCCGCAAGTTGGAGAACTACTGCGGAAAAAACCATGCTCTTACAGAAAGAGGGATTTTCGGATTTTGCTTACGCACAAACCCTCACAAAACATCCGGTGTATTCCGATAATGAACTTGAAGAGCCTGTGGAGGGATTCGATTGCGGCGATTATGTTGCTATCTGTGCATATAAAAAATAAAATCATGATATCAATAAAATCTTTAATTGACGATTTAAATACTATACGTATTAAATCGCCACTCGTGCACAACATCACCAATTATGTGGTAATGAACAGCTCGGCAAATGCCTTGCTTGCTATCGGGGCCTCTCCTGTTATGGCACACGCTGTCGAAGAGGTCGAGGATATGGTAAATATAGCATCTTCCCTGGTTATAAATATCGGAACTCTTAGCAAAAAGTGGGTCGATGCTATGATAAAAGCCGGAAAGACAGCCGCAGAAAAAAATATTCCGGTGGTTTTTGATCCGGTCGGAGCAGGAGCTACTCCTTATAGAACCGAAACAGCTCTTAAGATTATAAAGGAATGTAGTCCTGCAGTTATTCGTGGTAATGCTTCTGAAATTATGGCACTTATCGGTAATGAAAGCAATACAAAAGGAGTTGACAGCATCTCTTCTCCTGAAGCCGCACTTAACGCCGCAACCTCACTTGCACAAGAAACAGGAGCAGTGATCGTAATAAGCGGCCCTATAGATTATGTTATTGATAATCTCTTTGTGATTAAAGTCAAAAACGGTTCACCAATGATGGGAAAAGTCACAGGAATGGGTTGTTCGGCCACCGCTCTTATTGGCGCTTTTGTTGCTGTAAATAATAATATCCATGCAGCATCGGCACATGCGATGACCGTGATGGGCATCGCGGGCGAAATAGCAGCAGATAAATCAACTGGACCAGGCTCGATGCAGACGAATTTTCTGGATGCTTTATATACTCTCTCGGATAAAGAAATAATAAGTCGATATAATGTCGAATCATGAAAAAATAATCACAATGAATTAATTCATTTAGAATTTTAAAATGTAAACTGTGAAAAACTTTGATCCCGCTCTGTACCTTGTAACCGACCGCCTTCTTTCCCGGGAACGGCCTATTGAGTTCATTGTCGAACAAGCTGTTAAAGGCGGCGTAACTATGGTACAGCTAAGAGAAAAAAATTGTTCAACGCTCGAATTCGTCAAACTTGCAATTTCGCTCAAGAAGCTTCTTGCTCATTTCCATGTCCCATTGATAATCAACGACCGGCTCGATGTTGCTCTGGCTTCCGATGCCGACGGCTTGCATATCGGTCAGGAAGACATGCCATGTAACATTGCGCGAAAAATCCTGGGAAATGACAAAATCATAGGGCTTTCGGTCGAAAGTTTCGATCAGGCTCTTGAAGCAAATAATCTGGATGTTGATTATATCGGCATCTCCCCTGTGTTCGTTACAGGCACAAAACCGGAGCTTACAAGCGCACTTGGACTTGCAGGAATCCGTAAAATTTCCAGCGTTTCAAAACATCCTGTGGTGGCTATTGGAGGTATCAATGCAAAAAATGCTGCCGAGGTGTTAATGGCTGGCGCTGACGGCCTGGCCGTTGTTTCAGCCATAGTCTCTGCCGACGACCCTATGAAAGCTGCCCGCGAACTAAGAAAAATTATCGACATATTTAAAAATAGCAGTCAATGAAATTAAGCGAGATAGGAGAATTCGGATTCATCGAACGAATTGCAGATAAGTTCCGGCATCTGGTTTTACCCAACTTTTTGGGCATCGGCGATGACTGCGCCATAATACCTTACAATGAAAAAGAAGATTATGTTATTACAACCGACCTGTTAATCGAAGATATTCATTTTCTGAAACATCGAATCACGCCCGAACAGCTTGGTCATAAGTCACTCGCAGTAAACCTGAGCGATATAGCCGCTATGGGCGCAGAGCCGGTGGCATCATTTCTGTCAATAGGAATTCCGGCCGAAACCGAAGTGGAATTTCTCGATGCTTTTCTGGAAGGCTATCATAAGCTTTCTCAGAAATATAATGTTCAGCTTCTGGGCGGAGACACAACAAAATCAAAGAAGTACCTTACGATTAACGTGGCAGTTGCAGGTAAATGCAGTAAAGGCAATGCCCGGTTACGCTCCATGGCTCAGAGCGGAGAGGTTGTGTGCGTGACAGGTTTTCTGGGCGATTCGGCCGGGGGACTGGAGGTTTTGTTAAATAACCTCCCGGAAACAGAAGATAACCTCCGTTTGATTTCAAGCCACCATCTGCCCGAACCGCAAATAAATGAAGGATTATGGCTCGCCAGTCACCCTGAAACACATGCAATGATAGATGTGTCGGACGGCATTTCATCCGACCTGATGCATATCTTAAAAGCTTCGGGAAAGTCAGCTATCGTTGACCTCGATAAGATACCTGTTTCGGATACACTCAGAAGAACAGCATACAGAGAAGGCTGGAATCTCGACAAACTCGCAACTTCCGGAGGCGAAGATTATGTTTTGCTGTTTACAGCAGAAGCTGGTTCATTCGAATCATTAAATGCGGGTTACAAAAAGGCCTTCGACAGATATCTGATACAAATCGGGGAAATCACCGAAGGGGAACCACGGATAAACTGGATTAAAGGCGGGCAAAAGGTTACGTTAAATAAACATGGGTTCGATCACTTCGTAATATCATAATAATATGGAGAGGCAATATAAAAGGGTGCTGACTATTGCGGGAAGCGACTCGGGAGGCGGAGCCGGCATACAGGCCGATATAAAAACCATCTCGGCTTGCGGATGCTATGCAATGTCGGCCATCACGGCTATAACAGTCCAGAATACAACCGGTGTGAGCGGAGTTTATCCAGTTCCACCCGAAGCAGTGAGCGGACAAATCATCGCAGTGCTAGACGATATCGGAACAGATGCAGTAAAAATCGGAATGCTGTACTCTTCGGAAATCATCATGGCAGTAAAAGATGCACTCGAAAAATATAGAATCAAAAACATCGTACTCGACCCTGTCATGGTGGCTGCATCGGGCGATAAACTCTTACAGAATGAGGCTATCGAGACATTAAAAAAAGAACTCATACCCCTGGCAAGGATTATAACACCAAATATTCCGGAAGCCGGGATACTGCTTGGAGAAAAGATACAATCGAACAATATGGCTGAAATGGCAGTAAAGTTATCAATGAATAAGAGTGTTTCAGTTCTCCTGAAAGGAGGTCATCTGACCGGTAATGACCTTACAGATATCTTCTATAATGCAGAGGACGATTCAGTGATAGAGCTGAAATCGAAGAGAGTAGTAACCGGAAACAACCATGGTACAGGCTGCACTTTATCATCGGCTGTTGCATCATTCTTAGCTAAAGGATTAACTTTAAACGATGCCGTACAAAATGCCAGGGATTATATATACCAGGCAATCGTCAATGGAGCAGAATATACTCTGGGTAAAGGACACGGCCCTGTCCATCATTTTTATAATTTCTGGAAGTGATGAAACAACAGGGGGCTTTTACGGAAAAGTTGTGGACTGTTATTCAGCCTGTATATCAGCAAATCATCAATTGCCAGTTTATAAAACGTCTTGCCGACGGAACATTACCTTTTGAATGGTTTGCGCATTATCTTTCCCAGGATGTTCTGTATATCATAGACGATTCGCGTGCCCTTGCCATTGTTGCCGGCAGGGCTGAAAATCCCGAAGAGACTTATTTCTTTCTTCAACTGGCCAGAGACGGTCTCGATATTGAACGCGCACTTCATAACGATTATATCCGGATGCTCAAAATCACTGAAGCTAAAGAAAAATCTCCGGCATTCAAAGCATACTCGGATTTTTTGATTGACAATGCGTTTAACGCACCCTATCCCGTTGCGGCAACTGCGTTATTGCCCTGTTTCTGGGTATATTACAATTCCATGGAACATGTTTATAATAACAGTGTCGAAAACAATCCTTACAAAAAATGGATTGACGCATATTCAGGTGGAGAATACAAGCGTTATACCGAAAATTTCATTAAAATAGTTGAAAATCTGGCACAAAAAAGTGATTCTGAAATCCGGGAACAGATGGTTCTAGTTTTTGTCGAGGGAACAAAACATGAGTTAAGGGTGTTCGAAGAGGCTGCCGGACAATAAGGATGAAGGATAAAATATTGTTTACCTCATGAAACGTTTCATCCCATAGCAACATCGAGTATCATCATGATAGTAAAACCTGTCAACGCACCGATGGTTGACAGGTCGGTTTTATATTCTCGTTGTGATTCCGGGATAAGTTCCTCTATTACCACGAAAATCATTGCGCCGGCGGCGAAAGCAAGAGCATAGGGCAGTAAAGCCGTCATGGTTGTAACCATATATGCTCCTATTACACCTGCAATGGGTTCTACAAGGCCAGATAATTGTCCGTACCAGAATCCCTTAAATCTCGAGAAACCTTCACGTCTCAAAGGGATTGACACTGCGGCGCCTTCGGGGAAATTCTGTAATCCTATTCCAAAGGCAAGAGCAACTGCGCCCGAAAGTCCCTGAACATCGGCATTTCCTGTCAGAGCACCAAAAGCAACGCCCACAGCCAGACCTTCCGGAATATTATGAAGTGTGATTGCCAGAACGAGTAAAACGCTCCGTTGCCATGATGTCTTGATTCCTTCAGCTTTACTCATAGGCAGGTCTAAATGCAGATGTGGTAATATTTTATCAATAATCAACAAGAAAGCACCGCCCGATAGAAACCCTACTGCTGCCGGAAGCCAGGCAGTCCCGCCTTTATTTTCCGTCATCTGTATTGCGGGTTCGAGCAGCGACCAAAAACTTGCCGCTATCATAACCCCTGCTGCAAAGCCAAGCATAGAATTCAATATACGCTTATCAATGGTCTTGAAGAAAAATACCATCGAAGAGCCAAGCGCGGTAACAGCCCATGTAAAAAGAGTTGCAAACAGCGCCATCAGAACAGGATCGAATTTAAGTAACCACTCCATTTTTATATGTAAATCGAGTTAAAAATAATAAAAGCCAACGACGCAAAAAATCATCACAAAAAACTCATTTTTTTGCCTTTATAACGACAAAACATCCTTCTCCGGAACCTTGCTCCGGATGCTGAATCTCTTTTATTTCGTTTAGTTTCCCGAATACAGTTTGCAAAGTGTTTTCTATAAAAAAACCATTTTTTCCAAGAAGATCGTGGATTTCCTGTGTTGAATAGAAAATGGCATCTCTGTAGAAAACGCTTTCCTTTTTATGTTTTGAATATTGTTTTCCGACAGGGCTGTTCTTATCAATAAATCCGATTATCAGCTCTCCGTCAGGTTTCAGAATGCGTGAAATTTCCCTGAAAGCCCTGTCAGGGTCATCAACAAAACAAATTGTAGTGACCATCAGAACAAAATCGAAACGGTTGTTTTCATAAGGTAAGTCCTCAGCAATGCCATGTATAGCGCTTATACCTCTTTCGGAAGCCTTTTTTCTCATTGTCTCTGAAGGGTCGCATCCATATTTAATTCCAAGCGGTGAAGCAAAGAGTCCGCTGCCGACTCCAACCTCGACGCCTTTCCCTTCATACGGAATCAGTTTTCTTACTACTTCAAGTTCAGACAGATAGACAAAATAATTTTCAATAAACCATTGTTCGTATTCATTTAAGAATTTATCGAACGGTTTTGTCTTTGCCATATAGTTAACGATTGTTTGAAATCAATGTTAAAACCGAAAATCATCGTTACTGTCCGGCTAAAATAATAAACTTATGAAAAAATCTCATTAATTGTCAGGGAGAAAGTCGGATCCGCCAGATGGCGGAGGAAATACTAACAGGAAGCATTAAGAGAAAAAAACAAAAGACAAAAGGAAGAAGACAAAAATTGAATTTTCAAGCCTTTTATCTTGTGCCTTTTATCTTTTATCTTGAATGAAATTTCAAGTTCTAAATTGCGTATTCCTCAGGTTAACTTAAAAGTTGCCTTCTAATGGCAAAAAGACTTAAAACCGGGATAAATAAAAAAGTAAAAACCGTTTCTAACGGAGGATGAAAGCCACTTCCATTTTTAATATCTATTTTTAGTGACTATCATAGAGGATATTGGTTCCTGAAAGGTATTTTCCCGTTTTCCCATCGTAAATTCCGTCCCAGTCTCCATTGGTTGGAGATGTTGCAGAACCGTCGCCGTTCGTGTCACCTCCATGAGTATCATCCTTAAATGAAGTGAAGAAATTACTTGAATTGAAAGAAAGAGAAGCTCCATTGTCAATCGAAAGATGGCCATTCGTAGTAAACTTAACGATAACTCCGTTAGCAAGCGTTAGTGATGCCGGACTTTTTATAATTAACTGGATATCATTAATGACAAAAGGAACTTCAGTTTCAGCCCAGCTTGTAGACTGATTGATGTCGATCGTACTGTTAATAAAAATTCCATTCATCGTATTTTTCATATTCTGGTTTTCCGGATTGCTGAAGACGTTGGAATTATCAATTTTTATAATAGGATTAATGGACATCGGCAGATAATTATTATAAAAAGTATTCGATTGGATAACAGTCTGGTTACCGGCCTCCGATGCATCCAGCACTCCATAGTAGGAATCTCCAAACTTTCCGCCTTTATTACTGACAAACAGACAATTCTTTATACTAGCTACCTTATATATTTCGAGAGTGCTAAGATAACTTGAACCTCCTCCGTAAAAGAACTGACAGTAAGTAAAAGTATTTCCATTGGAATTTAATGAAATATTTTTCCAGTCACCAGAATTTGGAGAAGTGGCTGTTCCATCCTTGTTGACATCACCGCCGTGCGCATCATCTTTCAACGACGTGAAAACAATGGGTTTTTCCTGAGTACCCTGCGCTATAATTGTCCCATCATTATCAACTGCCATATGATACCCCGGTAAAAATTTAATTATTGTTCCTGCCTGAATGGTCAGGGTATTCTCCACCCAGAAATCATGGTCCTTGATAACATAAATAGAATCTGCATACCAGGTGGTTGGAACAATTATGTCATCGGTAATATAAACTACTTTGCCAGCGGAGGAACCATTGCCGTCCTCATCCTTTTCACAGCTTGAAATAACAAGTAAAGCTGTAAAAATGAATAAAATGCTTAATTTTTTCATCACAATTATATTTATTATTTTGTTTCAAATATAATGAAAAAAAAATTACTTATCAGAGGTTTGATAGATAAAATTTTTTAAATAAATTATACACCAACACAATATTTTATAGAAAATTTATTCTACTTTATTTTCGTCTAAAACAACTGGAAGTATTTCTATTCTTTTTGTGTTAGAAAATTATATTAATTTCATATGAAATATATTTGACTTTTATTCATAAATATATTATCTTTATTCTATGATCTATAACATTCAACGATTTTCGACCCATGAAGGTGAAGGGATCAGGACAATGATCTTTGATCCATTTGATATTGTAACATCAAAGATTGGTCCCGATGTCGGAGTCATAGGGGCAGCATCACTTTTACTTGAATCATCATGAACGAACGCCGGAATAATATCCTGGAGTTACTTAACAAGGACGAGCGGATTTCTGTCAGCGAGCTGGCAGTACGATTGAAAGTATCGTCAGTCACTATAAGGAATGATCTCAACTTCCTCGAATCGGAAGGTTTGCTTAAAAGGATTCATGGAGGAGCAGTAATCCAGGATGCTGACGATATTGACAACAGCATGGCGATCAACTATGAAAAAAAAATCAGGATAGCCTGTAAAGTTGCCGGTTTGGTAAATGAAGGAGAAACGGTGCTTCTGGAATCCGGTTCTGTAAATGCGCTTCTTGCAAGGGAGTTGGTCAAAAAAAACGTGACCATAATAACTACCAACATCTATATTGCCCGACAATTCCGGAAAGAGAAATCTGCCAGGATAATTATCATGGGAGGGCTTTACCAGCATGAAAGCGAAAGTCTTGTTGGAAAAATAACAAGGTCATGCATCGATCAGGTCAATTATGATAAAGCTTTTATCGGCATAGATGGTTATACGACAAAAACAGGATTTACTCTTAAAGATCTTTTAAGAGCTGATATATCAAGCTATATAATTAAGAATTCCCGCGATGTTTTCATTGTGTCGGACTCAAGCAAGTTTGGCAAGGCAGAACTGACAAACATCTGCTATCTTTCCGACATTCAACATATTGCAACAGATAATGAGCTTGGAAGTCAGTTTGTCAGCGAGTTCAGGAAGGCTGGGAAAGATCTTATCCTCGCTTAGAGCGGACTTACTGTTTTTCGCATTGGTGCATCACGACAAATCAAACAATTTTGCTAATACATGGTCGTTCCTTAAAAACATATTAAATTGTTGATTATTAACTATTAATGTTGGTATGTTATTTTTATAATTTGCAAGGCTTTCGGTACATTTGAGTAAAAGCTTGTACGCCGGTAGGCGGAGAATATTCTAATCACAATCTTCAAGGATAATAGAATATAGTGTTACTTTCTTTGTCTTGAAACAAAGAGAAATCCAGAATATGTGACAGGGTCGAACACTTATTTGGATTTGTAGAAAACAGTATGAATGGTTCGTTCATACGTACAATTGGAATTTCAAGGGCTAAGGCAAAATTGGTATGATGAACCTGATGTAAAATATTTGCCGCAGTACTCAACTAAAAATAGTAGTTGTAAGGGGAAAGGTATGCCCGGACGTGAAAAAATAATTTTGTATGTATCAGATAGTTAATTAGATAAAAAATAGGGGGTAAGATTTGGTTTTTTCAAAATCAAATATTAAATTTATCTTAAACAACAGCACCAAAAAAGTAGTTTTTCGAGGTGCCCATATGATAAAACGGGAGTTGTTAAATATAAAACTGAGTTCAAGGGATTCCCATTA
>ENA-UOWE01003190-UOWE01003190.1-activated-sludge-metagenome-genome-assembly--contig:-NODE-3190-length-17074-cov-4.703802_pt1 | contig 17074 bp, 14 predicted proteins | sample MGYA00249841_ERZ761562 | MGnify/ENA primary metagenome ERZ761562 (study PRJEB28883, sample SAMN05720200) | activated sludge metagenome | isolation source: Anaerobic digester | place: Japan... | reverse complement strand
TCGTGGGCGCGGTCAGCGCGTCCCGCGTCGTCGCGGCCCGTCTTCGCGAAATCGCCTCGCCGACGCACCTTCTTCCCAGCGATCTCCTCGTCGGAGCTCGGTCGGTCGTTTGCTTTTTCGTGCCGTTCGCCAAAGAGGTCAGCGACGGGAACTCAAGCGGCGATGACGCGTCGGCAGGGTGGGGCCGCGCGTACGTTCGCACGAATCGGCTTATCGCCGAGATTGGCGAAGGGATTGCCGCATCCCTTGCCGGTCTCGGGTATCGCGCCGCGACGGTACCGGCCACCCATAATTTCGACGAAGAGACGCTCCTGTCGGACTGGTCCCATCGGCACCTAGCCTATCTCGCCGGCATCGGAAGCTTCGGCCTTAACAATATGCTGATCACGGACTCCGGCGCGGCGGGAAGGCTCGGGAGCGCGGTGACGGACGTCCCGCTTGCCGGTCCCGATCCCGCTCCCGCCCGCGAGCGTTGCCTTGCCAAGCTTGACGGCAGCTGCCGCGCTTGCCTTGCGCGGTGCCCGGTTGGCGCCCTGTCGCAAGGTACGTTCAACCGGCGCGCATGCTACGACGTATGCCTTCGGAACGCGAGAAGACTTACGGACGTCGGGTACGCGGACGTCTGCGGAAAATGCGTCGTCGCCCTTCCGTGCTCGCTTCGGGACCCAACGCGAGGGCGCTCAGGTCCTGCCGCCTAGTCGCCCGGGCACGTTGCCCTTTGGGCCCCTTCCCGATATACTGCCCGCGACCGAAAGAGAGGAGAATCGCGGGATGTCTAGCGCCGAAAGCACCGAGGGGATCGTCGTCTCTGTCGCGACGGAGGTCGATGTCGACTCAGTCGCGCCGATGTACGACTCGTATCGCGCGTTTTACCGGGCCGAGCCCGATCCCGAGGGTTCTCGCCGCTTTCTCCGTGAGCGACTGTCGCGCGGGGAATCGATAGTCCTGGTCGCGCGATCACGCGGCGAGCCCGTGGGCTTTCTGCAGATATACCCGAGCTTTTCGTCGGTGGCGATGCGGCCGATACTCGTCGTTAACGATCTCTTCGTGCGCCCCGAAATCCGCCGTCGTGGGGTCGGCTTCCTCCTCCTTGAGGAGGCGAAGCGGCAGGCGCGCGATCGGGGCGCCGTCCGACTTAGCCTTTCCACCCAGGTGACGAACGAGGCGGCCCAGGCGCTGTACCGCGCGAACGGATGGGTTCGCCAAGACGATTTTTTCGTTTTTACTTTTAAGATGGTATGAGGGAAAAAATGGATTCGGTCGAAAGCGGGGCGATGGGCCCGAACCCGTCGAGCGTCGGCATCTTGCTCGAGCGGATGCATGGGGAGCCTCGCGAGGTAACGCGCATGCGCGAGCGCGTTGGCGGTCAGCAGGGATATTCCGGATCGCGCATTGGCTATTACGAGGTCGAGAGCCGCGATGCCCGCGGCATGGCCCATTCCGACCTCGTCGTGACGAAGGACGCGGTCCTGCACGAGCGCCGCGTGCTCGACCTTCTTTCGCGTAAGGGCTGCGCCGTGCCTCCTCTCGTCGTCGAGGACCTTTCTTTCGATGGGCGGTCGCTCGTCTATATGCCTTTCATGGCCTCTCGTCCTGAGCTCGATCTTGGCCACCCGAAGAGCCCGATGACCCTTGCGGTGGCCGAGGGCCTCGCCGGCATACATGCGGCGAATCGGCTGGATCGTCCCGAGTGGATGGCGAGGACCGATGACGACTTCGAGCGCTACCTGTGGCTCCGGGCTTGGCGCCAGCGATGGGAAGAGAACATGGCGAACGCGGAATTCCGCGCCGAGTTCGGCTCGTATGAAAGTCGTCTCGAGGTCGCGTCGGCTTCATTCCTCGGCGCGCTCCGCGATATATCCGCCGAGGGACAAACGCTCACCGTGCTCAACGTCGATCTGCTGCCCGACCATATCCGTACGTGGCGGGGCGGCGCGTACTTCATCGATTGGGAACAATCCTCGTTCGGTACCCTGTACCTTGATCTTCCAAATCACTTTACGGTCGAGACGGCGCTCGTGTATCGAGATGCCCTCGCTCGGAGGGGATATGAGATTCCGACGGTCGAATTCATGGAGCGTTTCCACGAGACTTCTCGGTATATGGGTCTTCGTTATCTCGGTGCATCCCTGATGCTGTGGGGACAGGGCGGAAAGGCCCGAGAGGATGGGCGATGGTTCCTGCACTATACCCTGCACCTTGCCCTGCATGGGAGGTAAGTGATGGCCCGCGGCGTCGACGTTCGCGTGTACTCGCCCGAAAGCGATCCCGTAACCATTCAGGGCTTTACCGTCGTCGTCGACGTGCTGCGGGCATTCTCGGTCTCGTATTACATAGCTTCCGCGCGCCCCGATCGATACCTCGTCGTCGAGTCCGTTGATGCGGCCTTTCGCCTTCGTGACCTCTTGCCGAATCCCGTTCTGGTTGGCGAGCGGATGGGCGTGAAGGTGCCGGGCTTCGACTACGGCAACTCGCCGACCGAGCTTCTCGGGGCCGACCTTCGTGGAAAGACAGTCGTCCATACTACTACGTTCGGGACGAGGGGGCTCGTGCGCCAGAGCGCGGCAAACGAGGTCGTCGTCGGGAGTTTCGTCAACGCCCAGGCGATCGTCGGCCTCGTCCGCGCGCGGGGTATTGAACGCGTCAACGTCTACTGCACGGCCACCCCTGGGCGGGCAAACGGCGAGGAGGACTACGCCTTCGCCGGGTATCTCGATGCCGCGCTGAACGGGCGCGATTTCGACTTTGCCGCGACCGTCGACCGTCTGCGCGCGACAACGGGGGCGGGGTTTCGCGAGGACGGATTCGCGCCCGCCTCTGATTTCGAGCTTTGCATGGAGCTCGACCGATTTGACGCCGTTCTTGCCCGCGCGTTGCCGAGCGACGGGCTCGGGGACGCGGAACTCGTGCCAGTCGCGGCGTCTCGGTTCGATCCCCTCCGCTTTGGCGAGAGCCTCTCTCGCGCGCGAAGCGTCGGCTTCGACTCGTCCGCCGCCTCAAGCCCGCGTTTTCGCGCGAGCCGGGAGGACATTGTCCGCGAGGCGGCCCTTGATTCCCCGCCCGCCGCCTCGGCCCTCTCGTTCCTGCTTTCGGACGCCGCCCTCAAGGTGACCTCACGCGACGCCCTACGCTCCTTGTATATCGGCCTTTCGAACTACGCGGAGATATTGATCAATACCCATCAGTACACCGCCGCGCTCAACGCGCAAAGCGCCCGGATCGGCGCGTCGTATCTGCGCGAATACGTGGCGCGCGATGGTTCCCGCGGCGTCGTGGCGGCGGTGGAGACGACCGTCGCCTGGCTCGACGCCGTCGTGCGGAGGCTCGGTTCGTGACGCCCGCGCGGAAGCTGTCGATCGGGGCGCTGGGGAACACCCTCGCGTGCGAGATCGACGAACCGTATCCCGGCGCGCCGGTACGGGCTATTTCCCTTCATGGGGGCGGTCCTCTCGGCAAGGAGGGCACTTCCTACCTCGCGCCGGCCTTTCTCGCGCGCGGCGAGGCCCTCGCCCGTCTTGATTTCTCGGGGCAGGGAGAAAGCTCTGGCTCGATACCCGAGTCGAGCCTGCGAGGTCGGTTCGAGGAGGCGCTTCAGGCGATGGACGCGCTCGGCATGGACGGGAACACGACCGTCATTGGGACCAGCATGGGAGGGTATATCGCGACGCGCATTGCCGCGATGGGCCGCGCGTCGCGGCTTGTCCTTTTTTGTCCCGCAGCCTATACCCCGCGCGCGTGGGACGTTCCTTTCGGGGGCGGCTTCACCGAGATCATCAGAGCGCCGCTCTCGTACCTCGAGAGCGACGTACCGTCCCTTCTCGCGTCCTTTCGCGGCCCCTCCTTCCTTTGCGTGCCGTCTGAAGACGAGATCGTGCCTGAGGAGGTTACGCAGGCGTATCGGGAAAATCTCGCCCGCAGCGGTCCCGTTTCGGTGTATACTGTCGAGGGGTGCCCGCATCCCGTGCACCGGTGGTCAGACGGGAAACCCGCCGTTAGGGACGGCATCGTCCGGGCCCTCTCCGAGTTTCTCGCCGGGGCCGAAGATCGATAGAGATAAAAAAAAGGAGTGACGATGGAGCCGACCGAACTTGCGACGAACTTCTCGCGGGTGCCCGCTGATATTCACTTTTTCATTAACCATCCGATTATAGCGAAGGCGCTCGACTCGCGGCTTGGCCTGTTCTTCGCGCTGGTCGTGAGCCTTGCTCTCGCGTACGTGGGCGCCCGATTTCTCGCGCGTCGCACTCGCCGCGGTCGCTTGCTCGCGGTAGCCTTCGCTTTCGCCGCGATAGGCTTTTTCTCAGGCTTTCGCGTCGCCTCTTCATCGGCTTCCTTCGCGCGGAACCCAACTTCGGCGACTATCATCGCCGCCATCGTCCACGGAAAGGCGATTACCGGGCCCTTCTTCGCGCGTACTCACTACCTTATCGTGAAGATCGAGAACGACCTGCACGGCGTCGCGACGACCCGCGCGATATGGGAAGACCCGTCGAAGAAGCCCGGGGCGACTTTCGACTACAGCCTGTACACCTACGCGACGAGTCATGGCGACCTGATGTATCGATTCCTCAATCCTCCGCGTAAGCTTCCGCCCGCCCGGGGCAACCTGCAGTAGGCCGCCATGAACGAGAAATCGCGCCTCAAGCTATCGGTAACGAGGGACACGATAACGGTTCCGCTCGTCCTTCTTGCCGTCTTCTACGGGGTCGCCGCCTGGCGTTTCGCCGCGACGGGGAAAGTCTTTTATCTGTGGAATTTCGGGTACATCGGCACGTCGCTCGCGATTGGAACCTTTTTCTTCTCGGCCCTCCCTCGCAGGTTTGCCCGCTGGGGCCGCGTCATCACCGAGATTGCCATCGGCGGGTACCTTCTATTCTACGTCGGGCTCGCGATGCACGAGAATATGCAGATCGAGGGTTTCTTCGTCTATCTTTTCTCCGGCGTGTTCGCGGGGGCGACGCTGCACTACGCGGTGGGAAAGGTCTTTGGTCCCTTCGCGTTCGGGCGCGGGTGGTGCGGATGGGCCTGTTGGACCGCGATGGCGCTCGACATATTGCCGTGGAAAGTCCCTTCTTCGCCGCAGCGCGCGGGTTTTTCCCGGGTGCGATACATCCACTTCGCCCTCGTTCTCGCCGCGATGGTCGCCCTCACTTTGACGGTCGGTATCGATGGCCTTTACGCGCGAAAGGGCGCGGACGAAGTGCGATGGCTCCTGGTTGGGAACGCGGCGTATTACGCGACCGCGATCGCGCTTGCGGCGGCCCTTCGGGATAACCGCGCCTTTTGCAAGTACCTTTGCCCCGTCGCGTGCCTTCTTAAGGTGGGTACGAAGTTTTCCCTCCTTCGCGTCGAGATCGACGAGTCGTCCTGCGTCGGTTGCGGCGCTTGCGAGCGCGCGTGCCCGATGGGCGTGCCGCTTCTCGAGTACGCGAGGCGCGGCGAACGCGTCTCGTCGACCGAATGCGTGCTCTGTTTCGAGTGCGAGAGGGTGTGTCCTCGGGACGCGGTGAAGGTGGGTTTTCGCCCTGGCCGGCGGATAAAAAATACGGTGCGTGGATCGGGGGGCGGCGCATGAGCGAGCGGGACGAGGGTTCGCTGTTCGACGGCGTCAGGCGCTTTAACCAAACCGACTTCATCGAGCATCGCGAGTTGTTCGCGCGCGTCGCGCGGCGTCAGGATCCGCACACCCTGTTCGTCGGGTGCGCCGATTCCCGCGTGATTCCTAACCTTATCACCAAGACCCTGCCCGGCGAGCTCTTCACGGTGCGTAACGTCGGGAACCTGGTTCCCTTCTACCGCGAGGCGGAGGAATACCTGGCGACTACCTCGGCTATCGAGTACGCGGTCCGGATCCTGCGCATCAAGAATATCGTGATATGCGGCCACTCGAACTGCGGCGGCGTCGGCGCCCTATTCGCAGACGATGAGGCGCTCTCGGCCGTCCCGCACACGCGGCGCTGGCTTTCGCTCGCGCGTCGCGTTCGCGATCGTGTCGTGGCGGAGGGTATCGACGACCCCGTTGAGCGCGAGTGGCGCGCCGAGCAGTACAACGTCGTCGAGCAGATGAACCATCTCGTTACCTATCCGTACGTCAAGGACGCGTTCCGCCGCGGCGAGCTGTCCATCAGGGGTTGGTACTACGTCATCGAGACTGGGGAGGTATTCGATTACGATCCTTCGAAGGCCGAATTCGTGAGGATCGAGTGATGCCGCGTTCGGGCCTTGTCGCGTCCGCCGCCGAGATGCGCGCTTTGCTGCCGCCGCGGCCCGAAGAGGCCTCGAAGCGTGATTTCGGGAGCGTGCTCTGCGTCGCGGGGTCAGTAAACTACCGTGGCGCCGCCTGTCTATGCAGCGTCGCCGCCCTTCGCTCGGGGGCGGGCTACGCGACCGTCGCCTGCCCCGGTCCCGTCGCTTCCTCCCTTGCCGCCCTGATCCCCGATCTTGTCCTACTACCCCTTCGCGTCCGACGGGGCGTTTCGAGCCCCGATTCCTGGCGCCTGGTCGACCGCGTTCTTCCGCGCCATACCGCAGTCGTCGTTGGCCCGGGTCTCGGGAGTCTCGCCCGGGGCGTCGCCGACGTCGTTCCGTTCGCGCGCCGCGTCGTCGCGCGCGTCGCCGCCCTTGGCCTTCCGCTCGTGCTCGACGCGGACGGTATCAACGTTCTCGCGAGGCTCATGCGCGCTCGCCGTCCCATTCGACTTCCCGCGAGAACGGTACTGACGCCGCACGAGGGCGAGCTCGCGCGCGTTCTCGGCGTCGAGCCCGCGGCCGTGCGATCCGACCGACCGGGCGCCGCCCTTGAGGCCGCCGGTCTTCTCGGCGCCGTCGTCGTCCTCAAGGGACCGCGAACCCTCATCGCCTCGGGCTCATCGCTCTTCGCGAACCCGACCGGCTCGGTGGCTCTCGCCAAGGCGGGCACCGGCGATGTCCTCGCCGGGATCGTAGCGGGCTTTCTTGCCCAGGGCCTCGACCCTCTGGGCGCGGCGCGGCTTGGCGCGTACGTGCATGGGCTCGCCGGTGACGTCGGCCGCGAGCGGAGGGGCGCGCGCGGGCTACTCGCCTCAGAGGTCGCGGGTTTCGTGCCCGACGCCCTCGCGCGGCTCGCGGGCGACGCATCCATCCCCCGGTAATCCGAAAGCGTGCTATACTGAAAACGCCGGGTCGCCGGTTTTGTGCAACCAAGGAGGGTGGATGAACGCGCTTTTGATTCTCAACATGCAGGTCGGCGCCATTTCGGTATCTCCCTGTTACGACATTGAGGGTGTGGTCTCGCGGATAAGCTCGCTCGCGGCGCGCTTTCGCGAGCGCGGGGATCTCGTCGTGCTCGTCAAGCACAACGGGTCGCGCGAGAATTTCATGCCGCGCGGGAGCGCGGACGGCGAGCTAATCGCGGAGCTGACGCCGGGCCCGGCCGACCTCGTCGTCGAGAAGACGGTGAACGACGCGTTTTATCGGACGGGACTCGACGAGACGTTGCGCGCTCGCGGGGTCTCCGAGGTGTTCGTCGCGGGCTGCATGACGGAGATGTGCGTGAACTCGACTGTCCAGTCGGCTTTGACCAAGGACTACCTCGTAACGGTCGTCAAGGATTGCCATACGACCGGCGACAGGCCGCGCCTCTCGTCGAGGCAGATCATCGATTTCTACAATTGGCTTTGGGGAATACTCGTTCCGACGGCCGGCTTCGTGCGGATGCGAAACGCGGCCGAGATCGCGGCTGAATGATCGCGCGTCCCTGAGCCCTCGACGCGCCTGAGCGCGGGCACGAGCTTCTCGTCGACGATCGCCGAGAGTCGCGCCTCTACGGCGCTGAACACGAAGAATCCGACCCCACCCCAGGTATACGGCACCGACGCCGGCGTTCTGCCCGATCCCCGGTCAATGTGGCGGAAGTGGAACCCGAACACCTCGGACAGCCGCTCCATCTGTTCGTTCGTCAGCGAGAGAAGGATGTCCTGCTTTCGCTGCACCGCCTGCTTAAGGTAGAGGTAGTGCTTTCGCTGGCTCGCGAGCAGGAAGTTCGAGCTTAGTACGATCTCGTCGAAATCGGTGCGGAAGGAGCCCTTCGGCGTATCCATGAAGCCGGTGAACCGCTCGGAGGATATGTACGAATAGTCGCTTAGCCGGTTATAGGTATCGAGCTTGATGTGGATAAGCTCCTGCAGGAAAAGCATCAATCGGTGCGATTGGCAGAGGAACTGGTAATCGGGATCCGTCTTCCCGGTGAAGCCTATCTCGCGCAGGGTGTATCCCGCGTGGACCATCGCGCTGACGTAGTCGTAGACGCGGTTTACCGTGTACTTCATCGAGAAGCACCATTGCGGCGGGTAAAGGTCCGGATGGATGGCCACGAGCTGTCTGCAGCAGTGCATGAAGCCCCTCGTCCCGATCAAGGTCTCGACGCTTTCCTTTTGCTGGGTCGAGTCTGATATCACGGCGAGTTGGGCGATGCCCTCGCGAAGGCGCGCGAAGGTCGACTTGATCGGGTTGTTCCCGAGGAAGTTCTCGAAAATGAGCGTGTCCGGAAGCTCTCGCACGGGGCCGAACACCGCGTTGCGTATCTCCGGGTTGTCGTAAAGGACGAAGAGGCTTTGCGCGTTTCCTTTGTAAAAAAGGGTCGCCGCGAGCCGCGTCTCCTCGTTCGTCGCCGCGAGCCGCGCGTTTATGTCGCGCTCCTTTAGCACTGTGAACGAGGCGTCCACCTCCACGATGATGAAGAAGATATCCCACATCCGCTGCTTCAGGTCGCGGACCGCCGCGTTAAGTCGCGCGACGTCCGACTTCGTGGCCGAGTCGCGCAGGACGAAATTAAGGTCCGCGTCCGTGCAGTATTGCACCCCGACGTCGTTGTACGCGGAGAAGATGCGACCAACGCCGAACACCAGGAGGTTCTTGGCGATGCGCTGGTCGAGCCTTGGCATGAAAAGCCGCGTGATCCAGTTGAATAGAATGAAAAGGTAGAGGTCCTGCCGCGGGCGCAGGATATTTTGTTCAAGGGTTCCGAGGGTCACGTTTTGGATATCGTTCGGGTTTATCGCCTTGCTCTGCTCGGTGTAAAGGGTGACCAGAAAGGCCTCGAGGCGCTCGTCGGTAATGCCGCGCGCGCAGGCGGCGTCGAGCTGCCGTTGGCAGGTGAGGAAGAAATCGTTGTTGTATCGCGGTTCGCGAATGACCTCGTCGAGCATTCCTTTCAGTTTTCCTTAACCTTTGTGCCAGTATAGACTCGGCGTCTCGTTTTGTAAATCCTCGTTGCGCGTCGGTCGGAATTCGGATACGATCGACGTAGGAGTCTCAAATGAGTAAAAAAAGTCCATTGGTCGTTATTGCCATTCTGTTATCGATAGTTGCCTCGCGCGCCCTGGCGCAAGAAAGCGTCCTTTCGGTTTGGTCCTTTACCGAGGAAACGCGCGAACTGATCGAGCATGCGCCGGAAGGCGTCCTTCCTTCGTGCCGACTCCGTTCGATCCCCGCCCAGGATATTGAGGCCGCCTTGGCCGAGGCGCTCAAGGGCAATGGCGACGCGCCGGATGTTTTTACCCTTGAGGAGTCGCACCTCAGGCGCTTCGTGGAGTCGGGCGACTTGCTTGACCTTTCGGCGGAGGCGAGCGCGATAGGTTCTTCCATGCCCAAGTATCTCGTCGACGTCGCCTCGCATGGCGGCACGGTGTACGCGCTCTCTTGGCTTGGGACGCCGGGCGCCTTCGTGTATCGCCGTAGCCTCGCCCGGCGGTATCTCGGGTCGGACGACCCAGCTGCCGTGCAGGCGGCGCTCGCGGACTTACCTTCCTTCGAGCGCGCGGCCCGCCGGGTTCGCGAGTCGTCAGGTGGCGCGTGCGCCCTCGTCTCGTCGACGGACGAGATCATGCGCCTCTACGTAGCCGCCCGTCGCTCGCCCTGGGTGGTGAACGGCAAGCTCGCCGTCGATCCCGCGATGGAGGCGTATCTCGACGCCGCTCGGGCCTTCGCCGAGGCTTCGTGCTTTCCCGGGTTCCCGCAGTGGAGCGAGGAATGGTTCTCCGCGATGAAGGGCGCCGTGTCGACGGGCGATGGTTCGCCGGTATCGGTCATCGGCTTCGTCCTGCCGACCTGGGGGGTGCACTACGTGATCAGGCCGAATTGCGGCGAGACGTCGGGCGATTGGGGCGTCGTGGCCGGGCCCGTCCCCTATTTCTGGGGCGGCTATTGGCTCGCGGCGCGGAAGGGAACCTCGGCGCCTGAGGCCGCGCGGTCGTTGATCCGGTTCCTCGTCTCCGACCGCGACAATCTCTCTTGGTGGGTCGAGAAGACGGGCGATTGCGTCTCAAACATGCCCGTGCTAGCCGAGCAAACCGCCTCCGCCAGTGACCCGCTCTTGGCGGGTCAAAATTCCTATGCCGTATTCATCGACGTCATGAGGCGGATAGACGGGACCACGCGCCAAGCGACCGATTCGGTCATCGAGAGCGCGTTCGCCGAGGCCGCCAAGGATTACGCCGAGGGACGCGCGACGCGGGAAGGAGCTCTCGCGTCCTTCCGCGCGAAGGTGTTCGAGACGACCGGCCTCCGATAACCGACGGTCACGAGCATCGGCTATACCCGCACGACAGGCAGCTGACGCATCCGTCTCGGAAGGCGAGCCGTTCGCCGCATTCGGGGCACTCGCCGTCGCTCGTCGCGACTTCCTCCCCGTCGCGCAGGTAGCCTTTCAGGACCCGCGCGAGGGCGCGCTCCACGTCGGCGAAGCCCGTGTCCTTTTGGAGCTGCGAGACGATGAACTGGAGCGGCGTGCCGTGCCTGAGCGCCATCGACACGAGCCGGGCCACCGATCCCGCCGGGGACTCGTACGCGCGCGTGAAGTCCGCAAGCCGCGTCTCCTCGGTCCCGTTCAGGTAGACGAGGTCGTAGCGGCCGCGATCGGCCTTGCGGATGATCGCGCGGCGTTCCGTCTCGAGATCAACCGGCCCGGACGCCCCGTCGATCACGAAGACTTCGTACAGCGCGCCGTCTAGCATCCCGACGATGATCGCGAGGTCGCGCGACCCCGCGCGGACGCGGTGTATCTCGCAAGGCAGGTCCTTCGGGCGCGCCGGCGCGACCCGGCGCCTGATGCCGCGCTCCTTCTGGTCCGCGTACTCAAGGATGCCGCGCATGCTCCCGTCCGGGTTGAAGGTCGTGAATCCCTTTAGCCCGCGCTCGTAGCCGTACATGAAGAGGTTCTTGTACTCCTCGAAGCTCGTGCCCGGGCGGAGGTTCAGCGTCTTCGAGATGCTATGGTCGACGTAGCGCTGAAACGTCGCCTGCATGTCGATCGCCCGATACGGGTCGATCTCGGCCGTAGTGACGAACCAGTCGGGAACGGCGTCCGAGGCGCGGCCTTCCGGGGTCTCCTTCCATCGGCGCCAGGCGAGGTCGGTGACCTCTTCCGTGCGCGTCTCGTCGCCGACGCCGGTGCGGATCGTGCGCTTGAACGAGAGGGCGAAGATCGGCTCGATCCCGGACGAGCAGTTTTGGCCGACGGTCAGCGACGTGGTGCCGGTCGGGGCGACGGTGTTTATCTGCACGTTTCGCATCCCCTGCCGCGCGATGCGCTCGCGGAGTTCGCCGCTCAGGGTGCGCACGAAATTCGCCGCGAGGTATTTCTCGGCGTCGAAGGCGGGGAACGGGCCCTTCTCGGCGGCGAGGTCGCTCGAGGCCGAGTAGGACGCGTCGCGGAGCTCGCGCGCGATGCGCTCGCCGAGCTCGAGCGAGGGCCCGTCGCCGTACCTGAGGCGCATCATGGCGAAGACGTCGCCGAGCCCGGTGAAGCCGAGCCCGATCCTCCGCCATTGGCGCGAGAACTCGCGTATCCTCGGCAGGGGATACGCCGTCGCGTCGAGGACGTCGTCGAGGAATCGAACGCCGACGGAGACCGTCCGCGCGAAGGCGGCGAAGTCGAAGCTCGCCCGAGGCGAGAACGGGTCCCGCACGAATGCGGCGAGGTTAACCGCCGAGAGGCAGCATAGGGAGTAGGGCGGCATCACGAGCTCGCCGCAGGGATTCACTCGGTCCATCTTGAACGCCCAATAGCCGTTGTTGAACCGCTCGACGGTGTCCGCGTTGAAGATGCCCGGCTCGTTGTGGACGAAGGCGTTTCGCGCGAGGAGGTCATAGAGCTCGCGCGCGCGCACCGTGCGGTATACCTTTCCGCCGAATACGAGGTCCCAATCGGCGTCGCGCTTGACGGCGTCGACGAAGGCGTCCGTGATCTTCACCGAGATGTTGAACTGCGTCAGTTCCTTGTTTTCCTCGCCGCGCTTCGCCGTGATGAAATCCTCGATCTCGGGGTGCGAGACGTCGAGCAGGGCGATGTGTGCCGACCGCCGCTGGCCGCCGGTCAGGATGGTCTTCGCGGACTGGTCGAAGATTCTAAGGAAGGAAATCACCCCCGAGGACTGTCCCCCGTTCGACAAGGGCGCGTCCCGAGGCCGTAGGCGCGATGCGTCGAAACCGACTCCTCCCCCCATCTTGCTGATTATCGCGTCCTCCTTCAGAGAGTCGTAGATACCCTCGAGGGAGTCCTCGATATCGATCGTGAAGCAATTGTTATAGTTCTTCATTGGGCTCGTCGGTCGAGCGTTCGCCAAGATGCGTCCGGCCGGCTGGAGCCTTCCCGAGACCATCTCCTCGAAGAATATTTCTTCCCAATGGCGTCGGCTTTCACCGTCCCGCTCGGCCGAGGCGATCTCCTGGGCCACGCCGCGGAACACCTCCTCTGCCGATGTTTCGCCATGGAGGCAGTATTTCTGCTCGAATATTTCCTTACTGATTGGTAGTTCCCATACCCATTGTGTCATAATTATCGCCTCCCGCTATATCTAGCGTTATTTTCGGCTCGTCTGTCAAGAACTAAAGGAAAAAATCCCCACGACGGGTATCGGGGGCAGAGGGGTATCTCATTTCGGGCTTCGTGGGACTAGGGTCGATCCTCGACCGGGATCAGGGCGTCGATAATATGCGCCCGCCAGCGCTTGGCGACGGGGTCGTAGGCGCCAAGACCGGACAGGTATTCCCAGTACGCCCAGCTCATCCCGCGACGTTCGGCCTCGCGGGCGACGAAGGCCGTCCACGCCTTTTGGTCTTCCGGCCTGACGTATCGCGAGTAGGCGCCGAATTCCCCGACGTAGATCTCGAATCCATGGGCGAGGTTCCAGGCGACGACCGAATCCAGCAGGTCGAGCAAGGGCGCCTTGTCGGCCTCTGTCCCGCGCCAACGAATGCCGATCCATGCCGTGGATCCCGGCGCCCATTCGGCGCCCTGATGCGTAAAGTGATAGGGCTCATAGTAGTGGACGGTGACGATGGTGTTCGACGGGGAACAAGCCGAAGGGAGCTCGAGCTTCTTGAGCCCGGACACCCCGCCCCAGTTCGCCGTTCCCACCATGATTTTCCTTCCCGCCTGGGATCCCGCGTGGTCGACCCAGATGAGTTCGGCGAGCTCGGCGATGATCGAGTTCCACGACGCGTACCCCACCGTCCCGTTCGGCTCGTTGAGCAGCTCGAATACCAACGCGTCCGCGGGATAGTCCTCGGTCGGAAAGGCGTCGCAGAGCTGATCCCAAATCGCGGAGAGCCTCGCGCGGTGGCCGGGAAGCGCCGCGGGGCCGTCATTCATCATGGAGACGTAATGATGAACGTTAAGGACGACGACGAAGCCCCTCGCGAGAGACCAGTCCACTACCTCTTTCACGCGCGCCAAGAATACGGGATCGATCTGGTATGGGGCTGTCGGGGCGATATGGTCCGCCCAACGTACCGGGACGCGAAGCGACTTAAAGCCCATCGCTTTTATGTTGTCCAGGTCTGCCTCGACGAGCGCGAATCCACCGTTCCATTCTCCCTCGCCCATGGGGTAACTCCTCGAAGGGGGCGCGTCGAAAAAATTCCCGAGGTTGAGCCCGCGGCCCAGGAAGGTCTGCCCGTTGTCGTACTGATAAAGGTTCGCGTAATAGGCATCGGGGAGGACGGCTTGGCCTGGCGCCGCCGATCCGGCGCAGGACGAGAGGATGGCGCAAAACGCGAAGGCGACGAGGACTGTGATAACACGGCGTTGGTTGCCCCAAAGGGAGTTGTTCGTCATGCGATCACTATACCACGGTTTTTCTGGCGCGATTTACGGTTCATTGACGAATTCCTAATGCGGTATTCATGCGCGCCTCATCTCCCGCTCACGCGCGGCGGGTATACCGAACTCGCGCGGGAAACACACGCGCGAAACGGAGGATACGATGAAGAAGACTTTGACAGCTTGTTTGCTTGCCGCCCTCGCGGCCCTTACGGCGTGGGCGCAAAGCGCACCCGCCGCCCCGACGGCTAGCCTCGGGGGTAGCCTCGACGCGATCCAAACCCTCGGCACCGGCGACGCGGACGAGGTGGCCGGCGTCGAGCCCGCGACGAATACGCGCTACATCGACGCTCGCCTTAAGTTCGTCGGGAAGCCCGCCGACTACGCCTCGGTCATCATGGTCGCGCGCGCGCGGAGCTATGATGCCCCCGGCACCTACATGCCCGCGGCGATCAAGCCCGCCGCGAAGGAGCAGATCACGGATACCGTGGCAAAGGGCGCATTCGATTGGGAATTTCTCTATGCCGAGGTCGACGCGATCGGGGCGCTTGGCCTCGACGCGCCGGCGAAGGCGAAGCTGATCTTCGGTAAAATCGACTATACCTCGAAAAACTACCTGAGGACCACCGGCACCGGGATGGAGTGCGTGATGAGCCCGATCCGATCGGGCGACGCGGTGAACCTCGGCTTCGAGGTGTCGCTTAAGAACGCGCCGCTTACCCTCGTCGCGTTCTCGCGCGCCAACTTCGACGAGGCCGTCGAGGAGCTTGACGGTGACGACGTCGCCACCGGCGACACCCTGCCCGCCCTGTATTTCGCTGGTCGCGTCGAGAAGATGGACCTGGGCTTCGGCACTCTTTCCGCCGAGGCCGCCTACGCGATGAATACCCGGAAGATCAACGCGGGATCCGCGTTCGGCGCCTCGGCCCAGGTATCGATACCCCTCTCCGACGCGCTGACGATTCCCGTTGGTCTCGGCGTCGCGTACTCGGAGAAGAACATTGATATGTTGGTAGATGAGTCGTCCAAGGGCTTCCGCGAGACGGTGCGCGTCGGTTTCGCGACCGGCATGGCCTACAAGGCCGGGGACTCGATGACGATCGCGTTTAATCTCGGCGGCTCCTATAACGTGATCAAGCACGCGACCTTCGACGACATGACTATCGCGCAGGTTGCCTTCGACGCGCGGGTAACACGCGGCAGCCTCTTCGGCGGCGCCGGCGTGGCATTCGGCACCCTCGCCGACGTGGACGTCGGGCCCACGGAGTATACCCTGGAGAACAGCCTTGGCCTCGAGGCCTACGTCGGCATCAGCCCGGCTAAGTTCCTTACCGTGAGCGCGGGCTACGCGCGGTACTCCGGCCTCTCTGCCCGCTACGGGATCGAGACGAAGGCCGACGCCTCCTATAAGTTCGTCGACGACGACGGGGTCATGTCGACCAACGCCCTGTTCGTGAAGACGTCCATTAAGTTTTAAGGGATCGGGACGCCGGGCGCTTACAGCACCTCGTACCGGTTCTTGCCCTTTCGCTTCGCCGCGTATAGGGCCATGTCAACTCGGAGTATCAGGGCGTCGAGGGATTCTCCCTCCCGGAGCTCTGATACCCCGAGGCTTACCGTCAAGCTCAGCTTCTCGCCCGCGTCGCCGTCGATCGTTCGCGACTCGACCGCGGCGCGGATTTTTTCGGCGATGCCGCCGGCTATCTCGGCGCCCGCGCCCGGCAGGACGATCAGGAACTCGTCCCCGCCGAAGCGGCAGGGGATGTCGGTTTTGCGCACCGAGGAGCGTACCTGTTCCGCGAGGAATGCGAGGAGGCGATCGCCCGCTTGGTGCCCGTGAAGGTCGTTCGTCGCCTTGAAATCGTCGAGATCGAGCATCACCATCGACAGGGGAAGCCGGGCGCCGGACTCGATCTGCATCCGCTTCACGATGTCGTTGAGATAACGGCGGTTGTAAAGGCCGGTCAGGGAATCCGTGCGCGAGAGGTCGAGGTAGTAGCGCTCGCGCGCGGCAAGATGTTCTTTTTCCTTAAGAAGGGAACTGATGAAGCGGAAGAGGGCGACGGTGAAGAGGATCGACTCGATCGCGGCCCCGCCGAGGAAGAGATAGTGGGGCGGCCACACGGACTTGAAGAAGCTCGTTAATGCCCATATCCATGAACCCGTCGCGAAGAAAGCCCACGCGAGTAAATAGTAAAACGCGGGCTTGAACCCGGACATGAACGATCGCCACGCCGCGACGAGAATCGTCAGCGGGATGAATATGCCAAGCGTTATCGCGACGACGTGAGCGAGCCATGGGAACCCGGCGAGGCCGATGGCCGTCTGCGCGCCGACGAGGACAAGGAGCACGAGAAGGGTCGTGTTGACGCCTCTCTGGCGCCGTCGCAGCGAGAGGAATCCCTGCGCGAAGAGAATGCCGAACACCTCGGACCCGCAAAGGGCGACCCAGAGAACCCGCTTGTACACGGCTATCGGGAGAAAGCAGCAATAGAGAAAGCCGTTCGCCCATGATTGATAGAGCACGGAGAACGCGATGAAAAGGAGATAGAGCACGTAGTTTCTGTTGCGTATGATCATGAGGGAGAAAAGGTTCACGAAGAACACGGCCACCATGATTCCGAGAAAGGTCCCGAAGACGAGGGCGTCGCCGAACGCGACGGCGATGATGCCGTCCGCGTCAAACGCCCGGAACGGGACGCGGACGACGTTCGAGGTGCGTACGCGGATGTAGATTTCGTCGTTTGCGTTTACGCCTGCCGGGACGGGAATCGTCCAGTCACGGGTGAGCGGGCGTTTCGGCCCGTTCGCGAGTCCGCGCGAGACGACCGAACCGTCGGGGAAGAACGCGTCGATCTCGTCGATGTTTGGGTTCCCGACGGCGATGTATCGGTCGGCTCCCTGCCGCGAGCCCCGGCTTGGCTCGAGCCGCAGGCGAAACCACCACGTCGATCCCGAGATGCCCGCGTTGAACAGCGGGTTCGCAAGGGCGCT
>ENA-UOWE01003181-UOWE01003181.1-activated-sludge-metagenome-genome-assembly--contig:-NODE-3181-length-17095-cov-4.694542_pt1 | contig 17095 bp, 13 predicted proteins | sample MGYA00249841_ERZ761562 | MGnify/ENA primary metagenome ERZ761562 (study PRJEB28883, sample SAMN05720200) | activated sludge metagenome | isolation source: Anaerobic digester | place: Japan... | reverse complement strand
ACTAGTTTTTATTTAGAAGCAGAGAATAGGTAGTAAGAATAATTTTAAAATTAGAAGTGGAAAAATATTTTTCTGCATAAGTTCGGCAATTCGTTTGTAAGACCTGATAGTTTTTAGAATGTGTTGATAAACTTTTTATGATTTTTACAAAGTTTGAAGATGTTGGTTTAAAAAGAATTGAAACTGTGTTATCTAGGGCTTCTGGAATTGAGCCTAGGTTTGAACCGATAACAGGGAGACCGGAAGCGACTGCTTCCATCGTGACACGTCCAAAACCTTCGGGATATTGTGAGGCGATACAAAAGATTGAGGCACGTCGGTATATTTCCGATAATTTGTTGTTAGGAATAGCTCCTAAAAATTGGATATTTTTATGTCTTTTGGAAAATTTTGTGACATAGTTTTCCAGCGGACCGTTTCCAACAATAATAAAATATACTGATGGAATTTTTACAGCACATTGGAGTATAACTTTAATTCCTTTTTTTTCAATAAGTCGTCCTACGAAAAGAGCTGTAAATTTTTGAATTTTATTGCCCGGTGAAAAATTTTTAAGATTTACCCAATATTTATAAGTTGAGATTTTTTGAGCATTAATCCCCCATTGAATTAATTGGGTTTGAGACTTTTTGGAAAGACAAAGAATTTGATCGGTATGTTTTAAAACTTTAACGGTTAAAAAACGACTGAAACCATTTAGATTTTCATAAATAGCGTGAGTACTGCAGAGGTGTTTTTTGTGGAAAATTTTGGCGAGAATATTGCCAATAAAGGCGGCATTAAAACCCTGACTATGGATAATATTGATTTTGTTTTTATTGAATAATAGCCAAAAATAACTGCGAATTAATAAATAGGGAGTTATATATAAAAAGTCTAGTAGAGGATATTTTTCAAGTTTGGGGAAGAGCTGGTAGCCAAACCATTTAAATCGAAAGACCTGGCAAAGACCGATTTTTTCTTTGGATAAGTAGGTTGTTTTAGTAGTAAGTGGGGAATAGGTCAACACATATGATTTAATTTTGTGAACATTTAGTTGATCTACCAAATCATCAAGGTGCGATTCAACTCCGCCGATATTAGGGCTAAAAAATGGAGTCAAAATTAATATGCCTTTTATTGTTGCCATTTATTTCTATCCAGGGGCTTAAGAAGCCCCAGTTTATATTTAATGGTAATATAGGCATATATAATAGTAGTGCCAAGGCAAGCCAGGGGGTGGAAAAACCAAGCGAAATCAGGTTTTTTGATGAATCCACGAATAGAATCGTAAAGAGAGGGGAAAATTAAAAGACTATAGATAGCAAAGGAAATAGATTTTGAATTTTGTGACCATTGATAGTGGCGTTTGGGAAGATAATGATAGTAATCTGTTAGGCGGCGGTTTTGTTTTTTAAAAAATTTTTTAATTGAGCTTTCGCAAAAAGTATGGATAATGCTGTTTTTTACTTTGGCAAAATATATTGGTTTTTTTGCTTGGGCTAGAATATCGATATCAAAGAGATAATCCCCTTTTATATTTTTTAATAAAAAATCTCTTTTGAAAAGAGTGCCATTAGCTCCGATAGTTGGTAAAAATCTACAATCTTCAATTTTCAATTTTAAATAAGATTGTTTATCTTCTGTTTTAATTTTTATATTTGTCCACTTATTTGAAAGATAAGAATGACGGTCGTAGTTGCCGCTAAAATATGCATAGGGGTCGTTGGCTCCCAGTAAAGCACTATAGCGTTCAATAAAGCCTGCATTTTTGCGATAGGTAAAGGCAATCGGTTCAGAGCCTATTATATTGGCATCTTCAAAAGGTAGAAGCATTTGGGATAACCAATATTTATTAGGTAAAATATTATCGGAATCAATGAGAGCAACATATTCACCTTTGGCTGCTTTTACGCCAACGGCTTTTCCTGCTTCGGCAGTTTTGAGAGAATTTTTTATAATGTGACAATGATATTTTTTGGCTAGTGTAAGAGTTTTGTCGGTAGAACCACCATCAGCAATTATGATTTCATAGTTTTTATATGACTGTTTTTTGATTGACAATAAACATTTTTTGAGAATGATGGCACAATTGAGAGTGGGAATGACAATGCTAATTTTGAGAGAAGTCTTTGAGTTTTTTGACATATTTAACGGCATAAGTAAAAAGGAACTTTACATCATCAAAATTTCTAATAGAAATTACTTTTCTCCATAAAAATTGGGGGGTGAGGATACCATAAAAGAGCTCCCTGACTATTTTTTTAATTTCATCATCTGTAAAAGGAGATTTCATAACCGGTTGACGCATGTCAAAATCATCCCAATTATCGGTTAAAAGAAGATTATTTTTTTGGCAGTAATCAAAAAGTGGAGTACCGGGGTAAGGAATAAGAATAGTTGCCTGCATGCTATCGACTAATCCCTCTTTAAAGAGTTTTCTGGCTTCATCGACTGTTTTTTGGGCATCATTTTTGCTTTCCCAAGGATAGCCAATCATGATAGTAACATGTGGTTCCAGACCGGCCTTCTTAGCCATGATTAGAGTTTTTCGAGCATCACCTACCTTGGTATTTTTTTCGATTTTGTCTAGTGTTTTTTGATTAGATGATTCTAATCCGTATAATATAAAACGGAAACCTGCTTTTGCCATAAGGTTATATTGTTCTTGATTGAGAGCATTAAATCTCATGTTACAGCCCAATACTACTTTCTTATTCAGTCCTCGACTTATTAGCTCTTGACACAATTCCATCAACCATGGACCAATAGGTAGAGTGCCGGCATCATCAAAAATTTCTTTGACCCCTAATTTAACCAGATTTTCTATTTCAGCAATGGTATGCTTGACGGAAAAAGTTCGAAAAGTACCAGAGGGATGAGTTGTGGTCCAAGAGCAAAAAGTACAGCGACCCCACCAACAATCTCGACCGGACATAATATAGGTACCTGGTTTATATTTAAAATTGGTATTGTTATACGCATAGAGTTGCCATTTTGTTAACTGCCTGTCGATGATGGGTATTTCATCCAAATTGTGATGTTTTAGGGCAAAAAGGCCTGTGTTTAGTACTTTGGATTTGGAACGATAGTAAAAACCGGGTTCTAGTTTAGTTTTGTTCACCAAATGGTCTACTAAATTTAACATCATAAAATCGTAATCACCGCCGGTAATAACATAATCAACAGGACAGGCTTTCATTGATTCCAAAGGCAAAGCAGTAACATGGTCGCCCATGAGGACAATTTTCAATTGCCAATCTTTAGCCTTTAATGAATTTTCTTTTAGCTCTTTAATTATTTGCCAGTGACGTTTTATGACAGGAGTTTTTGATTCAATAAAGATGATATTAGGCTTTCTTTTTATAATACGATCAAACCATTGCTTATAAGAAATTTTTTCGGCAATAGCATCATCCCAGTAAACTTTATAACCTTTTTTTTGGAGGGCGGTAGCACCATATGCCGGAATAACAGGTAAAATTACATTGCCAGTATTGGTCCATTGAAATTGACGATTTTGGGATAAAAAAGGAATACCTTTGTCTGATTCAAGTGGAGGCGAGGAAACAGATATAGTAAATTTATTTTTAGCCACCGATATATTGACCTGTTTTTTTATGGACTTCATGAGCTTTAAAATCTAGGTCAAGTTTAACAAAACCGGCGATAAATAACAGGCCATAATAGAGATGAGTAATGGGAATGGTAAGGATGGTTAAGATGATTAGATTAAGAGAGTAAGAGTGGAGTAGTAAGTAGTAAGTAGTAAGTAGTAAGGCAAATAAATAAAGATATAGGGGGAAATAAAAATGGTGAAGTGGAAGAGTTAACAATTATATTAAAAAGAAGGATGGGGCTAGGTAACCGATTCTGAAACTGGTTTTGGGAAATTTTCGTGCAAAAAGGCCACGATGCATGGCATAGCGGCTAATTTGTTTTAAATGTGGAAAGAGAACTGATCGACGATGATGAAAAACCTTGATTGAAGGATGGTAATAAATTTTATAGCCAGCGTTGATTAAATCTAAACATAAGATAGTATCTTCACCAGGCCAATATTTTGATTTAAAACCACCAATTTGCCAAAATATGTTTTTGTTGATGGTGAAATTGACAGTAGGGTAATCATCAACGAGCCTAGGTTTTTGAGGTGTACTTCGATATTGTCCAGCTCCCCCACTTCCTAAAAAGGTTGACCAAAAGAGTCCAGAGGCCTTTTGAAAAATATTGTCTTCTTTTGGGGTAATAGCGGGACCACAAAAAGCGGCGTATGTAGGATTTTTTTCTATTTGTTTTTTTAAATTTAAAAGCCAGTCTTTCTGAGGATAAGAATCATCATCTAGAAAACAAAGATAATTCCCTCTGGCTTTTTTGGCGCCTAGATTTCTTTTAAATGAGGGATCACTTTTTTGGGAAATTTTATCGGTGATAACTAATATTTCGTAGGACTTAAAACTTTGTAGTTCTATTTTTTTTAGAGTTTGACGAAGATAATCTGTTTCATTTCGAACAGGAATAATAATTGAGAAAAATATTTTTTTAACCGACATTGATTCTCATAGCCAATTCTGGATCATAAACCCAGCGACGCTGATTCTGATCATCATAATAACGGAGAATTTTTAGACGATAAAATACTGCCAAAGCATCCTTGAATGAATTAAAAATTACTTTTAAACCGGCCGCGTGATTTAAACTACTAATACTATAACGTAGTTTTACGGGAGCTTCGTAGATTTTGTTAAAGCCAAGATGTTTTGCAACTGAGAGCATTTCCAAATCTATGGCATAATTTTTCACCAAAAGACGGGGCAAAACCTTTTTAAGTACTTTGCTTTTGAATAATTTCAATCCGGCTTGGGTATCGGTCAAATTTAAATTAAGAAAATATTTGGCAAAGATATGTCCCATAAAACTAACTATTTTCCGATCTAGAGGGTATTTTACTTGTGAGGCCGGATGATATTTTGAAGCGACAATAATATCGGCGTTATACCACTCAAGATGTTCTATTAGGAGGGAAATTCCGTTGGGGTCTATTTCCATTCCAGCATCGATAAAGGCAATGTAGTCACCTTTGGCTCTAGCCATGCCATATCGTAAGGCATAGCCTTTTCCATGGTTAGTTGGATAACCATGGATAGCTAAATGTTTTCGCTTAACCCTTTTAGCTAAAGCGTAGGTATCGTCAACATTTATACCATCAACAACAACAATCACTTCAAATGGATATCGTATCTTTTCCAAAACACCGTAAATGGTAATCAAATCACTTATGATATTTTTTTCTTTATATGCGGGAATGACGACTGACAAAAAATGCTTACTATTTTTTTTCATCTATTTCTACCAATGAATAAACCCACAGAGTTTCTAAAGCGGTTTTTTGCCAGGAAAAAAATTTGGCTCTTTTTAATCCAGAAGTAGAATATTGACGACGAAGTGTTGGGTTGTCCCAAAGTTTTTTTAATGCTTTTTTTATAGAAGATATTTTATAAGGGTCAAAAAATTCACCGTTGAAGTCCATAATTTCCGGAAGACAACTTTCCTGTGAGTAGGCAATCGGAGTACCTGATTGCATGGCTTGAACTAAGGGTAAACCAAAACCTTCGGAAAATGAAGGTTGACAGTAAATGGTGGCAGCGTTAAGTAAATATGGCAGATCTTCGTCGGGTACGAAACCTGTTAAGGTGAGTGCTTTGCTTCTTTGTTTGCCTAGTTCTTTAGACTTTGATTGGAGCCAGAGAATGTCTTGTGTCCACGGGTGATTTGGAACTTCTTTTTTGGCTGCAGACCCGGCTATAACCAGAGGATATTTTAAGGAGAGACAGGCTTTTACTAAACCAGGGATATTTTTATTCCAATTAATATCACCTAAAAATAGGACGAATTTTTTGGGTAGATTATACTTTTTGTATATGTAATTATATTTTTCTGGTGGATGGGGTCTAAACTCAGGTGAAGCGGCTTCGTAGGTGGTGAATATTTTATCCGGAGAATAGTGAATATGATCCAGGATTTGATATTTGGCAGAATGAGATGGACAAATAATATAATCGGCATGTTGCAAACGGTGTTTTTGAATTTGCCATTTTATTTCTCCTTTAATACCAACCGGAAAATGTTCTCTGAAGGCGCGGGGAATCAGGTCATGACAGGTAACAATATATGGTTTACTGGTTTTTGGTAGTGTCAATTTGAATGGGTCAAAATAGGGATAGTGAACCAAGTCATAATCTTCAATCTTTAAACCACAATCCTCAATTAAGTCAATTTGATAATGCTTGTAGTCTGGGTTAGTTTTTATTTCATTTTGGAGAGCTTTGCTTAGTTCTTTTGTATAATGGCCGACACCACGGATAGCGTTGCCGTCGTTTAATGGACTGACATCTATGGCAATTTTAAACTTTTTTTTCATGCTCCTTTTCAAAAACTTTTATATAAGCTAAAGGGAAACGAAGAGATGAATACCAGGCAAACACAAATCCGGGAAAGCCATCGACAAAGCCTTTGTGGCGGAAATAGGCTAGAAAAAACCAGTAAATGGGTTTTAAAATAAAATAATTTATAAATGAAAATATCCCTGTTTTTAGGCCTGATTTTTTAAGATCTGATGCTAAAAGTGAGGTATATCGATCGTTTCTCATGAGGTAACGGGAAAAGTTTGGATCGGCGTAATGGAGTAGATCATTTTTTAGAGTGGAAACTGGTCCCTTAACTATTGCCTGTTCATGGACATCTTTGCATGGTAATTTACCCATGCCATGGCGGTAAAGTCGAAGGGTTGGGTCAGGATAGACGCCACCTTTTTTGAGAAATCGTCCTAAAAAATAATTTTTTCTTTTAATCCAATAGCCATTGTATCGAGTATCAGCAATGGTTTTCAAAATTTCTGCTTTTAACTCTGGGCTGACAACTTCGTCGGCATCTAACTGTAGTGTCCAATCGCCGGTACAAGCATTGATAGCCAGTTGCTTGTTGATATGAAACATGGCTTTGTTTGTGGTTTTGATTATGTGGACTTTGGCATATTTTTTGGCTATTTTTACAGTATTATCTGTAGACGACCCATCAGCAATTATAATTTCATCTACCCATCCCTTGAGAGCGTTGAGACACATAGCAATATTTTTTTCTTCATTAAAGGTGGCTATGGCAACTGATATTGTAGTTTTCATAATTTTGTATATATTTTAAAGCTTTGGCCGCTTTTTTCAAAATCGTCAGCATCTATAACTAATGAATTCTGGGGGATATTTTCGGGTATATAAAAATGAATATTATCTATTTGACGGACAGTGGAAAAACCAAATTTGTCGGGAGGAGTAGGATTAATTTGGGCTTGTATTTTGACTGGATCGTAACGACTGAAAAACAAATAGAGAATATATGGCTGATCATATTTATCGGTAAAATAAATATTTTCATAATTATTTTTTTCTTTTTCAATTAAAGGCACAATTTCCGAGAATCCCCTGTTCCAGGCAAAGGAATAACGCTGAGGAGAGTGGGTAAAGTAGGCGTCTATAAAATAGAGACAAGAAACTAAATACAAGAATAGAACAAGATAAGTAGACAGGTAGTGGCTAGTTTTGTAGAGGCCAAAGGCTGTAAGAATAGATATAGGAATGACTAGGGACAAGGAGCGAAGGGCAGAAGGGGCTTGAAAAGTCATTGAGGAAGCTAAAGGAGAGATAAGTAAATAAGCGATTAAAAAATATTTAATTTTTTTGTCAATTTTTATGGAACGTATAAAGGAATAAATACCATAAAGTAAAAATGGTAGCTCTATTAGATATAGTTGACCCATTTCCGGAGATCCTGAACGTGGTACAGCATCTCCATCAACAAAAAGAAAATTAAGGTCAAAATGTGAAAAATATTTTTGGCTAAATGAAAGAAAATATAAGACCCGTTGATTATGGATTACTTTTTGGTAAAGATTAACCTGAGAATGGTGATTGAGTAATTCTTTTGAACGGGAAATTGGACCGGTGTCGGCGGTTAAACCAACCCCGCTCAATCGAGTGGCTCCGCCACCGTTTAGTAAAGAATAAAGAACAGGAATTGCCAAAAGTAAGGCGAGGATTATCGAGATTATTAGTTTAATAGATAAGTAGTGGAGAATTTTTTTAGAATAAATGATAAACAATGTAAGAACTATTAAGGGGGCAATGATACGGGCAGAATGGTAAACATAGATTGAAGCAATAAAGGAAAGCGGGAAGAAAAACACATATTTTGACTTCGGTTTTTCTAAAAACTTATAGAAAAAATATATTCCCAGAACTATAAAAAATACAGCTACAGAAGATTCCCAAGCGCCACGAGAAAAATGTATGTGCCAAGGGTTGACCGCTAAGACAAAAGCGGTAAAGTTAGAAAGTGAATAGTTTTTAGTAAGTAGTAGGACAAGACGATGTAAAACGAAGATAGTTAAAACTGACAAAATTAGATTGGGAAGACGGACAGCCAAAGGAGTTAGGCCAAATATTTTGATAAAAGGTAAGGCTAAATATACATAACCACCTGGCTTGTAGTCACTAAAAGATTTGAAGTGTAATGGCCAGGAAATGCCATGTTCATCTTTGCCAGTTTTTAATAGAGAATAGGCGTTGTAACCGAGAGCTGCTTCATCAGGGTTGAGTGACGGTAGTGTATTTATTTGCCAAAAGCGTAGAAGAACAGCGATTACTAATATTAAAATCAGTGTAAATTTATTCTTGTTCGTAGGCATAAAAAGTGGAAATAGTATTAATTGGACTGAGTGGAATAAATTTTTTAAATTCCGGTCTGCTTTCTAGGTTTTGACGATAAACTTCCTCTTGGGCAAAAATTCCTAAAGTGTGGGGATTTTCTTTAATAAAATCAAAATGAGCAGTTCGAAAATATAAATTATCTATTTGTCGAACAATTCCTGTATCGCCATTACTACCCTCTATAATATGTGATTGTTGTTGATATATTTGGGGTGGATATTTTGTATAAAATAAATAATAAATATATGGCTGACCATAAAAGTCGGTAAAATAAATATTACTGTCTTTATATTTTTCTTTGTTTTTTACAACAAAATCAATGGCCTGTTGGTAGCCATATAACAATTGTATTGGGTCCTTTTTTACTAAATGGTAATAATATAGATCCTGATAGTAGAGGAAGGAAAGGAAAAAGGAAAAAAAGATTAAAAGTATAGAAGATGAGTAGATGAGATGAGAATATTTTTTTAAATATGTAAGAGTTGAGTTGAGACCCAGGGCAATAAAATATATCAAAGGGATCGACATTGACAAGGTACGTACTGCAGTAACAGTATCCCGAGTAAGTGCGCCGGGAATGGGAGCAAATACAAGCCAGAGAAGAAAAAAAAGAGAAGTAGATGAATAGTTGAGAAGACCAATAACCAGGAAAATTAATGAAGGGTAAAGAAGAACTCCTATATAAGGTGCAGAGTGGCGAAGATTTTGCCAATCTCCTTCAAAGAATAAAAAGCGAGTAGAAAAATGGTTAAAATAACGACTACAAAAATTTCTAAGAAAAAAAATTGGCTGGCTATGAAAAAGAGTGTAATCAAATTGACTAGATTCTTTAATTATCAATTCTTTCTCTTCGTTACTTCGGGGATATGAGGTAAGCGATAATACTTTTAGACGATTACTATCCTGTGAAAAGAGTAAGCCGTAAATAATGGGGAGAGATAATATGAAAAGTGGGATAACAAATTTGGTTAATAAAATTTTAAAATCTTTTTTTGCAGTTTTAAAATTGGCTACTAATAAGAAAAAAATAATTAATGGAACAATCATTTTGCCTGCTTGATATGTATATAAACCAAGAGCAAATATTATGGCTGAGGGAAAATATTTCTTTTTAAGAAATAGAAGTGAAGCCAGAATTAATTGAAAAGTGAGTATATTGGTCTCCCAAGCGCCCCGTGAAAAATGAAGATTCCATGGATTAAATGTGAGTAATATTGCCGATATTAAGGCAACTTTATCGGACTTTGGAGAAATAGCTTTGATAAGAAAATATAGAAATAATGGCATTAATGATCCAATCAAAATTGAGGGTAGTCGGACAGCCAAAGGAGTAAGACCAAAAATAGCAACGAAGGGTACAGTCAGATAAATGTATATACCTGGTTTATAGTCACCAAATGATTTGAATATAAGAGGTAAAAGTTGTCCATGTTCATCGCGACCGGTTTTCAAAATTGAATATGCATTGTAGCCAATTGCTGCTTCATCCCACAATAAAGGTGGATAATTGTTTGCCTGATAAAAACGTAAGCCAAAGGATATTAGGGTGATAATTATTAGTATTATTTTATGCGTTTTACTCATTTTTAAGAATTTCAAAGGCAGGAGTACCGTCCAAAAAATTAATGGTTTCTAATTTTTTAAAACTGTTTTGATTATAGTTGCGGGGAGTAGTAATTAATAGTGTAGAAGTGTTTGGGTAAATGCTTTTTTCCATAATTTTTTCATCATCAATGAACTTAAATTTATCAAAGGCATCTACCCAGTACCAGGCAGAGTGATAATCCCAAACTTTTTTTGAATCTGTTTGATATGAATCTGGATCCCAGGGCCAAAAAAATAAGATAAATTCGTGGGCTTCTCCATACTTTTTGCTAATTATAAATTGATCGTATTGATTGTAATTATTTTTTACATAATCAATTACCTGGCGGTATCCATACTGCCAGCTTTGGGAATATTGGACAGAATATTGCTTATATTTCGGCCAAAATTGTATCTGCATTATAAGGCAAATCATAATGGCAACAGGAAGTGCAAACTTTTTCATATAAGAAAATCCTAGAGATATCACCAAGGTGCTTAGATAAATAAATGTAAGGCTACGCAAAACATGGGGGGCATCACGAGTAATGGCAGAGGGAATAGGAGAAATAATAAGGAAAAAAATAAGAAGTAGAGATGAATAGTTGAATAGATGGGTGGATAAGTAGTAAAGACCAAAAATAAAAAAGACTAAAAGTAAAGGAGAGAGTAAATAAAAATTAGGTATATTAAATTGATAATGTGAACCTCCATTTTTAAAAAGATATAGAGGATTGAAGTGACTTATGTAATTTTTAAATGATGTACAAAGAAAATAGGTGGCTTTGTTTACCACGAGACGAGAGTATTTAGGCCGTAATTCATTGATGCGATTAATAGCACCTTGATCTAAGATAGAAACCCACTGATAACGAGCAGTTCCAGAGGAATTAAAAAACTGAAAAATAAAAACAATTAATGAGAGTATCAGGGGCATAAATTTTATAAAATTTATTTTAATTTTTTCTTTAAAGACGACATATATTAGGGCTATAAGGTAAAAAGGAAGAAGTACTCGAGAACTGTTGTAAGTAAAAAGAGACAAGGCAAAAAATAAAGAGGATAAATATATTTTTTTCGATATTAAAAAATAAAATGAAAGGGCAAATAACAGTAAAAATAAATTGGCTTCCAGAGCTATTCTGGAGAGGAAAATTGACCAAGGGGAAAAAGCAATTAAAAGTGCAGAAACTAGAGCAATTTTTTGAGATTTAGATAACTTTTTTACGGTTAAATAGGCAATATATACTAAAACGGTTCCAGAAATAATGGAGATTAATTTAATGGATAAAGCATTTAGTCCAAAAATAGCAATAAAAGGTATGGATAGATAAATATATACAGGTAATTTGTAATCGCCATAAGCTCGAAAAATTAGTGGCCATCGGTTGCCCCATTCATCGCGTCCAGTTTTTAGAATTGAGTAGGCATTGTACCCCAAAGAGGCTTCGTCCCAATTTAGTGAAGGAGGAAAAGAATTTATTTGCAAAACCCTGACAACAAAAGCCAAAATAATTATCAATATTAGTAATATTTTATTTTTCATAAATATAAAGTGAGGCCTTGTTTGAATTGGGGTAGAAAATAATTTGGGTGGGAATTTGATCAACAAATTCATCAGGTTTGCCAATGACGAAATCGTAATCCGCAAACGATTCACGGGAGATATTTCCAAAGGTGACATTATCTAAATGATATTCGCCTAGTTGGTCGAGGAAATTTTTGTTTTCTTTTTTGTAATTTAACCACTCTTTAGAAGCAACTTGAACGTCTTGAGGATTAGTTTTTGCAAAAAACAGATAATAGGTTTGAGGTTGAGAAAGTGAACGACTAAACAGAATTTTGGAATCGGAACCTTTTTTTTGAACGTATTCTACCGCTTGACGACGACCGTAAAGCATTCCTTGTGAAAGGCGGGAATTGGCACTATAAAAATAGGTAATTAAAAAGCTCATAGATGAGTAGATGAATAGTAAATAGATGAGAAGTTTTAGAGGTTTAGATAATTTTAGAAATATTTGTGAAAGACCAAAGGCAGAAAAGATGATGATAAATGGGATCATAGTTGCCAAGCGGTTACCAGGATAACTACCTTTGGCAAGGGCAGCGGGAAAAGCAGAAAATACTATTAATGCTAATAAATATAATAAGGTGGATTGGTGTTTACTTTTTTGAAAAAGTAAATATAAGGAATAGATAAAGCCTATAAATGGGATAAACCCGATAACTCCAAAACCTGGTAGCATTCCATAAGTAGTTTCACCTGCACCCTGAGTTATAAGAAATTGGGGTGAAAAATATGAAAATAAACTAGTAAAAAAGGTTTTAGAAACATAAACAATTTTGTTATTGAAAATCCGGGAAACAAAATCGGGAAGATTATTTTGAACTAAAAGATAGCGATCGTCAGAAAGTCCAGCCCAGTGATCGGTGGGATTAAAAATTGAGATATCGCCGACTCTATCGGAGGATGAAAATGATTGAAAAATATTAAGTAGAAAAAATAAAGTGAAAGGGAGAATAAAAAATATATTCTTGAAGAGAGAGTTAAAAAAAGATTTTACGTTTTTAAAACGATGAACGTATATATAAGTAGCCAGCATTAGTATAGGAGTAAAAAATTTGGCTGAATGATAGGTAAAAAGGTTTAGGGAAAATAGAATAGAAGCCAAAAGTTGATGCTTAAATGATTTAGGCTTTTTAAGATATACATAGGTAGCTAGGGTGGAAAAAAAGACAGTTAAATTTGCTTCTAGTGCGAGACGTGACATCGGTAAATGCCAAGGTGAAAACGTAAGGAGCATTAGGGTAATCATTGATACAGAGGAGAGCCCGAAAAGTGAGTTAGTGAGTAAGTAAGTGGTAAGTAGTGCAAGAGATGAAATTAGCGCGTTTGGGAAGCGGACGGCAAAGGGTGTTAATCCAAACAATTTAATGGAGGGAATCATTAGCCATGTTTGGAGTGGGGCCTTGAAGTCGCCAAAAGAGCGAAGAATAAATGGATTGGTATTCCCCCACTCGTCTTTTCCTGTCTGTAAAAATGAATAAGCGGTGTAACCTTGGGCTAATTCGTCGGGAGTAAAACTGTTTGGCAAATCGCCTAGTTTGTAAAAACGTAAAAAAACACCAATTATTAATATTAAAATTACTAGTACTTTTTTCATTGTTTTTGAATAATTTGATATATAGGTTGACCTAGAGGGTTATAAATTACTTTTTGGAGCGTAAACCCGCTTAATTTATCGAGAATCATGTCACCGGGAATATCTTTTAGTTGAGTTAAAACAAAAATATCCCCATTTTTTGCCAAGTCTTCAATCTTTTTTAGAGTATCTCCTTTCCAATCAGTAATAAAATATGCTTTGACCAGTTGATAACCCAAAACAGAATCTATCGGTGATGGTTGATCAATAAAATTACGTTGATATATTTTGGGGTCTATTTTTTTATAAAAAATATAAGGATTAAGAAGGTTGTAATTTGGATTAGAAATAAAAACTCGGTTTTGAGTGTTGGGAAGAGATGAGAATAGTTCTTGATAGCCATATCCCCATGATTGGTATTGATCAGTTGGATAATGTATATGATATTCATGTAAAAATGATGCCAAAAAATAGAGAAATAATATAACGATAAAAAATAATATTGCCTTATATTTGGCAAATAAATAATCTGCACCTTTGCCTAAGAAATAAGAAATTGCCGGTAATAACAAAAATAATCTTGTAGCATGATGACCTCCGCCAACGGTAAGACTGGAAGCTATAGGAGCGGCCAAAAGCCAGAATAAAAAAATCCCATCGTAGGAATTGAAGCGGATAAAAGGAAAAAGTAGGCAAAGGGGTAAAAGAATAAAACCAAAAGTGGGAACTGAATGTCGAGGGTTTGGATCTGCGTTTACAAAAATAGTATTTAGAGAAAGTGATTCTAGATAATTTTGAGAAAAATTTTTCAATATTTGCTCGGGACGATTATGAAATATTTTTTCTGATAGGCTATATGGGTTAGCTACACTACTCCTCTTTATCTCGACATTTTCACTTTGCTTTGAATTAAAAATACTTATTAAAGAAAAACGGGAGGCTCCAGAAGCAAAAAGGATCTGATACATCAAGGGTAATAGTAAAAGTACGGCAGGTAGCCCGGAAAGAAAATATTTTTGTACATTTTTAATTTGTTTAAAGGACTTAATGAAAAGATAAACTAGAAGTAAAGGTACGAATATATTAGCGGTGTTATAGGTATAAAAAGATAAGGCAAAAAGAAGGAAAGAAATAAGATGTTTATTGTTCAAATAAAAATAAGTTGCAGAAATTATTAGAAACAGTAGAAGAGTTGACTCAAAGGCTAATCCGGAATAATGAAAAAATATGGGGGAAGTTGATAAAATAATGGTGGAAAAAATGGCTAAAGTATTTTTATTGGATAGTTTTTTTACTAAAAGGTAGAAAAATATTAGTGTCAAAATTGAAAAAAACAAAGGCGCTAGCCTAACCCCCCATGAATTTAATCCAAAAATAGCGATAAATGGAACAGTGAAATACATTAAAAGTGGCGCTCTTGATTCAGAAAAAGATTGGATATAACTAGGCAGTAAATTACCCTTGTAATCGCGGGCTGTGGTTAATAAGGAATAGGCTTGGTTACCAACGTCTATTTCGTCTCCAAAAAGAGGTAGAGAGTTTAGACTGTATAATCGGAAAAGTAAAAAAATAACTACCAATAAAATTAAATACCAATTATATTTTTTCATTAAGATATTGTTTATATTTATTGAAAAAATAAATGATGAATAGTATTGAGATTATTTTTCCAACTAAGAAATTATCCCATATCAAAGTGTTTTTGAGGAAAGGAATTGATGGATACCACCAAAGGTTGAATAAATTTAGCAGATGGAGGAAGGAAAAAACTAGGTATTCTTTGATAGAAAATATTGATTTTACAAAAAAAGGTAGAGAGGCTAATAGAGGTAAACATGGATAAAGATAACGCTCGTGCATGTTGGTCAAAAATAAAAAAGCGGAAAGAGCGACAAGAAATAAAGTATAAAAAATATTATATAAATTTTTCTTTGATTTATAGAAATGCCAGTAGATGGGAATATTTAATATAAAAAATATAATTTGAGAAATTTGCCGATAGGTAAAAATACTAAATAGTTGTAATTCAGATGTGGTTAGGTCAGCGCCACCATTGATTAAAAACCAGAAATTAAAAGCATTGCCATTGAGCATGTGGCCTTGGGATAGTAAAACGGTATCAATAAATATTTTTTTAAACCAACTAATTATGTTGATACCAGAAAAGGGAAAAGCAAGGAAGATGAAAAAAAGTAGAAACGAGAAACAAGAGACGAAAATAATACGAGTATATTTGGGGAAATAACTTAGCAAAAGAAGAGCGACAATTGGTAGATAAATGATTAGAGAAAGCTTAAAAAGGAAACTACTAAAAAATAGTATTATTCCCCAAAAAAACTTTTTTTGAGTTAATAGAAATATTCCCGCTAATGCCAGTAGATTGATAAGTGAATCGGTTTGACCCCAAATAGTGGAATTGTAAATAACTACCGGATTAAACAAAAATAGGCCAGCAGCCAATAATGATTTTTTAGAAAAATATTTTTGTCCAATTTTATAAATAATAAAGGCGATTACAATATCAGCAGCAATAAAGGGTATTTTTAAAAGCCAATGATGAAGTGAACTTTCAAAAATTAATATTAGTTTAGATGGAAAAATTGGGAAGTTATTATTTAAATACCAAGAAAAGGACATCAACGATTTATATATTTTTGATACAACTGCAAAGAGATAAATAGATCCAAAGGGTTGATTTGGTTTTGATACCGACCAGATTTCGGCAGTATAAAAATTTTTGGGGGTATATTCAAAAAAACGATTACCCCAATCTACATGGTTGCCGATATCAGGATGAGAGGCAGAAAATAGCATCAAAATTATTCTTAAAATAAACCCGCATACTAGAATAGTGGCGATATCTATCTTAATTTTTGGGATAGCCATATGATTCCGTTTATCAAGTAATGCTTGAATGTTCCATGATATATTTTTGAACTGGGTATAAGACGGCGCCATTGATTTTGACTGTTTGCTAATTTTTTACCACTAGCACCATGACGATGTATGAATTGACACTTTGGATAATAATAAATTTTATAACTGAATTCTCTTACTTGACGGCATAATTCTAAATCTTCAAAATACATGAAATATCTTTTGTCCCAACCACCTATCTTTTTAAATAATTTTTTAGAAATTAACATCGCTCCACCAGAAAGAGAATAAACTTCTGTGGGATTATTGGTTTTGGGAAAATATTTTGAATAGGTTTTTTGTTTCAACCAGTATTCTCTGAATGCGTTTAAAGCTGTTTGGGGTGGAAAAACTGAACCTTGGGGAGTTTTATCAATATTTAAAAATTTAGGGCCAATAATACCTATTTTAGGGTTATTTTTAAGATATTGATACATCTTGATTAAACTACTGTCTATGGCTATCATGTCTGAATTTAGAAAAAATAGATATTCACCATTTGCTTTTTTGGCACCAATATTGTTTGCTTTCCCAAAGCCTAAATTACTTTTGTTTTTTATGTACGTAATCCCCTTCTCTGTTTTTAAAATTTCTTCAGTTTTGTCGGTGGACGCATTGTCGACAATGATGATTTCATAAGGGAAATTTTTTAAGTATTTCTTTAAACTTTGAACACATTTGAGGGTGGTAGCAGAAGTGTTCCATGTGGGA